>OLPR01001132.1_pt1 | contig 22602 bp, 13 predicted proteins | sample 1672761 | NCBI WGS metagenome assembly OLPR01 (sample SAMEA3136721, study PRJEB25190) | human gut metagenome | biome: human gut; feature: human-associated habitat; material: faeces | place: Austria | collected 2013 | reverse complement strand
ATTCCTGGTGGAAATTTCCATAGGCGTATGCCGTGCAGTCTGCAGCGATGAGCAGCTTTGCGCCGTCAAAAAACGGTGCGTTTGCAGGAACGAGTTTGATCTGCACTGGCCACTGACGCAGCTCAGAAGGAGCAGCCGTCGTCACCTGCGCAGTGGACGACGGTGGCTCGGCGATCGTCTTCGCCTGCTCGCCCGGGCAGCCGCAGGCCTGTGCTCTTTTCGCAGATTGCGCCGCTTTCACAGCAGCTTCGTTGTACGCCGGCGCTTCGCGTTCTTCAAAGGTGATCGCGCCAGTTGGGCAATTCGGCAGACAATCGCCGAGCCCGTCGCAATAATCCTCGCGCGTGAGCACCGCCTTGCCATTCACCATATCAATAGCACCTTCGTGGCAGGCCGTCGCGCACGCTCCGCAGCCGTTGCATTTTTCCTGATCGATCTTAATGATGCGTCTGATCATTTTTCATTCTCCTCTGTCATTTTCTGATCCTGTTCTTGATTTCCTGGTCCCAGTATAATACGATGGATAGAGACTTGCTGTTGTATTTCCAACAAGGAAGGAAATTCCATGAAAAAAGATCATTTGCTTCAACTGCAGCAGACCGCGCTCTTTCGCGGCGTCGATGCCGACAACATCGCCGGCATGCTCGACTGTCTGCAGGCTCAGACTCGCGCCTACAAAAAAGGCGAAGCCGTTTTCCGTCAGGGCGAGCAGCTTTCGCAGATCGCCGTCGTGCTCGCAGGAAAGCTGCACATCCAGAGCGACGACTACTGGGGCAACCACACCATCATCGCCGACCTCGCGCCAGGGGATCTCTTCGGCGAAGCCTACGTTGCGCCCACAAGCGGACCAATGCTGGCAGATGTCGTCTGCATTAGCGACAGCGTTGTCGCGCTCTTTCAGGCGCGGCGCATGCTCACCGTCTGCACCAACGCCTGCCCCTTCCACAGCCTCGTTGTGCAAAATCTGTTCTACGTGCTCGCCGACAAAAATCGCACCCTCATGCAAAAACTCAGCCTGCTCGCCACCCGCACCACCCGCGCCAAGCTCACCAGCTATCTCACCGCCGAAAGCGTGCGCGCCGGGTCCGCAAGCTTTACCATCCCCTTCAATCGCCAGCAGCTCGCCGACTATCTCTCCGTTGACCGCAGCGCCATGAGCGCCGAGCTCTCGAAAATGCGCGACGAAGGACTGCTCGAATTCGACCGCGACCGCTTCACACTCTATCATTAGCAACAACAGCCAATCCTTTTTATTTTCTAACATTTTCTAACAATCGTTGTCTCTTTTCTAATATTCTATTATAATTGTTAGAAAGAGGTGAGAAAAATGATCGAAAACCAGTATACCGAATTCAAGCGCGAATATAAGGACGATATCAAATATGCCGTTCTGGCTTTCGCCAATACCAACGGCGGCACCATCTATATCGGATTGGAAGACGACGGACACGTCCTTGGCATCGCAAATATCGATGACACCATGCTCAGACTCACAAACATGATTCGAGACAGCATCCATCCTGACGTCACCATGTTCACCCACTGCACCGTCGAAACCATGGAGGGACAATCTATTATCACGCTCACCGTCCAACGTGGCACAGCACGGCCTTATTATTTACAAGGTAAAGGTATTCGGCCAGAGGGGGTCTATATCCGTCAGGGCGCTTCTTCCGTACCAGCTTCTGAAACAGCGATCCTTGACATGATTCGTGATACCGCCGGCGACTGCTTTGAAGACGCACGTTCTCTCAATCAACAACTGACCTTTTCTTACACCGAGCATTATTTTAATAATAGAAACGTCGATTTAGGCGAATCACAGATGCGCAGCCTGAAGATGATCGGTGCTGATGGCACCTTTTCAAACCTCGGCATGCTGCTCTCTGATCAATGTGTGCCAACCATCAAACTCGCGGTATTTGAGGGCAGCAAGAAAAGCATCTTCCGCGACCGTCAAGAGCTCTCCGGCTCGCTGCTCGCACAACTAGAAGATGCCTACGCTTATCTGGATCGTTTCAACAAGACCCACGCCGTCATTTCCGGCCTCTATCGCATCGACAAGCGAGATTATCCGCCAGAAGCGCTGCGTGAAGCACTGCTCAACGCCATCATCCACCGCGATTACGCTTTGGCCGCTCCCACACTCATCAGCATTTTTGATGACCGCGTTGAAATGGTGAACGTCGGTGGACTCATGCGCGGCATTTCATACAACGACATCATGCTTGGCGTTTCTGCATTACGCAATCAACATCTGGCGAATATCTTTTACCGACTGCACCTCATCGAGGCGTATGGCACAGGAATGCTAAAGATCAACGAATGCTACGCTGAACATCCAGTAAAACCTACGATCGAAATCTCCGATCATGCGTTCAAGATCACCCTGCCGAACATCAACTTCGCGTCCAGGCAGCCTCATTCTCAGCCAGAACCAAACCCTAGCGAAGATCGCACACAGCAACTTCTCGCACTGCTCCAGAACGGACACACCATTGCCCGTAAAGATGTCGAAACAGCGCTCGGCATCTCTCAATCCAGCGCTATTAACCTCCTGCGCCAATTAGTCGATCAAGGTATTTTGGCGCGCATCGGCAACGGACGCAGCAGCCGCTATAAACGAAGCGACAAAAACAGCTGACCGCTTCACACTCTATCATTAGAAAGGAATTTCACCATGCACAATCATTTTTGCAAACACCCGCTCTGGGAAGTCACCCAAACCCTCGCCGCCGTCGCCCAGGGCCGCCAACCCGCTGACACCGTCATCCGCGGCGGCACGCTCGTCAACGTCTGCACCGCCGAGTTCCAGGAAAACATCGACATCGCCATCGCCGAAGGACGCATCGCCCTCGTCGGCGACGCCACAGCCTGCATCGGTCCAGACACCGAGATCATCGACGCCAGCGGCCTCTACATGTCGCCAGGTTTTCTCGACGGTCACATCCACATCGAATCCTCCATGCTCTCCGTCGGCGAATACGCCAAAGCCGTCGTGCCCCACGGCACCGTCGGCATCTATCCCGATCCCCACGAGATCTGCAACGTGCTCGGTCTCGACGGCGTGCGCTGCATGATCGACGACGCAAAGCGCACACCGCTCAAATGTATGTTCGTCACCCCGTCCTGCGTGCCGGCCGTGCCTGGATTTGAGGACACCGGCAGCTTCGTCGGACCAGAAGACGTCGCCCGCACCATGCAGTGGGACGAGATCGTGGGCCTCGGCGAAATGATGAACTTCCCAGGCATCCTCGCTAGCGATGACCACGCCCACGGAATCGTCGACGCCACCCTCGCCGCAGACAAAGTCGTCACCGGCCACTACTCCCTGCCAGAAACCGGCGCCGGACTGAATGCCTACGCCGCCAGCGGCATCCGCTGCTGCCACGAATCCACTCGCCCTGAAGACGTCATCGCCAAAATGCGTCTCGGCATGTACGCTCAGCTGCGCATGGGCAGCGCCTGGCAGGATCTGCCAGTGATCGCCAAAGCCCTCACCGAAACCGGCATCGGCGGTCGCTTCGCCTGCCTCGTCAGCGACGACACCCATCCAAACACCCTCGTCAGCCACGGCCACATGGATTACATCCTGCGCGTCGCCGTCGAAAACGGCATCGATCCGATCACCGCCATCCGCATGGCCACCATCAACACCGCCCAGTGCTACCGCATGGATCAGGATCTCGGCGCCATCGCTCCGGGGAAATGCGCCGACATCGTCCTGCTGAAGGATCTTGAACATTTCAACGTCGTCCGCACCATCATCGACGGCGAAACCGTCGCCATCGACGGAAAAATGACCCGCGAACTCGCCCCATACACCTACCCAGACTGGGCACGCGAGAGCGTCCATCTGAAAGACGCCGTCACCGCCGACACCTTCAAGATCGCCACGCCGGAAAACCGCGACCGCGTCACCATCCGCGCCATCGAAGTCATTCCTGCGCGCGTCGGCGACATCGAGCGCTTCGTCGAGCTCGCCGTCGCGGGCGGCCATCTCGAAAGCGACATCCAGCAGGACGTGCTCAAAACCGTCGTCCTCGAACGCCACCACGCCACCGGCACAAAAGGCGTCGGCTTTGTCAAAGGCTTCGGCATCAAACGCGGCGCCATGGCATCCACCGTTGCTCACGACGCCCACAATCTGCTCGTCGTCGGCACAAACGACGACGACATGGCCCTCGCCGCCAACACCCTCATCAATTGCGGCGGCGGCATGGTCGCAGTCGCCGACGGAAAAGTGCTCGGCCTCGCCAAGCTCCCGATCGCCGGCCTCATGAACGATGAATCCGCCGAAGAAATGGCAGCAGACGTCGCCACCCTCGAAGAAGCCTGGAAAACCATCGGCTGCAGCATGCCATCGCCATTCATGACCATGGCCCTCGTCCCCCTCGCCTGCCTGCCAGATCTGCGCCTCACCAACCGCGGTCTCGTCGACTGCCGCACCTTCCAGTTCGTGCCGCTCGTCGTCGAAGAATGAGCACCCGCATTTCTTACATTCAAAAAGGATCACCGCTTCTGCGATGATCCTTTTCCATTTCTACCCAACATAAAAAAGAAGGAGCGCGTGGCTCCTTCTTTTATTTTGCGCTGAGATCAGCTTTGGTCGCTGTCGTCTTTGCGCTGGCGTTTTCTGCTGACGCCGATGACGGTCATCCCTGCCAACGATGCCAGGCACAGGGCGAACAATGCGCGAGTGTGCGTATTGTCGCCGGTTTGCGGTGCATCCTTGTCGTCCGATTTATCCGTGGTGGTCGTGGTGGTTGTGCCAGACGTGCCTGGGGTTGTCGAATGACTTGGCGTGCTTGGGCTCGATGGTGTGCTTGGGTTGGATGGCGTGGTTGGATTGTCTGGATCCTTGTTGTCATCCGGTTTTTCTGTGTCTGGAATGTCGGTTGGATCGTCTGGATCATCGGTGTCTGGTTTTTCTGGATCTGGAATGTCGGTCGGATCATCCGGATCCTCTGGTTCTGGATCGTCCGGATCTGGATCTGGTTTTTCCGGATCAGGGATGTCGGTTGGATCATCCGGATCTGGATCTTCCGGATCTGGGTCCGGTCTTTCCGGATCAGGAATGTCGGTTGGGATGTCGTCGTTGGTGATGGTGATGACGCTATCTTCCTGGGTGACGGAGGAGGTGAATCCTGCCGGCACGTTGATCTCGACGACGCTCCAGCTGTGGCCAACCGGCAGTTCTTCCCAGAGGGTGATCCAGTCGTTGCTGTCGCTCAGCGTGACAGGATCTCCCCATGGCTGGCCATCGCAATAAAGCTGGACGGTGACGGAATCAGCACGCGTGCCGCCGTCATCAATCGTCCATTCTTTGTTGGCGCGGATCTCTGTGGTTTCCTCGGTGGTGTCGTCGTTGATGATCGTGAAGGTGTCTCCGCTTTGGCTGACGGTGGCTTTGAAACCATCCGGCACATTGAGCTCGACGACGGTCCAGTTGTGGCCGCTTTCGAGATCGTTCCAGGCGTGGCTCCAGTCGTTGGCGTCGCTCAGCGTGACAGGATCACCAAATGGCTCGCCGTCGCGCATCAGCTGCACGCTGACAGAATCTGGACGCTCGCCGCCATCGTCGATGACCCAAACTTTTCTAACGTTGACGGTCTCAGGTTTCTGTTCGATGTCAACGTCGTCGTTGGTGATGACAAAATGGTTATCGTAGTGGTTGGTGTAGGACGTGAATCCCTCCGGCGCATCCACTTCTTCAACGGTCCAGGTGAAGCCGAGCGGCAGATCTTTCCATTCGTGCTTCCAGCCGTTCTTGTCGCTCAGCGTGACAGGATTGCCATAAGGCTGGCCATCTTTTTCCAGCTGAACCTTGACAGATTCTGGCTGCTCGCCGCCGTTGTCGATCTTCCAGACTTTCTGCACGGAGACAGATGTTGTCAGTGCTTCGCCTTCATGCTTGGTGTTGGTGAAGTAGACCTTCGCCGTGTCGCCGCTTGGGATCGTGCCGGTGTTGCCGCTGTTGCTGGTGGTGTAGCCGTCAGCATTGGCGTTGGTTTCTTCAACGGTGTAGTCGAGACCTGCCGGCAGACCGCTGGCTGTGATGGACTCGCCATGCTTCAGCATGAATGTGGCGACGCCATTTTCGAACGTCATGTCGCCAAATGTTCCGCTGACGCTATCAGCTTTCACGCCTGTGGTCGATTCGCCAGTGAGCGTTACAGTGAATGTGAACGCACGATCTGTTTCGCCGCGGTTGCCCTGGACGATCTTTTCAACAGTGAGGGCGCCTTTCTTGACATTGGTGAAATCGTAGGTGTAGAGATTTTCATCGCCACCTTCAACTGCTACCGCTTCGCCAGACGCTGCCGCGCTGTCGTAATCCTGTGGCACTGTTTCCGCTACTTTGTAGCGATAAAGCACGCCATTTTCATCGTACTTCGGCAGCTCGCTGTAGGTGTAGGTCCATTTGTCGGTATCGGTGTTTGCCCACGTTGGCTGCAGCAGCTGACCTTCAGCATCTTTCACCTCTTCCCACGTTTCACCATCGGTGCTGCGAGAAAGCGTCAGCTGAAGTTCCGCTGGCTGTCCGCCGACCCAGGTCTTCGTCCCGGAAACCTCTACCTTTCCTGTAAGGGTGTTGGTGAGATTGAGACCATCAGCTGTGCAAACGTACGCGGAACCTTCCGGCAGCGCTTCCTCGACGGTGTAGGTGTAAACATTTCCATTCACATCCGTCTTTGGCAGATCTTTGTAAGTGTACGTCCACTGATCGCTATCTGTGTTGGACCATTCCGGCTTGACTTTCTCTACTTCTTTCGGTTTCTCACCATTTACACTGCAATACAATGTCAGCACCATTTCATCAACAGATGGTCGTGTGCCGTACTTGTTGCTGTTGTCCTTCCAGGTTTTTGTTCCGGTGACGCCAGTTTGTGCAACGTTGGTGATCACTGTCGAAAAAGCGTTGCCCGTCGTTGCATCCTGATAGTGAACATCGTAGTCACCAGTTTCTACCTCGCGAGCGAAATAGGTGTATTCGTTTCCTGCTGCGTCATAAGCTTCCAGATTCGTGAACGAACCCTGCCAATTATTTTCAGCAGTCAGCGTCAATGTCGTGCCGTCAAGCATGACTTCTTCGCTGCCACCTTCCATCGTGCGCCAAAGCTGCACGGTGATCTTCTCTGGCAGATTATCGCCGAAGCCCTTCCAAACTTTTGTCACGTTCAGATTGGTTGTCGCAACGTTGGTGATGGTGAACTTTGTTCCATCTTCGTTTGCTTCATTACTCAGCAGAATGAATCCGCCCTGCGCATTGCGCTCAGCCACGCGATACTGCGTCGCATCAGTTGTCGCATTCGCAGGATATTTCGCTGGCAGATTTGTCCACGTGTGGGTCCAATCTGTAGTGCTGTTCAGCGTCACGGTTTCCAGATCTCTCCAGACTTTTCCGTCGTTGCTGTACTGAAGCACTACATCGATGGACGCGCCGTTCGGAGCAGATGGGCGCCAAACTTTTTCGACAGAAATATCCGATCTCGTGTTCAACGTGTTGGTCACAGTGAACGCCATGGTGGTATTTTCGTCGCTGTCCATTTCGTTGGAATTGTACTGAGCGGTGTACATGCCATTGTAGAAGCTGTTATCACTATCCACAATGCCAATGAAGTATTCTTGAGGAATTGTACCACTGTCATCGCGAACAAAGTCTGGTTCCAGCTCAATCACGCGATAGGTGCCTTCCGGCAGACCCGTCACAGAAATGCTTCCGCTTGAATCTCCATCTACGCCGCGGATGGTAAAGACTTTATCGTCTGTGCCATTCGGCGCTTTCAGCGTTTCCCACTGATCTTGCGCGGTTTTTCGCTGGATGATGAAGTTTGCCTGCCAGGTGAACGTGTCGCTTTCCACACCTGGGCGGGTGTCAAACTTGTTATCGTTGTCGTTCACCCAATTCTTGGTGATGCTCAGGCTGCCAAGATCCAGCTTATTGGTCGTGGTTGAATTTGATCCACTGACTGCAAGCTCTGCGTCGATCACAAATTGACCGGAAGTAATCTCGTTGTAATCATCCTGATTATTCTCGATCGAAATGCTTTGTGTAGAATCAATATTCTTCACACCAGTTTCCACGACACGATATTCCAGCTGGACAAATTCGCCATTCTTCTCAATGAATCCCGGCAGATTTGCAAAGCTGCCCTTCCAGTTATCTGTCTCGGTCAGCTTGCCAGTTTTTGTCTGCACAAAGTAGCTGCTGGTATCGTCGTTGTTCGGGAACACTTCCTGATAATCTTCAGGTTTCATGTTTTCTGCAAAGTATCTCTCTGCATCCTGCCATTCTGATGAAGCGCCTTCTCCTTTCTCGCGAACCTGCGCTTTGAAGGTGACGCTCAGCTCACGGCCGAGATAATCATCGGTGATGACATTTCCAGCTTTGTCCTGCCATTTCTTTTCGAAAGTGACGCCTGCTGTCATGCTGTTCTTCAACGGCTTAAAAGTCAACGTATCGTCCGTCTTATTTTCGCCGGTATCCGAATCCACATTGATACTCACGCTGCCTGGAGCTTGTCTGTAGAACTCATCCTGCTCATCTGTCAGCGTTTCAGTCACCTTGTAGGTCCAAGGCATCCCGTTTGGCGCATAAGCATCGAGCTTATTGTCACCTGTTCCAGCGATGGTGTATTTCCAGGTATCTTTATCCTGATCAGACCAAGTAACAATGTAGCTGTCTTTGGTGAAAGTCGGATCATTAGTGATCGCATTATTCTGGCCAGGCTGGCTTGCGGCAGAGCGGGTGACGGTGATCGTCAGATTTTCCGGACGCATGCCAAAGGCATCGCCATAGTCGTCCCAGATTTTCGTTCCTTCAAGGGTGATCTCTTTCTGAGCGTAGGTGTTCTTGAAGGTTGCGTAAGCAATGGATGGAATTCCTGCTGGCTGCGTGTCGCTTTCGTCCTGAACTTCCGATTCATCGGTCGCAGGCTGATCAACCTCTACTGGTTCCAGCTCGCCAACGCTGATCGTGGATTCTTCACTGTAGTCCTCGCTCTCAACTTCAAGATTTCCCTGACCAGCTACAGTGGTGTAGCCATAGAGGAAATCGTCGATGCGTTCTGTCGCAGTATAGATGTATTTCGAACCGTTTGGCGCGTAGATCGGCAGATCTTCGAAGACGAGATTATCCGCGTCAGTGCTGGATACGATCTTGTCGCCATTCTGTTGCGCTTTCCACGCAGCTTTCACCTGTTCAGACGTCCATGTGACGATATTATCCAGTTTTTCCTCGACAGGTTTTCCATCGTTACCTTTGTAAGTTCGGCTCAGCGTAAACTGGATCGATGGGAAGGTATCATTCTCCGTCATATCTTCCGGCAATTCGAGATGCTTCTTCACATAGATGTTGCCCTTCGGTGGATTGTAGACGTTCGTCGCCAGATAGCTGTTGGATTCATCGTCCTCAAAATCAAACACCGTATCAAGCGTTACGCCATTTTCTTCACCGAGCTGTGCATCCATTTTTTCTTTCAGCACGTACTGATACAGCTGACCGTCTTCGGTGTAGCGTGGCAGTGATTTTTCAGTAGCAGCTTCTATATCTCCACCAGCTTCTGAATCCTCCTGCGTGGCAACTGCGTCAGGGTTGTTCTCGCCAGTGTGATCGATCGTGAACAGATAGGTGCCGCTGTAATCCGAGCTCGACCACTCATCCATCTGATAGGTCGCGATCGGACCATTGCCCACTTGCTCACCGTTCAGCATCTGATACACTTCAAAGGTGACCGGTGGCAGATCTTCTGCCGGATACCCAGTCGGCGTCGATTTCCAGATTTTCTGTCCCTGGATGGTCACCGTATCGCCAAGACCGTTGACAAAGGTGCCTTCTTCACGCAGAGCGAATTGAGGATACTCATCAGTCCCAGCCGGAGATCCTTCGGCAGATTGCATTTCAGTTTTCGAGATAACAAGCTCCTGGCTCCGCGCACTCTCTTCATCGAGAAGCTCGTTTCTGTTCCCCAGCTCTTTGCCATCGTAAACATATTCCCCAACGGTGTAGTCGAAGGAATCATAATCCACAAGCGTACGCTCTACGGCGTAGTAGAAGATCTCGTAGCCATACGCGTCATATTTTTGCGCGTCTGGCAGTGTGACGGTCCAGTTGTACTGGTCGACCACTTCGGTCACTGGCTGATCTTCTCCGCCTTCGTTCTCAGATTCCTGTTGCTCGATCTTGTCTGCTGTCCAGTGATAATTATCGTAGACAACTTCCACCTCGATAGCGTCCGGATTCGCTGAAGTATGGACCACACGATAGATATCGAGATAGAGGTCCGGACGCTGATTCTGCGTGTAGGTGTACTGGTCGTTCCAGTGCTTGTGCCAGATAACGTCCTTGGTGTTGCTCAGACTATTGGTGATCTCCAGCGTCTGACTGTCGTTGTTGATCAGCGCATCATTGGATGACGGTGGGATTGTTCCGTCGTCTTCATTTTCTGTTGCGCTCTCACCGCTTGCCGGTGTTTCGTCGGCTGTTTCCGGATGGTAGTTTGGATCGTAGCTGTCGCCTGTCACGCTCCAGGACCATTCGTCGATCAGCTTGAGCAGATCGTCCAGGCCATCGTAATCTTTCAGATTGGTCTGCAGGTATTCTTTGAGCTCTGCTTTGGTCAGCACTTTGCCATCCGGCTGTGTTGTCCAGATCTCTTTCACAGAATAGCGCACGACGCGGCCATCCTGCTCATATTTTGGCAGATTGTAGAAATGGATCGTTGAAGTTGCTTCATCCAGATCAATCACTTGCGTGGAACCTACAGTTTTTCCATTCGCATCCTGGATCTGAGTTGGCGCACCATCTGTCAATGTGACAGTGCTTTCGCCAATTTCACCACATCCTGTAAATCCATCCGCAAAGACCAACTTCAATTTAGGCGCTACGGTACTATTACCTTCTTTCGCAAGAGCTTCGTTCGCTTCTTTCAACGCATTGCGCATCAGGCCGTCGCCATCGTCCCACTTCTTGGTGACGGTCAGGTCGATGTTACCGAGACGACGGTTGTTGACAATGTAGAGCTTTTCTCCAGAAAGCGTCGATTCGCTGTAGGTGGCTTCGTAGCGATGGTGCTCGGTCTCGTACTGATAGCGGTCGTAATCTCCAGATTCACTGACCATCTTTGGCGCGGTAGGCTCAGTGTAATTTGCTCCACCATCCTGTCCAAAGATATAGGATTGCAGCGGCACCTTGTATTCTTCCCCATCGACGGTAACACCGGTCTCGAGGATGTACACATCTTCTGGTTTCAACGTGCCAATGCCCACGGTTTCTGTCCATACGCCTTTTACAAGCGTGATGGGCTTGCCAATTTTTTCATTCGTTTCTCGATTATACACCTGAATGGTCACGCTGCCGCGATGGGCGCTGTCGCTGTCGTCGTTCCATTCTTTGCGGATCAGGATACGATTTCCCTGACCGGGAGCGTTGGTGACATCGGTGTAATAATTGCCATCGTCATCGCGCCAGGTATCGTAGTCTGGCTGATGATCTTTTTCCAGCAGCAGATATTCATACTCACGCCCTTCGTTGTCAAAACGTGGCAGCTCATTGAGCACAGTGTGCCAGGTAATGATTCCATCGTCTTTCTTGCTATCATCGATGATAACATCGTCAAAGAAATTGTCCAGCTCAACTTCGGTGATATCTTCTGGCAAGGCGGCATCATTTTCGAGCGCAATCTCATCACCATCCCAGGTGAAGGACAGATATGGTCCTTCATTCTCTGTCAACGCACTGCCGCTGATCTGTCGATAGAGATCGAAGGTCAGTTTGTACGGCTGATAGGTTTTGTCGCCGTCAATCTCTGTGCCGACGCCTTTCCAGATCTTCATCACATGATAGTCCAGCGTTCCGGCGATGTCGTTGGTGATGACGGTGCTGGAATTTCCTGTGCTGCTCTCTTGGTTTTCGTAGGTGGTTTCGCTGGTCGACGTATAGGTGACAGAGTGGCCATTGTGTTCAAGTGTGAACGTGCCATCTTCTTGCAACAGATTTTCTGTGCTGTTTGTTCCCTGATAGACACCAGCCTCCACCCAACGGTAACGCGCCTCGCGCCCCAGTGGGCCGTAGGTTGGCACCTGCTTCGTGACGGACCAGGAGACCATGCTTTCTTCTGTGATCGGCGACTGAACAGCGGTGATCTGCTCTTCTTCCGATGGATAAGCCAGCCAGTCTTCGTCACTTGGGTTTTCCGGGAATTTTCCATCCACATCTGGATAGAGCACCTCGAGAGCAAATTCAGCGCGCACGTCTGTCAGATAACCCTGATAAGCGGCAGCGTTCCATTTTTTCTCAAGGGTCGCCGTTTTTGTATCGGTCAGGCGGTTGGAAATGGTTCCTTTATTATAAATGCCGGTGTCGCCATTTTCACGCGTGTCGCCATATGGCACAGTATCTTCGACAACTTCCTCAGCAGTATCTGATGCGCGGGTAACTTTCCCGTAGATCTGCTCATATTTGTTCGCGCCTTCTGTGTCCTCAACAACCTCTCTCACAAAATAGTGATAGCGATTGCCTTCTGGGCTGTACTTTTCGAGAATCTTGTCGTTCTCATCCAATGTGATCAGGATTGGTGTTTGCGGATCATATAGTTCGCCATCTGCGTCTGTCTTTAGCAGGTCGATGATGATAAACTGATTGTCTTCACCACGAACCTGGGCTGCTGTCTTATAGCTTTCGCCTTCTTCATAACGCCAGAGCTGGAAAGAAAGATCTGGACGACCCTCGTGTCAGCGAGGTCCAGCCATTCCTTGTAAGCTACGAACGTTGTTTCACCAGAAAGGGTCAGGATCAGCTGCCCGCCTGGGTAAAGCGCGTCAACGTCTGTGCCATGGTTTCCTGCATTGGCATTGTTATAGGTGGCTGTGAGCTTATCGCCAGCAATGCCCTGGGCTGGATCTCCAGCTTCGAGACCAGGAACATCGATCACCATATCGCCCGTAACTTCAGTCGCTGGATTGATCGTGTAGTTGATCGGGTGATTGTTTGTCGCATCAAATCGCGGCATACCGGTGATGGTAAAGATATTTTTCTCCGTGTCGAATGTCAGTTTTCCTTCATTATATAATGTATCCAGCGTGATCGATTCGCTACCTTCGACATCTGAATAGAGGGCAAAGTATTGGCGCAGGTCCTCTTCAATATCTGCAAGAGATTGACTTTCTCCGAGATCGCCCCAGCGCAACAGAATGTCAAACGTCATTTCTGCAAGTTGGACATACACCCAGGTATTTCCATCGATCGACGCCTGATAGCCATCAATCTCCGGCGGAACAGATTCACCCTCTTTGTTTGGTTCACCGATGGACCACTCAACAGTGATCGGCTCGTCAAATGGCTCTCCGTTGGCATCAAGCTTGTTCAGCTTTGTTGGAAGTTCAGCGCTGCTTACCAATGTGTAGGAATCCGCTTCTTTTGTAACGCTAATCGTTGGCAGCGAGGTTAAACCGAGGTCACCAAGCTTGTCGATATCCAGCAGCTCCCAGCTGCCGCCATCGGTCCTGAAATACAATCCCAGATTTGTGAGACGTTCGTCGTCGAGATCTGGTCGCGTATTGCCTTCATTATTATTGTTCATCCAGAGGATTGTCTGAGAAACTTTTTCTTTCGCAGCAATGCTGATTTCCTCACTAGGCTCAATAACTTCTGCTCCGATGTTGAGCGAATTGCCACCAGACAGCGTGCTGCCTTCTGCATCTATGATACTTGCCGAGATTGTTCCGCCAGCGAAAGTAGCAGGTACTTCAAAAACGCCCTTCGCAAAATTCAGCGTGTATGTCCAGCTTGTGGCGGTTGGCTCGTAGGTGGTTTCTGCGGTGCGTGCGGCTGGGATGGTGTTATTGTCTCCACCGGGTTCGTCGTTGTTGTCGACGGAACCATCACCTGCTGTGCCGCCGTTTTCGACGGAACCTTCGCCGTTGTTATCGGTGTCGGCTGGTTGTTCCGGCTCTGGCGTTACTTCCTTCACATCCACGTTCTGGGTGATCGGGATGGTGAGGATACTGTTCTCAGCATCGTAAGAAATTTCTTCGCCCAACGTTGCGCCAGCTGGCAGATTGGCGTTCATAATGGTCGATCTTGCAAAGAAGAAAAGAATGCGTGATTCGATAGAATCATCATTCGCGCTCAGCGAGCCGCTTGGCAGGGTGGTGCCTGCTGGCAGCTGCAGCTGGAGATTAAAGGTGAAGGTGCCTGGCTGCGTAATGGTGCTGGCATTCTTCACGCTTGCTTTCGCTGTGACGCTGAAGGATGGCAGCTTGCGATCGACTGGTTTCAGATTCTGTTCGTCGCCAGAAATGCTTACGGAATAATCCAGCGCGCTCGCTGCGATCTCTGCGCGATCGATGTTCCCATTGTTCTCATCGCCATTCGCTCCAGCATCTGGCTTGTTTTCTTCTGGTTTCTTATTTTCATCCTTGTCATCATCTACTGAAGGATTTTCATCTTCGGAGCCTTCTTCGTCTGGCTTCTGATTATCATCCTCTTCTTCGTCAGGGTTTTCTTCAACCACTGGCGCCTGGAAGGTGATGGTCACGCCATCTTTCTCAATCTTAACGCCCTGATCGTCGCTGGTCGTTGTTGCAGCGAGGGCTGCTTCAGCGAAAAGCGGCGTTGGGGTGTCTTCGGTTGTTTCAACTGGTGCTGCTGGCTCCTCTGTAGGAGTAGATTCCGTGGAAGGCTCCGTTGGCGTGGTTGGCGTTTCTGTGACGGTGTTGTCTGGTGTGGTTTGTTCCTGAGAAGGCACTTGCTCCTCTGTCACAGGATTTTCGTTTTCAGTAGGCGTGGTTGATACACCAGGATCTTGCGAACCTGCTGGATCATTTTCTCCTTCAGTGTCAGACGGATTTTCCTGGTCAGACGGATCTTCGCCGTTCTGTTCGTCGTCAACTGGCGGCTCAATTTCTGCCAGCACACAATCTTCTACTGTAATATCGCTTTCCGCGATATCGAGCGTGCGATCTTTTTCTGTCGCGTTTTCGTCAGCGCTGGATTTTTCCTCAGCGATGGTGTCTTTCTGCGCGTCGTTTTCTTCGTCAGAAGCTGGCGCTTCGAACGGCGAATTCAGCGTGACGGTATAATCTTTGGTTTCTGTCGCTGTAAAGCTAAGCTCGTATTCATCCGTCGCTCCAGCTTTGGCTGTGAGTTTAAAAGAATCGTTCTGATCCTTCAGCGCCTGCATCACATCAGTATCAAAGAGCGCTTGCTCTTCCTCAGTCAATGTGATCTTGACGTCGGCGGATGTTATCTCTGTCAGATCAACGGCGATCTTGAACGCTGTGCTATCGCCAGCGGCGACTTCCTCCGGCGTCGCGCTCAGCTTGACGCTGACGGCTGGCTGCGTTGTCGTTTCAGTTCCATCATTTGCAAATGCGAAGGTGAACAGCTCTGCTGGCATGGATGAAAACAGAATCACGAAAGCCAGAAAAAAGCTGAGCACCTTTTTCTTCATTGATACATGTTTATTCATGTCTCTCACCTTTCTCTCTATTATTGTAAAAACATTTTTCCAGAAGCGCGCACGACAGGGAATCATGTACGCTGCCATAATCGTCCACATTATAACGACATGGTACCAGAGCGCATTGGCGAGCTCTGGCTGTAGATGTTATTAGCAATGGTGTGTCCTCTTCTTTGTTTGCGAGCTGTTCATTCTCGCTTTTCTATCTCTTCAAAATATTTCTCGTAACGGGCGCGGCGTTTGCCGACGGCGTAGCCGGTGCAGACCGGACAGCCGCTGCTCTGGCTTCCTGTTCGCGAGTAGATGACGGACTCCCAGACGTGGCCGTTTTTGCACTGCCACCAAACCTTTCGCCGGCTGCCGGGGAGCACCTGGTCGGGTGTGAGGGCGCCGTTTTTGGTTGGGTGCCATTCGGCTGCGATCTTTGGATATTTTGTGGCGAGATCGTTGAATCCCGACAGGACTTTGACGTTTTGGCAATATGGGCAACCGCCGTGACGTCGTGTGCGGCTGGCGATGACGGCCTGGTATTCGTGGCCTTTGTCGCAGATCCACCAGACTTTTTTATTGCTGGATGGGGTGACTTGATCTGGACGCAGAGAACCATTCTTCGTCGGGTGCCACTGACGGGCGAGCTCGGGATACTGGCTGGCGAAATCATTTTCGCCGGAGATGACTTTTTTGCCGGCGCAGACTGGACAGCCTGTGCCGTGGTTGCGGCTGGAAACGTCGGCCTGCCATTCGTGGCCGTGTTCGCAGATCCACCACACCTTGCGGCGACTGCCGGCGAGCACATCGCGCGGTGTCAGATCACCATTTTTCGTCGGATGCCACTGGCGGGCGAGCTCGGGATTGATCGTCGCCAGATCGTTCACGCCAGCGAGCACCATGCGATTGGCGCAAACCGGACAACCGGAACCGCTGACGCGAGATTTTATCTGCGCCTGCCATTCGTGGCCGTGCTCGCAGATCCACCACACTGAGCGGTGGCTGCCAGGCAGCACGTCTGACGGCTGCAGATCGTCATTTTTTGTCGGATGCCAGGTGGCAGCAACGGCTGGGTAGCAGGTAGCGAGATCGTTCACGCCTTTTATGATACGTCGCCCGTTACGATATTTACGCCCACTGGATGGGCAGTCTGAATCCTGGGCTGGCGCTTGATCGCTGTCTTTCCCATGGATCTGAAATTTATTGGCATAGCGGATGTTTTCAGAATCTGCCTGACAGCTGTAGTCGTTGTCCCACTCTGCAGGCGGACTACCGCTTTCTGTGTGGTGGCAGATTTCCTTCACGGTTTCGCTCATGCCGGTCACCTCCTGAATATTAAAAATCGGTGTTGGTTATTTTAGCATTTCATGCTTCACATAAATATGTAGACTCATATCCATGCTATCATTTATAACTATATTATATCATACCAGTCTGAGCGAGCGTCTATTCCCCTCTATAAAATGGACGTTATGATTTTGTAAATAACACAACCAGCATTCGCCATCTCTTTTCTTCAGTTTACCATTTGTCGCCAGTCACCGGAAAAAAAGATCGACGCAAACGCTGTCAAATTTGACAACGCTTGCGTCGTGGATTTTTTCATTTATTTTCTGTGCGGTTGTATTCGGCGATGGCGTCCTCGTATTTCAGAGATTCAAGATCAACCTCTCCGCTGCCGAATGGGCCAATATAGTCGCCGTATTCGTGGAGTCCGTCGTAGGCGCTACGCGGCAGCTGGCTGTAGGAGTAGGTGGTGGTCCATTCTGCCGGATCGTCACTGGCGGCAAGATTGTCGAGCACGGCGTCTCCGCCGCCGTTGTAATTGACGATGACGTTGACGAGCTGCCAGTCGCGGCCTTCCTGCGCGAAAATATATCCTTCGCGCCATGGCTCCATGCCCTTGCGCGGTTCATAATTTACAATCACGCGGGCAGCGCCATCCTGGATATCGAGCAGCTCGTAGGTGATGGCGTGTGGCAGAAATCCGTCGTGCCGCGTGTCGTCCTGCTGGCCCAGCGCCGTGAGCACAACAGCACGAGAATCACATTCGTGCTCGAGCGCCGACTCTGAATCTGCGATGCGGTCGCCGTCGACAATACTGACGCTCCCATTGTAGGCGCGAGAAAATAAGAGCACATAGCTTTCGACGGCGTCCATGATCTTTTTCTTGTCGCCATCGATCTTACCCTCGGCTAATACAGCGCTCTTATCCACGGTGTAGCTGCCGTCGTCGGTTTTCACGGTTGTTACGTCGCTTTCTGTCAACGAACCGTCCGCCGCTGCGCTGCCATTTCCGCAACCGGCGGCGAGCATCGCCAGGCAGAGCAGCCCGGCGATGAGGATTTTTCTTTTCATAAATGATCGCTCCTTTCGCTGTGTCGCGTTTTCTTGTACTCAGCGTACCACAGCGAGGGCGTGCTGTCTCGAAAATGAAGGTGAAATTAAGAATTTATTTAGCATTTCTTCATTATTTATGTTTGTGCGTTTTCCGCGTGCGTGCCAATCCGACAAATATCCCTGCGCAGCAGAGCGCTGGCAAAATAATCTCCGGATCTACGTGCAGCGGATCCCTCAGAATTGTCCAAACGATCCACGCTGTCCAAATCAGTGCGCCCACGAAAATCAGACTGCGAATGATCTTTCCTTCTAACATGAGTAAGACCTCCTTTGTTTTTTCTGCGTCCAGTATGCCACAACCGCTGCGCACCGTCCATCAAAAGCCTTGGGCAAGCACCGTCAAAGCGCTTTGACATGAAAAAAACAGCCCCTGAAGGAGCTGTTGCGATCAGATTTATTTGCTGCGAATGAAGAGCATGTCCTTGCCGACAAAGAGCAGGGCCCAGACGAGGGCGCTCAGCGCGAAAAGCGGCTGCCAGGCCCAGTAAATGCCGTAGCGGGTGTAGCACCAGAGCACAAATCCGCCGATGGCGAAACTGAGAATGGCCAGCGCCCACCAGCCGAGATGCGAGAGCATACACGGCATTTTGCGGGAAACGTCGATAAACTGCAGGCGCAGGCTGTGCGCACGAAATGCGGCTTCGTCTGGGATCTCTTCAAGCTCGGCTTCGATGCGTTCTGCTTCAGCCAGGCGTCCGCGACGGCTGATGGTGCTCGCGCCGAGGAGCACACAGGCGAGCGCGATGCCGAGGCCGACCATCGCCAGCACAACGGCGCTGCCGAGCCAGGGCTCGCCGCTGATATCGAAAGCGAAGCCAAGCTGCGGCCAGAAGCCAACGTGCTGCAGCATTTCGACCACGACGAGCAGCACCGACGCGGCAGGCATGATCATGGTGCCGAAGAGGCGAAAATGCAGATAGAGCGCCATGACGGCGAAGGTGAAGGTGAAAATCGTCCAGATATTGTCATCCACGAGCACATTTCCGCTCACGCAAACGACAACGAGTCGCACAAAAAGCGCCAGGGTGCCAACGAGGAAGATCAGGCTCATGATGACGCCTGCCTGCCAGATGTGCAAAAGCTCGCTGGCGGACCAGCAGATGAGCGCGAGGGCAAAACAAACGACGATGACGTCGAAAAGAATGGTCATGAGCATCAGTCTTCACCTCGCTTTCTCACAGATGGCACAACGCTGAGCCCGAGCCCAATCACAAAGAGGAGCCCACCGGCCCAGATGAGATGACGGAACCAGTCGTAGCGCACGAGCAGCACGGCGTCAGAACCAGCGCCAAGGCTTGGGTGCACCTCGATACCGTCGTAGGTCATTGGCGCTGTTGGAGAAATCGTTTCGTGCACGGTCACCTGATCCGGCCGCGTCAGCGCGACGTCGAGGCTGTTGTCGTGCACGCCGCTTTCCAGCGTCAGCGCATAGCCGTCCATACCGCGGCCCGCGAGCATCGCTGTTTCGCCTTCTTCCAGCTGAATGTAGTAGCTGCCAGCCTGCGCCATAGAACCGATTCCGCCGCCCAACATGAGGACAAGCGACAGCGCCACCAGCGCCTGCACCAATCCGCGAAAACTGTGGTCGCGCACGAGTGTCAATACGAACACGACGAGCAGATCGAGCGCAGTGAGTCCGGCGAGCGCGATACCGACCATCATCGGTACAATGCCATCAGGCAGCACAAATATACAAAGGATCGTCAGGACCAGCAGCACTGTGCCTGCCAGTCGCAAGGATCGTAAAATCGCCAAAATTGGTCGCTCCTCTCAGTGTAAAGTAAAGCTATAAAAATTATGCTGGATAGACCTGCAGATGTCAAGGGCTATCCAGCACTATCCGTGAATTCTTTAGAAGCAGTCGAACAGCGGCGCCACGCGGTCGTCAGGCAGCGCGCGCAGGATCTTGAGCTGCGTTTTGAGCGCGCTTTCGTCGTAGAACACAGCCTCCATGGTGAGCCCGGCGGCTGGCGCTGTTGGTCCGGCTTTGCTGCGGTCGCGCGTCGCCAGCGCATCGTCGACGCAGCCGAGCGGTCTGCGCCCGAGGGCGATGTCTGCCGCTGTGCCGACGAGATTGCGCACCATTTTGCGCAGAAATCCGTCGCCAACGAAGTGGATCTGCCACCACGCGGGATGGCGCGCGTCAATGCAGAGCTTGGCAAGATAGAGGGTGCGGTCGAAGGTTTTGACGGTCGCGCCGCGCCCGCAGAAACCTTCGAAATTATGCGCGCCGACCATCTGCGCCAGCGCCGCTGCGAAAAGCGCGCGATCCATCGGCTGAGGAATGTGGGTGAAATAGCCGTGACCGAGCGCCGGCGGCGTTTGCCCATTGTAGATGCGATAGCTGTACCATTTTCCGATGGCGCTCTTACGCGCGTGAAAAGCTGCATCCACAATCTCGGCGTCGTTCACCACAAGGCTCGGCGGCAGCGCGCGATTCAGCGCGTAGCGCAGCCGCTCTGCGGGAATGCTGCGGTCAAAGCTGAAATGCGCCACCTGCGCGCGCGCGTGCACGCCAGCGTCTGTGCGTCCGGCGCCGTGAATGTGCACCGGAGCGCCGAAAAGCTCGGCGATGGTCTGCTCGAGCAAGCCCTGCACAGTGACAAGCGTTTCATCGCTCTGGCGCTGGAAGCCTGCAAAACTGGCGCCGTCGTAGCTCATGGTCAGTTTGTAGGTGGTCACAGGATCACCCACCTTGAGGCGACGGCAAGGGCGAGGATCAGCGCAACAAGAATGCCTGCGACACGATCGCGGTTTTCATAATGCAGCTCGTGCAGACGCGTGCGCCCTTCGCCGCCGTGGTAGCAGCGCGCTTCCATGGCCATCGCCAGCTCGCTGGCACGATTGATCGCCGAAAGAAAGAGCGGCACGAGGATCGGCAGAAGCGCCCGCGCGCGATCCATGAGCCCACCTTCGTCAAAAGCAGCGCCGCGCGCTTTCTGCGCAGCCATGATCTTTTCCGTCTCATCGGCGAGAAGCGGGATAAATCGCAGCGCGATGGTCATCATCATCGCCAGCTCATGCGCTGGCACACCGATGCGCTTGAACGGAGAGAGCAGATTTTCCACAGCATCGGTGAGAACGATCGGCGTGGTCGTGAGGGTGAGCACGCTCGTTGTCATCACCAGAAGCACGAGTCGTACACACATAAAGATCGCCAGCCGCACACCTTCGGCGGTGATGTGGAGAATCCCCCACTGCCAGATGATCTCGCCTGGCGTCAGAAAGATCTGGATGGCAGCGGTGAAGAGCAGGATCCAGCGCAGCGGTTTGACACCGCGGATGTAAAATTTCAGCGGCACCTGGCTGGCAAACAGCACGGCGAACACGACGACGGCGGCATAGACGAGGCCGATCCAGTTGTTGACGAAAAACAACGCCACCATGATCGCGAGCATGCCGAAAATTTTCGTGCGCGGATCGAGACGGTGCAGGATAGAATCGCCTTTTACATATTGGCCGATGGTGATATCCTTCAGCATACGCCGCCCTCCTTTCGCTTGGCCAGCGCTGCGTCGAGAATGCGGCAGGCTTCGTCAACGTTGAGCGCGTTCGTCGGCACATCCAGGCCGGCGCGTTTGAGCGCGCGCAGAAGCGCCATCACAGAAGGAATGCCGAGGTGAATGCTTTCGAGCAGATCGGCCTGCGCGAAAACCTCCTCGGTGGCGCCTTCGGTGACCTTTGTGCCTTTGTTCATCACGATCATATAATTGGCAAAGCGCGCAACATCATCCATGCTGTGGCTGACGAGGATGATGCTCATATCGCTCTTTTCGTAGAGCCGGTGGATCGCTTCGAGGATGCGGTCGCGCCCGAGGGGATCGAGCCCGGCTGTCGGCTCGTCGAGGATGAGATAACGTGGACGCATGGCGACAATGCCAGCGATGGCGACGCGGCGTTTTTGCCCGCCGGAAAGCTCGAAGGGCGAGCGATCCTTCCAGGTATCGTAGTCGAGATCGACGAGCGCCATCGCTTCCTTGACGCGCTCGATCTGCTCGTCCTCGCTCAGGCCCTGGTTCTTGGGACCAAACGCAATGTCCTTGGCAATGGTCTCCTCGAAAAGTTGGTACTCCGGATACTGGAACACGAGCCCCACCTGCTTGCGACGCTCGCGCACTTCCTTGGATTTATCCGCCAGGTCATAGCCATCGACGAGCACGCGCCCCTGGGACGGACGCAGAAGGCCGTTCATCAGCTGCACCAGCGTCGATTTGCCGCTGCCGGTGTGGCCGACGAGGCCGACAAAGCTGTGGTCGGGCACAGTCAGCGAGACATCGTGGAGCGCCTTCGTTTCTTCCAGCCCGCCTTCGCCATATATATAGGTTACATTTTCTAAGACTAATGACATAGTACATCCACCATTTCATCGATCGTCAGAACATCCCGAGGGATGAACGGATATTTTTCGTGCAGTCGCACAGCAATCTCCGTGACCTGCGGCACGTCCAGATGGAGCGCGCGCAGCTCATCCACATGGGTGAAGATTTCCCGCGGCGTGCTTTCCATGACAATGTCGCCATCGTCCATGACGACGACACGATCCGCCAGCACAGCTTCCTCCATGAAGTGAGTGATATTGACGACGGTCAGCCCTTCTTCCTTGTTCAGGCGCAGCATGGTGCCTGTGACTTCAGCACGGCCGTCGGGATCGAGCATGGCTGTCGGCTCGTCGAAAACGATCGTCTGTGGGCGCATGGCGATGATGCCGGCGATGGCGATGCGCTGCTTTTGCCCGCCGCTCAAGTGGTGT
>OLPR01001131.1_pt1 | contig 22605 bp, 18 predicted proteins | sample 1672761 | NCBI WGS metagenome assembly OLPR01 (sample SAMEA3136721, study PRJEB25190) | human gut metagenome | biome: human gut; feature: human-associated habitat; material: faeces | place: Austria | collected 2013 | reverse complement strand
GCAGCACATCAGGTGCGCGAAATGCTGGCAGACGATGCCCGAATGGCCGCACCCCGCCGCGCCGATGCGCTCGGCTTTGGCAAGCACGTCAACCGCGCGCATGAATTCCGCTTCCGGAATGGCGTGCAGCGCCTTTTCAACCGCGTCCGCCTCGATCAGGAACGCGTCCTGCGCCGCCTGCCACGCTCTTTTTTCGTTCATATTACTTGCGCGGACGATCCTTGATCTGGAGCGTATAATGGATGTCGTCCGCCTTCTCCTCGGGCACAAACTTGTGATTGGTGTTGATCACTTCGCCATTGTTGAACTTGCGGCTCTCGACGTCCTCGATGGTACCCATCACGGTCACGTTCAGCTGGCGGCGGCGCGCGCGGACGTGATCCCAATCGATGAAATAGATGTGCGCGAATTCACCGGTATCGAGCTTGCCGTCCTTAATGGTGATACATTCGCTGCGGCCGAAGAACACGCTGCGGAGGTGTCCGTCGGTATTCATGCTGGTGAAATCGCCGGGCTCGTCCACGAAGCGGCCGTACTGCGCGTGAATCGGGCCGGGATGCCGATACTGATGCTCCTCCGCGAAATCGGGGATCATCTTGCGCATGATGTCGAGCAGATCGTGCTGCAAATACTCCAGATCGAACGAATCGATGTCGTGGGAGCATTCCTGAATCATCACGGAGCAGGTGGTGTGGTGAGAAGCGACGCAGACCGTGCCGTTCTTCACGCCGGATGCTTCAACGATCGCGTTGACCTCGGTGGTTACGTCGTGGAAAGTGGGGATCCAGCCGCGGGACTGCAGTTCGAGTTCCTTCTGTACTACTTTGAATTCCATTTTTCTTCTCTCCTTTTTATTTCTTCTGACCTTCCAGCCACATCTGTTTCACGCGCTCGTATTCCTCAGGCGGATAGACGTAATTGCCCTCCGGCGCACACGGCAGAAGATCCTCACCGGACGCAATTGCCGGATTGGTGCACTTGACGTCGTGCCGCCATTTTTCGCGCTCCTCGGGTTTCCTCAGATCCGGAATGTCCATCGGAACGCCGCCCGCCAGAATGCTGCGATACGCCATGACGCCGACCAGACCCATATCCACCGCGTGGTAAACATCGATCGAATACTTCTTTCCCTCTTCACGCCCCAGAATCTTCTGAATGAAATAGTGGCACGGATAGAAATCGCTGCCGCCATGACCGGTATTGGCAAAGAACATATCGCTGTACGCCTTCAGATCCGGCGCGTACACCTCGCTCTCGCCCTTGCCGATCTCCGCGCCCTCGCGATAGACGAAGATCTTCTGCCGCCATTCCTCGCCCTCGGACAGCTTCTCCGGACAGAACAGCTCGGATTCCATGCAGCCCTTCGTTCCGTAAATGCGATACGGATGAATGCCCGGCTCACGCTTGAGCTCGCCGTGCATACTTCTGGCGACCGCGCCGTTGTCCAGCGTGATCATCTCCACCGCGGCGCGGCGGCCCATCTTGCGTCCGCGCGGCTCGCCGACGGGATTCGCCTGCGTGGTAAATCCGGTCACGCGCACCGGACGACGGCCGGTAATGAACAGCATCGGGCCCGTCGAATGCGTGCAATAGAACGTGGGATACCCGTTATTGCGCCAGTGATCAGGATCGCCGTAGGTAAGGTTCGGCCAATTCTTCGCACAGTCGTGCACGTATTCGCCCTCGGCGTACATCACATCGCCGATTTCGCCGTTTTCATAGCGGTGGCGCATCGTGAAGCTGTGCGGCATATAGCAATAGTTTTCCGCATATGCGTAAACCATGCCGGTGGATTCAACGGTTTCGATCAGTTCAACCGCCTGCGCAATCGTTTCGCACGGGAGCACTTCGCTGAGCACGTGCTTACCCGCCTTCATCAGGCGAATCGCATACGGCGCGTGCTCGGTAGCATAATTTGCGAGCACGACCGCATCCATGTCATGGTGAATAAAGTCCTCGAAATCCGTGTAGGTCGCGACGGTGGTATGATGCTCGTCCGCAACCTTTTTCACGCTTTCGAGCAGCGGCTCATACTTATCGCAGACCGCAACCAGTTTCGCTTCCGGATGATCGGACAGCACCTTAATCATCGTCATGCCGCGGTGCGCGCCGAATACGCCAATTTTAATCTTTTCCAATTCAGTCACATCCTCAGGTTTGAATCAATTTAGATGCGGTGCACCTCGAAGCCCATCATTCTGCCGAACGCGAGAATTTCCTCGATGTCCGCATTGTAGACCATCGCGGAATGATGCGTGCCGCCCAGCTCGGAGAATTCCTTCAGGAATTCGGTAAGCGGCTTCTCCGGCTTCATCCAGCCCTGCACCGCGTATTTGTACGCGCCGTGACGCAGACCGCAATCGAGCAGCTCGACATTCGTCGCAATCAGCGAAAAGCCTTCCTTCGCCGGCGCAACGTTTACGAACACCGCCTTGCCCGGGCGATAGCAGGTGTACGCCGCCGCGGTATCGCCGCAGGTATTGTAATTGAACGGAACCGTGCGCAGCACCGGCTTCCACTGCGCCAGATCATAGTTGATCTCGCCCATATGACTTAAGAGGATCACATTCTCCTTCCAGTCGGGGCAGAACATCTCGGTAAACGTCGTATCATGATATACACTTCTCAGCGCGCCGACCAGACCCGCCGTCAGTACGTCGCCCTCGCCCGCATAGCCCAGACCGCGCACCATCGTCTTGCTGCATTCGGTAAACGGCATCTTGGGAAGCCCGCAGATATCGAGCGTCAGGAAATTCACCGTCAGCGCCGTCAGGCGATTGTCGTCCGCCCATTTGCGCACTGCCAGACCCGAGCGCACCGCTTCGCGATAGGCGGCTTCGTCCGTGAGCTCAACTTCGAAATTCGCCTTATCCAGCGCAATTTCGCGCTCGATTTCCTCGTCCGTAACCTTCGGCAGGTATTTCTTGACCGCCTCGGTATCCATATAGGAAACTTCCGCACCGATCTTTGCCTTATAATCCTCATCGGAAACCAGGAAATCACCCATGCCGGTGAACGATCCGCCAACGGAGCCGACGCGCGCGGTCTTATACGCCTTCGCCGCCGCTGCCGCGCGGCACATGCCCGCGACCTGCGCGATCACGTCCGAATGCATCGCATGACCCACGCAGAGATAATATTCGATGCCGCGGCGCTTTAAGAGATTGCACATATCCTGAACGCCGTGAATGCCGTGGTTCGGCGAAATGCCGGACTGATAGCCCGCCATATCCAGAAGCGCGTAATCCGGCGTCGTATCCAGCACGATCAGCGGAACGCCCGCCTTCTCCAGCGCGTCGATCGATTCAAGCGACGGGCTGTACGCCAGATGCTGGGTCACGATCGCGTCCACATTTTCCTTGTGGAACAGCTCGATCGCCGCCTCGAATTCGGGCTTTATGCGGCACGTCGGCGACGCGACAACCTCGATATCGAACGAGCGGATCATGTCCTGAAGCATATAGGTGTATTTTTCCAGAACGGGGCGGCGCGCCGGAGTCGCGTCGTCATAGAGTTTGATGTACAGCGGCAGATAACCGACCTTAATGCTCATGTTTTTGCCTCCTTATTCGCCGTAAATGCTCTTTTTTGCGCCTTCAATCAGGTTTTTGGCATTCAGATAGAACGCCTTTTCGATATCGCTCTTCGTAAGCCCCAGCTTTTCCGCCGCGCGCTTGAACGCGAGGATTTCCTCATACATGAAGAACGTAATCGGAATTCTCTCCGCCTCCTCCGCGGTCACTTCGCGCAGATGCTTGTCCTGCTTCGGATCGCCGTAAAGTCCCGGCGGAATGAGGTTGATATACGTTCCGTTTTCCTCGATGCGATGCGTGCGCATTCTCAGAATCGGCAAATCGCTTCCGAACATCACGCGCTCGGGGCCCACCGCCTTCAAAAGCTCCTCCATCGCGTACTGGCAGCAGTTCGCGGAGAAATCGAACATCAGATTTTTGCACGGCTCGAGGATTTCAAACGCGTTGCCGACGTCCTCATGCGTATACGCGCGGCCGATATGCGCGATGATCAATCGCACATTCGGATATGCCTCGACGATTTCGCGAATCTGCCAGAGATTGACCGGATCCTTCAGCCGCCCGTCGCGCGGGATATGCAGCATCACGATCGCGCCCATCTCGTTCATCTTTTCCCATTGATACGGCGGGAAGAAATCGAGAATGCGGATTTCCTTTTCCGGCAGATAGTCCTTCGACAGCGAAAGGTAGCTCTTCAGCCCCAGGAAGCCGCCCTCGCGAATCTTCTTTTCAACCGTCGCGCCGTCCTCCTCCGGCATCGAATAATACAGCGCCGGAACACCGGTTCTGCGGGCGCATTCGGAGATATACTGATTCAGCGCCGGCGCGGTTTCGCGGCCCGTGCTGGTGAAGATCATCGGAGTCACTTCCTTGCCCGGGAACATCAGCCGGTACGTTTCCTGAAGATCCTCAATGCTGTTTTCGCTCGCAACCAGACTCGGCCACGTCACCGTGCGCTTGACCTCGCCGGGCTTCAGCGGCTTCGGCGGGCGCAGGCTGCTCAGCCACACGTGCGTGTGAATGTCAATCATCTTTTCGGGAAGAAAATCGCGCAGTTCAGTTTCATAAATCTTTCTGTCGACGTCCTTGACCTCAAACAACGCCATGAATCAAACCTCCTTGTACCATTTCCGCAGGGCGCGCGCCCCGCGCTGATATTCTTCAAACACCTTTTTGTATTTCTCCGCGCGCACGGGATTGGGAATCACCGCGCGTCCGCCCGGCGCAATCGCCTTCGCCGCAAATTCGGTATTCTCAAACAATCCGCAGCCCACGCCCGCCATCATCGCCGCGCCCGCGCACGCGAGATCGGCAATTTCGGAAACGTGAATCTCCTGCCCCGCGATTTCGGCGATCATGTTCGTCCAGACCGCGCTCTTCGTCGCGCCGCCTGCGAGGAACAGCCGCTTCATCGGCTGGCGCTTCTCCATTGCGCGCAGCGCCCACACGATCTGGCACGCCACGCCTTCCATGACCGCGCGCACGATATGTCCCTTATCATGCGAAAGATCAAGCCCGATCAGCGTTCCTTTGCACGCGTTATCGGATTCCGGTGCGCCGGCGCCGTTGAAATACGGGTAAAACTTGAGTCCCCCCGCGCCCGGCTCGTCCCTTTCTGCCGCCAGCGCGTTCAGCGTATCATAATCAAGCGGCGTTCCGTCCTTTTCACTGAGAACCTTCTTCCGCAGCCAGTCCAGACACACGCCGCCGGTCGAAATCGAAAGCATCGTGCCCCATTTGCCGTCCGTCGCGGAGATCGACTGTGCAAATCCCGATTCGAAATCCGGCTCGTCCCTGAGCGCAGTCACAACCCACGCCGTGCCCGTTCCGATCACCGCGTCGCCAGAGGCGCAAATGCCCGCGCCGAGGGCGACCGCATACTGATCGTGCGCGCCGGAGGAAACGACCACGCTCTCATTCAGCCCCAGCTTCCCCGCCGCTTCTTTCGTGAGCGTTCCAATCGGATGGCAGGAAGGGATCAGCTCCGCGAGCTGATCCTCGCGCACGCCAATAAATTCGAGGATTTTGGGATCATATTTTCCGTTTTTGATGTCGCACAGGTGATTGATGCCCGCGTTGGAAAGGTCGATCGCGGGTTTTCCGGTCAGAAACGCGGAAACGAAATCCGGAACCGACAGGAAATAGCGCGCCTTTTCAAAAATCTCGGGTCTTTCCGCGCGCATTCGCCGCAGCTGCATCGCCGGAAGTCCGCGATTCAGATTCCAGCCGCAGGTCTTATAAATGTAACCCTCGCCGAGGCATTCGTTGAATTCGCCCTTATCACCCGCACACCGCGCGTCGCTCCAGACGATCGCATTCGCCAGCGGCTGAAAATTTTCGTCCACCGGAACAATCGTGCCACCCTGCGTCGAAAGCGAAATGCCGCGCACGTTTTCAGCGCATTCAGGATTTGCACAAACCTCGCGCACAATGTCGACCACCGCGTTCGTCCAATCGGTCGCCCGCTGTTCGGAAGTGCCGATTCCGGGCGTAATCAGCGGATACCCACGGTACGCCGACGCGATCATCTCGCCGCAATCGGAAAACAGCAGCGCCTTCGCGCCCGTCGTGCCAACGTCGATCCCCAGCAGATAGTTTTTTTTCATAATAACCCTCGTTATCGCCTCTTCGCGCATGAATCGCGAAGGAATGTTCACATTCAGCAAGCGCCCGATTGCGCTCGATTCAATCCTTATTCGCTTAAAACGGCGAGGTTGGAATCCCCAACCCCGCCACTTTTTTACCCTCAGCGGGCAGGCTTTTTGTTTACAGCGTTTGAATTACTTCGTGCGCTCGTAAATCATCTGCTCGGCCTCGATCCAATCGCCCAGACCCAGCGCATATATGGTTTCAACATAGGTATCCCAGCCGGTCGCGATATTCTCTTCGCCGGTGATGAACTTCGCGCGCATCTCCTTGAAGTACGCGTTGCAGTCTTGCTTGGAGTTGTCGATCAGCTCCTGCTCTTCCTCGGTGTAAGCACCGATGATCGGCACGCCGGGTGCAACCCAGTCGCTCTTTTCGAGGAGGTTGTTGTACTGATCCATGTACCACTGATACTGGCGCTTGCTGTTCATCAGCTGGTCATAGTTCTGGTAGTGAGGCATCGCGATCTGGCCGCAGCCGAGGTCGGAAATGGACCATGCGGAGCCGTCTTCCGGCATAATCAGGTGCATTTCGCCCGCATCGTCGATGGTGTAATGCTCGCCTTCCCAGCCGCAGGTGCGAACCTTCAGAACCACCGGATCACAGGTCAGCACATCCAGCCAGCGAGTCGCGAGGTCGATCTTGTCGGACTTCGCGTTCACGATGCAGGAGTCGCCGCCCGCGCGGTTGCGCAGGGAATAGAACTTGTCGCCGCGGGGGCCGGTCAGCGCCTCGCCCAGCGCGTAGTGGCAGGTGGTAGGATCCGCCTGACCCGCAGAGGTGAGGTTGCCGTAGGTGACGGCAAACGCAGAGTAGTAGATGAAGATGCCGACGTTGTCCGCCGCGATCTTCTGGGACATTTCGTCCGCGCTGGTCTTCGAGATGCCCTGATCGAGGATGCCCTCGCTGTAGAGCTTCGCGACGTATTCCCAGCACTCGCGCTCTGCTTCAGTCACGATTTCCGCATAGACCTTGCCGTCCGCGTCCACGCCGAACGCGTCGCAGTCTTCATATTGAACCAGACCGAAGGCGTTGCCGAGCATATTCACGACGTTGCCGAGGCCGGAGGAGGTCAGAACGATCTCGTCCGCTTCGCCGTTGCCGTTCAGGTCGCCCGCTTCCTTCATCGCCACGCAAACATCGTAGAACTCTTCCAGAGTGGTCGGCACTTCCTTGCCGATCTTCTCGAGCCATTCGGTGTTGTACATGAAGCAGATGTGACCGATGTCAGGGGAAACGTTGCCGCTGATGGTGTAGATGTTGCCATCCGCCGCAGTGTTGTTGGTGATGATGATCGGCAGAACGTCGCGGTCATACGCCACGATGTTCGGCATATTGTCCAGGGACAGCGGCGCCGCCAGACCGGACATGCCGGCATTCACGCCGTTGAGAATGCTCGAAACATTCATGATGTCCGTGCCGATTTCGCCGGAGGCAAGGCGGGTGGTCACAACCGTCGCGTAGTCCGCGTTGGAGTGAACTTCCCATTCAATGTGAACGTTGGTGTACTCTTCCAGCCACTGCCAGAAGCGCAGATCGTTGCCGATCGCCTTAAACGCCTGAGAAACGCCGTCGTAGGTGCAGACGGTCAGCGTCGTTCTCTCGTCGCACAGGTAATTCGTGCCGGTCGACGAGATTCCGAGCGTGTCTTCTTCCGCAAACGCCATCGCGCCCATCGAGAGCACAATGCACAGCGCAAGAACCAGAGCCAGGATCTTCTTCATGTATCTTTCCTCCTTATACTTTCTTCAAGCGGACTCTCTACCGCTTAAATCCCATTGATCCGGCAAATCAGCCCTTCAGCGAGCCGACCAGCATACCCTTCTGCAGATACTTGCTCAGCAGCGGGTACAAAAGCAGAATCGGCAGCACCGCGACCACGATCACCGCGTACTTGATCTGCAGAACGCTCATGACCTGCTCATACGAAAGGTCGGAAAGCGCGTTGTCGACTTCCAGCGAATTCTGAATGACCACTCGGCGAACGTACAGCGCCAGCGGCTGCAAATTCTTTTCGCCCAAATACAGCAAAGCGTTAAAGTAGCCGTTCCACTGACCGATGCCGTAATACAGCGCCAGTACCGCCAGAATCGGCGCGGACAGCGGGATTACAAACTGCAGGAACACGCGGTATTCGCTCGCGCCGTCCACGCGGGCGGATTCCAGCATTTCCTCCGGCAGCGTCGCAAAGAAGTTGCGTGTAACCGAGATGTACCACGCGCTGGTCAGACCCGGCAGGATCAGCGCCCAGCGGCTGTTGTACATATGCAGGAAGCGGGCGACGACCAGGTAGGTCGGGATCATGCCGCCGCCGAAGAACATCGTGAACATGATGATGAACAGGAAAATTCTCCGGGGACCGAAATTCTTTCTCGAAAGCGGATACGCCGCCAGCGCCGTGGTCGTGATGCCGGTGATGATGCCGACGATCGTGTACCAGAACGTGTTTCCATAATAAATGTAGAGATTCGAGTCGTTCAGAACCGTCTTGAACGCCTCAAAGCCGAATCCGACCGGCCACAGCCAGATTTCCTTTCTCGCAACCGAAATCGGATTGCTGATCGCCATGCTGAATACATAAATCAGCGGATACAGGGTAATGACGATGATCAGAATCGTGAGGATGAATACGAATACGTCGAATACCTTATCGCCCTTGGACTGCAGAAGCGTGTTCGTCTGATGCGTCTGCGGCGGGAGCTTTTTTCTTGCAGCCTTTGTCTTATTCATAATCGTATCCTCCTTTCCTTACCACAGCGAGGTCTCGCTTACGCGGCGGGAAATGAAGTTCGTCACCGCAACGAGCACCAGGTTTACCAGCGAGTTCATCAGACCGATCGCCGTCGCGTAGGAAGTCTTCGGATTGGAATCCGTAATGCCCGCGCGATAGGTGTACGTCGAAAGCACATCCGCCGTGTCGTAAATGCGTTCGGAATACATCAGGATAACCTTTTCATGACCGACGCTCATCAGCGAGCCCACGCGCAGAATCAGCATGATAATGATCGTCGGCAGGATATTCGGCAGCGTGATCAGGAAGATATTCTTCCAGCGGGACGAGCCGTCCACAAACGCCGCTTCGTACATGCCCGGATCAATGCCCGCGATTGCTGCGGAGAACACGATCGCGCTGAAACCGAGGTTCTGCCAGCAGCCGGAAAGCACGTAGAGCGTTCTGAAATACTTCGATTGCCCCATGAAATCCTTCGCCGTGCCGCCGAGCTTTACGATGAACTGGTTGAAGATGCCGTCGTTGATGTTCAGGAAGTTCGTCAGCATTCCGACCACAACCGTCGTGGAGATGAAATGCGGAAGGAACGAAAGCGTCGTGGTGAACTGCTTGAGCTTGTTGTTGCGGATCTCATTCAGGATCAGCGCCAAAAAGATCGCGAGCGGGAAGCTGACCACCAGGTCGTATACGCTCAGAAGCAGCGTATTCATGATCAACCGTCCGGCGAACGGATAATTGATGAACTTGATAAACCACTTCCAGCCGACCCACTTCGTCGCCGAGCTGAAAAACGGCATACCCGCCTTGTAATTCTGGAAGGCGATCGACAGGCCGAACATCGGCCAGTAACGGAAAATGATGAAATACGCCATCGGGATGATCAGCATTACATAGTACGGCATATTCCGCTTCATGTGCATCCCAAATCCTGATCTGTTCTGCATTGCCTTCGTGTTCGCCATGCTGCGCCTCCTGTTTAGAATCCGTTCTCCGCCTGACCGTTTGAATACCATTTTTGTTTTTCTTTCGCTTATCTTTTGTTTTAAAAGTATTTCCGGGCAAAACGCAACTATTTCACGGCTGCTCCTTTTGCCCATCGCGGCGCGAAATTGGCGCTTTTGTTGATTATTTAAGACGATGCGCCAGATGCCCGCTGAATATTTCCGTCATTTTAGGTCAAAAACACGCGAAATTGATCAACGCTTCGGTCAGTTTATTGTAACTGTATTGTACCACGTATCCCAAATGCTTGTCAATAAGTATTTTCTCTATTTTTTTGCTTTTATTTTTTTCTTTTTTGTGTTTTTATTTCTTTTCATTTCGGAAGAAGTGTGCTATAATGGAATCAGTCACCTGTAAAAACGAAGGAGGAAGCGCCCATGCCAAAGCAGAGCAAGGCTCCCGTAAGCGAGGCGCACGCACTGAGAATCGACGCGCGCCGCGAAAAAATCATTGATTTGTTGGAGCGCGACGGGCAGGTGCGCGTTGCCCAGCTCGCAGAGCTTTTGAACACCACCACCGTTACCATTCGTTCCGATCTGGACGCGATGGAGCAGGACGGTCTGGTCGAGCGCGTGTCCGGCGGCGCGGTGCCGACCACGATGAGTCTTTATAACCGCGAATTCATGCGCCGCAAGCGGATGAACACGGATGGAAAGCGTGCAATCGCCATTGCCGCGGCGGAGGAAGTCCAGGACGGCGACACGCTGTTCATCAACGGCGGAAGCACCACGTATTTCGCCGCGCTCCATCTGAAGAAGACGCGCAAGAACCTGATCGTGGTCACGAATTCGATCTCGGTTGCCACGGAACTGGGCACCGCGCCGACGTACACGGTCATTCTGGTCGGCGGACAGATCAATTCGTATTTCTCGTTCACGTGCGGAACGGAAGCGCTCAATCAGCTGAGCCAGTATCAGGTTTCCAAAGCCATTCTCTCGATCGACGGCATCGACGAGCGCGGCATCATGACCATTCACCCCGAAGAATCCGCGATTGCGGAGATCATGATTCAGCACGCGCGGCGAAGAATCATTCTCGCCGACGGCAGCAAGGTCGGCAAGGAAGGCTTCTGCACGATCTGCGACCTGTCCAAAATCGACGCGCTGATCACCGACAAAACCGCAGACAGAGATCACCTCGAAGCGATTCGCGAACAGGGCGTTGAAATCAACGTATTAAAATAGGAAGAAGGAGCATATTCAACATGAAGCCAAAGATTCGCACCCCTTATTTTGAAATCGGCGTGAAAAACTATGTTTACGGCGACGATGTGCTGAAAATGGCGCTGCACGCCGACGCGTGCGCCGAGAAATACAATGTGGACGTGGCGATGATCGTTCCCTATACGGAGCTGCGCCGCGTATGCGAGCAGACGAAGCATCTTTACGTGTTCGCGCCGTACATGGATACGCTGCGTCCCGGCCGCGGCATGGCGGACGTGCTGCCCGAAGCGATCAAGGCAACCGGCGCGATCGGCGTGGTGATCAACCATTGTGAAAAGCCGATGACGCTGCCGCAGATGAAGGCGACAATCGACCGTGCGCGCGAACTGGATCTGCTTGTATTCGGCTGCGCGGATTCCATCGCCGAAACGAAAGCGCTGGCGGAGCTGCACCCGGACATCATCAATCCCGAGCCGAACGAGCTGATCGGCGGCGGCGGCGGCGTTTCCAGCGCGGACTACGTTCAGACCAACATCCGCGCCGTGAAGGATATTTACGAGGACATCATCGTCGAGCAGGCGGCAGGCGTATCCAGTCCGAAAGAGGTTTACGATTTCATCTATGCCGGCTGCGAGGCGACCGGCGCGGCGTCCGGCATCTTCAAGGCGGCGGATCCGTACAAGATGGCGGAGGATATGATCGCCGCGGTTCGAAAGGCGATCGACGATCGCAAGGCGAACGGACTGGACTAAAGGAGGCGCTTCCATGGTATACGCAAAGAAATTCAAGGTCATGTCGAACAACGGCATCGTAACCTTCCACAACGTGACCGCGCAGGTAAAGGAACTTTTGAAGGAATCCGGCATACAGAACGGCACGGTAACGGTCTATTCGCACCACACGACCTGCTGCGTAATCACGCAGGAAGCGGCGTTCGATATGTCGATGACGGGTCTGGAGACGCTTCAGCAGGACTTTGTGGAAATGTTTGAACAGATTCTGCCCACCCAGCGGAAAGAGGGAATGTACCTTCATCCGGGTCCGAAGGCGCTCAAATTCGCCGAGGAGCACGACGAGGACGCGCGCGGCTGCCACAATACGGACGCGCATCTGCGTTCCGCGCTCGTCGGGCGCAGCGAAGTGATCGCAGTTTACGACGGCGAAATGGACTTAGGCGAATTCGGCTTCATCTATTTCATCGATTTCGACAAAACCCGCGCCCGCCAGCGCACCGTCGACGTGATCATCATGGGAGAATAAACGACAAAAGGGGGGGCGGAGCATATCCGTCCCCTTTTATAAGGAGAGTATTATGGCACACATCATGGAAGCCCCGTGGGAATATGAGGTTTCGCCGTTCAAAATTACCGACAATGTCTGGTATGTCGGCTCGAAGCAGGTCGGCAATCACCTGATCGATACCGGCGACGGGCTGGTTTTAATCGATACCGGCTGGCCGCGCGTGCTGCACCTGCTGCTGGATTCCATTCGCGCGGCGGGCTTTGATCCGAAGGATATCAAATACATCATCCATTCGCATTTCCATATCGACCATATTGGCGGAAGCGCCTATATGTCGCGCGAATACGGCTGCCGCACGATTCTGGGCAGGCGCGATCTTCCGCTGATGAACGAGCGAAAGGATTTAAGCCTCTGCGATTATTTCCAGAACATGGCGTCGATCAACTTCGAAATCACCGATCCCGTCTCCGATGGCGACGCGCTCACCCTCGGAAATACGACGTTTACCTTCCTCGAAGCGCCCGGCCATACGCCCGGCACGCTCGGCGTCTTCTTTAATTCCACCGTGGACGGAAAACCCGTCCGCTGCGGAATGCACGGCGGCATCGGCAGGAACACGATCGAATCCAAATTCATTCGCCGTTATCATCTCGACCCCTCCGTGCGCGACGATTATTATCATTCCATGCTGAAAATGCGCCGCGAGCACGTGGACGTGGCGCTGGGCAATCATCCCGCGCAGCTTTCCGTGATCGAACGGCACGAATCCGCGCCGGTGGGCGTGAATCCCTATGTCGATCCCGCAATCTGGACGGAATTCATCGATTACCAGCTCGAGCGCTTTGCGCTGATGCTCCAGAACGACCCGATCGTCGATCCGCGAATCGAAGCGCTCCGCAAAGTCGGGAACGTCGATCAGCTCGCCGGCATTCGCCTTGCAAAGCTCGCAGACGGCGCAGGGCAGGGCGTAACGATCGCCGAATTCCATAACGCCGCCGGGCTGCGCTTTACCGTGTCCCCCGATCGCTGCATGGACATTTACGATTTTACGTATAAGGGCGTGAATATCTCCTTCCTCAGCCGCAACGGAATGCGCTCGCCGATGAGCTATACCGCACTGAAGAGCGAATTCGCGCAGCAGTGGTCCGGCGGAATGCTTTCGACCTGCGGGCTGGACAATGTCGGCGGTCATTGCGAAGCCGGCACGATTTACCCGACCCACGGCCGCATTTCCGCAATCCCCGCCGAGCAGTTCGGCTATTCCGCGCGCTGGGAAAAGGACGATTACATTCTGGAAGCCTCGGGCGAAATCCATGAAGCGCGTCTTTACGGCTCGCATCTGACCCTCTCCCGCCGCATTCGGACTTCTCTGAACGCCAAATGCGTGCGCATTTCGGACACAATTTCGAACCTCGACGCGAAGGACGAGCCGTTCATGCTGCTCTATCACTGCAATTTTGGTTCTCCCCTGCTCGCCGAAAACTGCCGCGTGCTGACCACGGAGGCGGAATATCAGCCGCTGAACGCGCTTTCGACCGATCCCGCGCATATGCTCAATCCCATCGACGGCCGCGGTGAAGAGCTGTACCTTGCGCACACAAAGACAAAGCGCGCCGCCGCAATGCTGTACAATCCCGATCTGAAGCTCGCGGGCTACGTCCTTTTCGATACGGAGCATCTGCCGCGCTTCCTCGAATGGAAGATGATGAAATCGCACGATTACGTGCTTGCACTCGAGCCGTGCAACACCTGGTCGATCGACCGCAGCACCGCGCTCGCGCAGGACAAAATCGCGCATCTTAAGGCGTATGAATCGATCGAAACGGGCGTTGAAATCGGCGTTCTGGACGGAACGGACGAGATCGAAGCGTTCATCGCTCGCTGGAATATGAAGGAGGCGTCCCTGTGAGCTTTTCTCTGAACGAATACTTAAGCGATCTGAAAACCCTCTGCGCCATCGATTCCGGTCATTTTAACGCTGCCGGAACCGAGGCAATGGCGGATTTCTTCGAATCCCGCTATCGCGCGCTGGGTCTCAACACCGAGCACCGGCATTACGAAAACAACGATTTCGCGCCGTTTTTACTGGTTGAAAACGGTGCTCCCGATCAAACGATCGATTTTCTGATGGTCGCGCACATGGACACGGTCTTCCCCGTGGGCGAAGGCGCGGCGCGGCCGTTTGCCGTGGATGAAAACGGAATCGGTCACGGCCCCGGCTGTATCGACTGCAAGGGCGGCGCGCTGCTGATTTACTATCTGGTGCGCGATCTGCTCGCCGAGGGCGTGAATTTCCATTTTGCAATCGCGATGAACAGCGACGAAGAGCGCGGCTCAAAATATTCGCGCCCTTATTTTGAACAGCTGGCGCAGCGCTCAAGAACCTGCTTCATCTTCGAGCCCGGCCGCGCGAACGACGAATTCGTCAGCCAGCGCAAAAGCGGCGCGAATTATCTGGTACGCGTTCACGGAATCGCGGCGCATTCGGGCGTAAATCCCGAAGACGGCGCGAGCGCAATCGTCGAACTCGCGAAATGGATTCCCGAAATGCAGGCGCTGAACGATTATGCCGGCGGAACAAGCCTGAACATCGGCAGAATCAGCGGCGGCGGCGACAAGGGACAGGTGCCGGACTATTGCGAATGCACGGTAAGCTATCGCTGCCTGACCGCCGAAGCAATGCAGAAGCTGCCCGCGCTGTTTGAAAAGATGAAGGCGAATCCGTTCGACCCGCGCACGTCGATCGAGATCGAACAGGTTTCGCTCCGCCCCGCGATGGCAATTCATCCCGCAACCGCAAAGCTGCTCGAAAATCTCGAAATCGCAGGCAGAGAAGAATCCCTGCCGATTGCGCATCTGACCACCGGCGGCGGCTCGGACGGCAACTTCATCGCGCATTACGGCGTGGCAACGCTCGACGGCTGCGGTCCCTGCGGCGCTGCGCTGCATACGGTAAACGAATACCTGAAAACCGAATCCGTCGAAAAGCGCTATCGCCTGATGAAGCGCCTGATTCGGGATATGAGCAAATAATTGAAAGCCTCCGCATGAACGCTGCGGAGGCTTCATTCATTTCGCCGTATCGATTTTTCCCTTATAGACCACGCGCTTCTGATACAGATATTCCGTCGCGAAATTCAGAAGCATCGTAATCGCCAGAACGAGATATTCATTCCAGCCCGCCTTCGTCAGCGCGTCCCCTCCGATCGTCGAAAGCGGCGTGAACGCCAGATAATACAAAGCCACCAGCCCCATCGCACGCGCGATATTCGCATCGCTCCGGAACGTGAATTTCCGATTGAACGTAAAATTCCAGACGACGCTCAGTGTAAGCGCAATCCCGTACGCCACCCAATACGTCCATTTCAGCCATTCGTTCATCGCCGTAAACGAGAGCACCTGAATCAGCCCCGCCGATGCGGAAAACAGCCCGAATTTCAGAAGCCGCAGCAAATTTTTCTCCTCATTCATCCGTTTTATGCTCCAATCGAATACCCAAAAGCGCCTCGTCCGTCGAAAGCGTCGGCAGTCTTCGCACGCGCTGCGCGTCCAGCCGGTCGTCGAACTGGCACACCGATCGGTAATTGCAGAACCGGCACGGATCGATGCCCTCATACCTGACGGGACTTACGCCGCACACGCCGCCGCGAATGCGCTTCAGCTCCTCGTCCGCCCGCTTCAGCGCGCAATCCGCAATCGCCCGATAATCTGCCTCGGACGCGGTTTTCACCGTGCTGTAAAGCTGCGTGCCATCCTTGTTCATGCGCACCTTGAATACCTCGCCCATCTTGTCCGTCATTGCATTGCGCACCGCTTCGTCCGAAGGCACCAGCCCTTCCATTCGGAAAACTTCCTTCCGCTCGCGCTCGATCGCATCCGAATCCGTCGACTGAGTAACGAGAATGCCCTCCTCCAGCGGGAAATAGTATACGCCCGCGCTCTTTCCGCCGCGCCGCGCAAGCGCCGCCGCCAGGTAAATCGGCAGCTGAAGCTGAAGCCCGTAATAGACTGTCGCCAGCTTGAACGCTTTTCCGCCGCGCTTGAAATCGATCACGCGCAGGTATTTCTCCGCGGAATCCCATTCGTCGATGCGGTCAATGCGCCCTTCGAGCACGCAATCGCCGTCCAGACGAATCGCGCGCACGCCGTCCTCGGGACCAAAGCTCTGTTCGAGTGCCGATGGATGAAAACTGCTCGAATGCATATGCGCCGCCAGCGCCGCCGCCGAAACGCGCATCGTCGCCTTCAGACGCCGTTTTTCGGCAAGCGTCACCGCGCTGTCGCCCAAAGGCCCGTTCGCGCCCATCGTTTCCAGCAGCGCTTCCGTCACCGCGTCCATTCGCGCTTCCGCTTCCGCGGTGGAAAGCGTATTCAAATCGTTCATCGACCGCAGAAGGAATTCGTGCACCGCTTCATGAAAGAACGAGCCCTCGTCCTTCGCCTGCAATTCGTAAGGTTCAATTCGCTCCGGTTTCAACCCGTATTCCACATAATATGAAAACGGGCAAGCCGCGAACCGTTCCAGACGCGTCACGCTCTGCGTCCGAAGCACGCCGTAAAGCGCCCGAGCCGCCTTGGGAGAAAGCGCATCCGCCGCCTGCGCCCGATTCAAAGCCATGGAAAGCCGCATCAATCCCTCGAAAGCGGATGTCCCCGCAGTATTCGTGTTTTCCGTGGCGGTTACCGCCGTTTTGCGCGATTTTTCCTTTTCCGCCGACATTTTAAGCCCTGCCAGCGCGGACTGATCGACGCCCGTCATGGGTTTGCCTTCGCTCTCTCCGGAAAGCGCCGTGGCGACAAGCGCAATCGCGGCGCTCGGCGCGCTTCTGAGCATTCGCTCGATCTCCGCTTCGCCCGTAATTCCGCCGCGCACCCGCAGATTGGGATACAGCGAACGAATCATATCGAGCACCGCGCTCGGGCGCTGCGACGAGCCATCCGTTCCGCTGAGCGGACACGAAACCGACACGTAATCCGTCGCCATGCCGAAGCTGGATTTTAAGTAAAACCGCCTCAGTCGCGTTAAATCCGAATCGTCAGGGCCCAGATATGCGTGCGCAAAATCCGAAAGCGCGCGCTTCTGCGCCGGCGTGAGCAGACCTTCGTCGCCGGTCGCCGCGCGGTCGGTCATTCCAATCACGATCAGCGCCTTCATTTCCCGTGCGCACGGCTTTTCGACGCTCTGCGCATGCACTGCGTCCGCCGACTGCGGCAGCGGCTTGATCACCGCCGCGGACAGCGATTCATTCAGCGTATCGCGAATTTCCCGCAAGGACAGCTTTTTTTCGCCCATCAGCGCGTGCATCTGATCGAGCGCGCCCATGATTCGGTTCCAGACCTGTGCCTCCTCGCCCGCAGTTTCGCGCATTCCTGCATCTGCGAGCGCCTGAATCCGCGCTTCGCTCTTTGGGTACGCGCCGCTACTTTCAAGGAATTCAACCAGCGCAATCATCTGATCGTTGAGCGTTTTCGCCGCGCGCATTTTTTCCTTCAGCCCCGTCAGCGGCTCCATAAACGCCGCGCGCAGCGGCTCCATTTCCGCGATTTCCGCTTCCAGACCTCGCGTCAGCGCGCGCGAAAAGCGCGTTCCGCGCAAGCCGTAGCGCACCGCGTAATTGGAAAATCGCTCCGCCTCGCATTCGGAAAGCGGCGACATCCCCGTGCCCAGCAGCGCGAGAATATCCTCCGGCGGATAATTTTTCTCTACAACCTTCAGCGCCGTCAGCAGGTATTCCGCCGCGGCATGACGCGCCGCCGGACGGCTTTCCGAGAGAAAAATCGGTATTCCGTATTCGGCAAACGCGTTTTTCAGCATCGGCGCATAGCCCGCCAGATCGCGTGCGAGAATCGCAATATCCTTCCAGCGCCAGTTTCTCTGAATCACCAGCCGCCGTGCGAGCGCCGCCGCAAAACGGCATTCCTCCTGCGGATTGCGCAGAAGCGTAAGCTGAATCGCGCTCGTTTCCGCCTTCGCGCGCTCCGATGGAAATGCGAACAGCTCCCGCTCGAGATGCTTCAGCGCTTCCTTTCTTTCGGACGTACGCACGGCGATCTGGTCGCCCGATGCAATCAGCGCCGGAATTGCTTCACTTTCTTCGCAAATTTCAATTCTTCTGGATTCGCATCCGAATTTACGGCATGCGAGCATCACCTGCGCCATCGCGCGCTGAAGCGGAATGAACGCATCAAAATCGCGCGCTTCGGTATTGTTTTCAAGCGCCAGAAACAGCCCCGTCCGCGCGCTCTGAGCGGCGACCGAGGCGATCAGTTCGTGCAGCGTCGGCGGCATCATGTCAAATCCGAAAAACCATACGCCGCATTTTTTCAGAAAATCCGCGTTTCCCGCCCGCGCAATCGCCGAGATGAATTCGGATTCGCCGTCCTGATATTTCCCCGCGATCAGGGATTCGTATGCTTCCAATATATAGGAAAGATCGATCAGCTTCAGCCGTGCCGTGCCGCGCATTTCTTCGGCGCACGCGCGCAGCGTTTCGGCGTTTACTCCCGCCTGTCGAATGCGCTCCAGCTGATTCGCCGCGCGCTCCGGAAAGCCGCGCCGCAATTCCGCGCTGCGATAGATCGTAAGTTTCTCCTCTGCCGCCCGAACCGCCGCACGCACGAGCATCACCCGCCCGCGATCGTCGATCCGCGCGCCGTCCGGAACGCCCGCAGCATCAAAAATCCGCGCGCAAAGGCGCTCCGCGCTCATGACCTGAATGCGAAACGACCCCTTCAGCTTCAGTCCGCTTAAAACCAGCTGCTCCGTTTCCAGCGTAAGCTGCTTGGGAACCACGATCAGCTCCGTCTCTTCATTCGACGCGCGGATACATTCGACCAGCGCCTCGGAAAGCAGCCGGCTCCTTCCCGTATAGACATTCAGCATTTACACGACCGCCTTCACGCCCATCGTCATCAACATCGTAATCAGGCACGCCGTCGCGTTGCCCAGCAGAATGGCAATCGCAGATTTCCCGCGCGGCATTTCAAACAGCGTCGCAATCGCGCTGCCCGTCCAAACGCCCGTTCCCGGAAGCGGCAGCGCCACGAATACGTAAAGCGCAATCAGCTCGAGCGTATCGGCGCTGACGTGCTTGCCGATCCTGCCCATCAGACCCTTGCGATTGTCCGAATGCATCTTTTCACGCTTGCGGGCGCTGCGCTTTTCCAGCCACGCCGCAAATTTCCGAACCGGCTTGATCGGCAGCGTATAGAACCAGTCGAGCACCGGTCTTAAAAGCAAAAGGATAAACGGCACCGGAATCGACGAGCAAACGAATGCGATCAGATAGGCGATTCCCGCCGGCAAGCCCATCGCCGCGCCGGTCACGAGTGCATAGCGCCCCTCGTAAGTCGGTACCATGCTCAGAAGCGCCGTTCCGATGATTTTTCCCATATGCTCCTGCCAGACGAACGCCGCGTTCGCCGCCTCGAGCAGATTTGCGTAATTCATTTTTGAATTCACCTCCGATTGGATTCTCTACCGATATTATCATATCACAAAATTCACCCAAAAAGAATATACGGCGCGTTAAGATGCGCCGCAGGGATTTCATTTTGTTACAATTTTATGCTATAATATAGGATGAGAATGTTTATATATATCAGGGGGATCGATCATGCACCCGAATTATATCGTGTTTGATTTCGATGGAACTATCATGGAAAGCGCTCCGGGAATTACCCGCAGCGTGCGCCACGCGCTGGTAACGCTCGGATTTCCCGAGCCGGACGAGGAAACGCTGCTTAAATTCATCGGTCCGCCGCTGCATCCCGCGTTTCGCGAATTCGGAGGGCTGTCCTATGAACAGGCGGAGGAAGCCGTTCGCGTGTATCGCGAGCGCTACGGCGCGATCGGTCTGTTCGAAGCGCGCGTATATCCCGGCGTCGCGCCGCTGCTGCGCGCGCTGAAGGCGGACGGGCGCTATGTCGCCGTCGCTTCCAGCAAGCCCGACGCGCTGGTTAAGCGCATTGCCGAGCATTTTGGTCTCACAAAATATTTTGACCGCATCATCGGCGCGGATCCTGAAAGCCATTCTTCGGACAAGCGCAGTCTGATTCTCGCGGCGCTTCCGGAGAATGTGAATCCCTCCGAGGCCTGCATGGTCGGCGACCGCTGCTTTGATATCGACGCGGGGCGCGCGCTGAATATGCACACCGTCGCCGTAGAATACGGCTATGGCAATCGCGCGGAATTCGAGCGCTCCGGCGCGGAAGCGATTGCCGAAACGGTTGCCGATCTGAACGTGATTCTCTCCGCGCCCAAGCTGCGCGGCAAAATGATTTCGTTTGAAGGCACCGACGGCTGCGGCAAATCCACGCAGATCAGGCGCCTTTGCGATTACCTGACCGAACGCGGCGAACTGGTTCTGCTCACGCGCGAGCCCGGCGGCTGCCCGATCTCCGAACGCATTCGCGAGATCATTTTGAGCCTTGATTCCAAGGGCATGAGCGCGGAATGCGAAGCACTGCTCTACGCCGCTTCCCGCGTCGAGCACGTGAAGGAAACGATTCTTCCGGCGATTGAACGCGGCGAAATCGTACTCTGCGACCGGTATCTGGATTCAAGTTTCGCATATCAGGCGTCCGGGCGTGAACTTGGAGACGACTTTATACGTCAAATAAACAAAGCGTCGAGCGATTTAATTCAGCCCGACCGCACGCTTCTTTTCGATATTTCCCGCGAAAGCGCGCGCGCGCGAATGGCAAGCGGCGCGCCTCTGGATCGGCTGGAGATCGAAAAGGAGGATTTCTTCCGCCGCGTCAGCGCGCGGTTCGACCGTCTCGCGAAGGAGAATCCCGATCGCATTCGCCGAATCGATTCCGACAGATCGATCGAGGAGGTTTTCTCCGACGTAATTCAAAACATCTGACCATAACAAGGGGTTGAGGAAATGGCTTACGAGAATCTTTGTATGTACTGCTTCGAGGACAACGGCGGCGAAAGCATCTGCCCGCATTGCGGCCGCGATTCCCGCGCCGCGGTGCCCCAGATTCAGCTGATGCCCGGCTCGCTCGTGTATCACGATCGCTTTCTGGTGGGCCGCGCGCTCGGTCAGGACGCGAACGGCATCGTGTATGCGGCGTTCGATACGAAAAAGGAAAATCGCCTGCGCCTGCGCGAATACCTGCCGCGCGATTGCGCCGAGCGCTTAAGCGACGGCTCCGTCGCCCCGATCGCGGGCATGGAGGATCGCTTCGAGCAGGGGCTTGAAAAGCTCCGCGCGAGCGTTGAAGGCGCGGAGGATCCGAAAAAGCGGCATTTCTTCTTTGAAGAAAACGGCACCGCTTACATCGCGCAGCGCAAGAGCGCGCAGCACGCCGAGGCTGAACCGGACGATTCCGATGAATCCGACGGCTCCGGCAAAAAGCTCGGGCTGATCATCGCGGGCGCGGCGGCGGTCGTGATCGTGATTGCCCTGTTGATCATTCAGCTGGTCGGCGGCGCGCTCAAGCCGAATACCGACGTGGTGCAATCGCCCACGCTGGATCCCAGCGCGAGCGCATGGGCACCTGCCGAAACGCCTACGCCCACGCCCTATGTCACGCCCACATTTGCGGCGCTGGTCGATCCCGAGCAATCGTGGATGGACTACACCTACAAGGGCGACGTGAACAAGGAATACGATGAAAAGACCGGCGCGACCCCGTCGCCCGCGCCGACCGTGAAACCCGATACGCCGAGCTATTCGACGATCAATTCCAAATCCTCGAAATCCGAGATCACGCAGCTGCAGCAGCGCCTCGCGTCCCTCGGATGGCTGAGCTCCTCCGGAATCACCGGCTCCTACGACAAGGCGACCCGCCAGGCGGTTAAGGACTTCCAGTCCTTCGTCAATCAGAATCTGAATCCGTCCGAGAAGCTGTCGGTCGACGGCGCGGCGGGCCCGAAGACGCTGATGTGGCTTTACGGCACCGATTCCGTCAAGCCCACCCCGACCCCCACGCCGCTGGTTACGCCGAATCCAAACCAGTCGAATACTGTCGACAAGAATTCGTCGAAGACCGACATCGTCGCCGTTCAGCGCAAGCTGATCGCGCTGGGGCTCATGAAGTCCGGTGCGGACGACGGCGTATTCGGAACCACCACCGTCGCGGCGGTCAAGCAGTTCCAGCAACGCGTAAACGTCCTGCAGGGCTTCGGCGCGCTGCCGGTCACCGGAAGCGTCGACCCGCTGACGATGGCATATCTGAATTACTATGTCGAATGGTGGGAGAACCTGAAGAACCAGCAGACCGCCGCGCCCACGGCGACCCCCGCGCCGACCGCAGCGCCCGCGCCCAGCGTCGA
>OLPR01001130.1_pt1 | contig 22609 bp, 24 predicted proteins | sample 1672761 | NCBI WGS metagenome assembly OLPR01 (sample SAMEA3136721, study PRJEB25190) | human gut metagenome | biome: human gut; feature: human-associated habitat; material: faeces | place: Austria | collected 2013 | reverse complement strand
CGCGAGCCGTTCAGGTATTTGCCCACACCCGGAATCGCAACCAGAATCAGCGCAAGAAAGCTCATTCCGAGCAAGCCCAGACACACTTCTTTTCGGGCAAACAGGCGGTAATCCAGCCTCAGGATCACCGCCATGCCCGCCGCTCCCACGACCACGCCGAACAGCTGCGAGCGCACCTCGGCGAATGGACTTCCGCCGTCCTGGGCGTTGTAATAGCTCGCCGCGTACAGAACGATCAGTCCGGAAATCAGCAGGAGAACAAATGTAATCGCCAGCCCGCGGTCGATATCGCGCAGCCGGTTCGTATTTCTCAGGCGCATTCGCGCCTCTTTCGCCCCGCGTTCAGGGCGGCGGATCACCTTTCGCGGCTCGGAAGCGCGTTTACGTAATCCTTGAAGATTCGTCCGCGCGATTCAAAATCGCTGAACATATCAAAGCTCGCGCAGCTCGGCGAAAACAGCACATTGCCGCCCGCCGGCGTAATTTCAAACGCGCGCTCGACCGTCTTTTTGAAATCCGTTCCACAATGCTCGTATTCGGTAAATCCGAATTTGTCCAGCGTCTCGCCGATCTGCTTCGCCGTCGCGCCGATCAGGAGAATGCGCCGAATCATCGGATTTTCGCGAATAACCTCAACCAGCGGCGAAAAATCGCAATGCTTGTCGTAGCCGCCGAGAATCAGCGTCGTATCGCGGTTCATCGCGCGCACCGCCTGAATCGTTGAGTCCACGTTCGTGCCCTTGGAATCATTGATGAAGCGCACGCCGTCCAGCTCGCGCACGAATTCGATTCTGTGCTCCACGCCCTGGAACGTGCGCAGCGTATGCCGAATCACCGGCGCGGGAATCCCCGCAACCGTCGCCATCGCCGTCGCCGCCAGCGCATTTCTCAAGTTGTGTTCGCCGGGAATATACACCTCGTCCGCGCGGCAGACCGTCGCGTGCGCGTTTTCGGTGCCGAACACGATCTCGCCATCTTTCACAAACGCGCCGTAAGGTACAACCTCGCGCGAAGAGAACCATACGACCTTACATTTCGCGCGGTTCGCCATATCGCGGGTGATCGGATCATCATAATTCAGAATCACAAAATCACCCTCGCCGCTGTTTTCAAAGATGCGCTCCTTCAGCGCGATATAGTTTTCCATCGTGTGATGCCGATTCATATGATCTTCCGAGATATTCAGAACCGCCGAAATCGCCGGATGGAATTTCACGATCGTTTCCAGCATGAACGACGACACCTCGCACACGGTCACATCGCCCGCGCGCATCTCGGGTACCGCGCCGGAATAGGGATTGCCGATATTGCCGACGACGAATGTCGTCCGTCCGGCGTTTTTGAAAATCTCGCCCAGCAGCGTAACGGTCGTGGTCTTTCCGTTCGTACCGGTCACGGCAAGCAACAGGCCGTTTGATTCGCGATACGCGTATTCAATCTCGCCGATCACTTCAACGCCCAATTCCTTCGCGCGCACGACCAGCGGATGCTGCATATCAATCGCAGGGCTCACGATCAGCGCGTCCAATCCGGAAAGGTATTTCTCCGGATGCGCCTCCCCCAGCACCAGATGCGCGCCCGATTTTTCAATCTCGTCCAGCGCTCCGGCAAAATCTTCCTTTTTCTTCTGATCACAGACCCAGACCTCCGCGCCGCGCAGCAAAAGCAGCTTCGCCGCCGCAATGCCGCTGCGTGCCATGCCGAGTACCATCGCCTTTTGAATCATTGTCTTCTCCCTCCCATACAGAGCCAATTTATGAATCGCAGGTGATCGCTTGGGCGACCACCTGTGCTTTTCCTTTTATTACGCCACAAATCCGACCAGCGCGATCAGGCAGAGAATCGCCGTTCCGATCACATACATATTCACCACGTGCGTTTCCGGCATTCCGCCCAGCACGAAATGATAATGCATCGGCGCCATTCGGAATACGCGCTGACCTGTGCCGGTCTTTTTGCGCGTTCGTTTGAAATGTGAAATCTGAATGATGTCCGAAAGGCTGGACATCAGCATTGCCAGCGCGACGATCGGCAAAAGCAGCGAAAGCCGCGTAACCAGCGCGATGCCCGCCAGTCCTCCGCCAACGAAGAACGAGCCAACGTCGCCCATGAATACCCGCGCGGGATGCGCGTTGAACCTCAGAAAGCCCAGAAGACCGCCCACCATCGCGCAGGAGAAGATTGCCACGTTCATCAGATTCGAGCGGTTTGCGTTATTGCCTGCCGCCATTGCAATCGCAATCAGCGCAAACGTCGCGTAATCCACCAGTGAGCAGCCGCCGCACAGCCCGTCCAGACCGTCCAGCAGGTTCGCGGAATTCACCGTGCCGACCAGCACGAATACCATCACCGGAATGAATGCGATTCCGAGATTCCATTCGACATTCGCAAACGGAACGATCCATTTCGATCCGATCGCCGGATTCAGATACGCCCACACGCTCAGACCGATCGCAAGCACGATCTGCGGAATCAGCTTCTGCTTCGGCGTAAGCCCGAGCGAGCGCTTGAGCTTTACCTTAATGAAATCGTCCACAAAACCGACCGCGCCGAACCCGAGCGCACATACGAGGATCATCAGAAGGAAATCAAACCGCGTGTCGTTATACGCGAACGCAATCGCGGCGATCAGCGCGGGAATCGCGAAGATCATGCCGCCCATCGTGGGCGTGCCCTGCTTTTTCTTGTTGGAATCCGGCTCCAGCTCGTAAATCGTTTGACCGAATTTCAGCTTTTTCAGCCACACGAGCATTCGCGGGCCGAGCACCATCGCCATTGCAAACGCGGCAAGTACCGTCCAAATCAACCTTTGCATCTTCCGTTGCCTCCAGATTCGTTCGTCAATCCATGATTTCTTTCAGCAGCTCCCGCACAACGATCTTCTCATCGAACGGATGCTTTACGCCGCAGATTTCCTGATATGTCTCATGTCCCTTGCCCGCGAGGATGATCACATCGCTCGGCTGCGCGTGTTCGAGCGCATAGCGAATCGCTTCGCGGCGATTCTCAATCACGACGTATTCGCAGCCCGTGGGACGAATGCCCTCCTCGATCTCTCGGAGAATCTCCATCGGCTCCTCGTTGCGCGGATTATCGCTGGTCAGAATGCAGTAGTCCGCCAGCTCGCCCGCGATTTCGCCCATGATCGGGCGCTTTGCCGCGTCGCGATTGCCGCCGCAGCCGAACAGCGCGATCATTCTGCCCTTCGATGTCTGGCGAACCGCCTTCAGGATGTTCTCCAGACTGTCCGGTGAATGCGCGTAATCGAGAATCACGCGATACGGCGTTCCGGTATCGAGCAGTTCGATTCTGCCCGGAACGGCGCGCACGTCTTCAAGGCCTCTGCGAATCGCGTCCGGCGAAATGCCCGCGCAAATCGCAACGCCCGCCGCCAGCAGCGCATTGTATACGTTGAATATGCCCGCGAGCTTCAGCGAAACCGACTGGCGGAATCGCTTATGCCACGTCATCAAAAACGAGCTTCCGCGCTCCGCGATCTCGATATCGTTGGCGTAAACGTCGCTGCTTTCGCGAATGCCCACGCGCAGCGCCTCGCGCCCGAGCGCCTCGATGCCGCGCGCGACGTGCTCGTCATCAACATTGTAAACGATATTCTCGACCATTTCGGGCGTAAAGAAACGCATTTTCGCCGCAAAATACGCATCCATATCCTTGAAATAATCCAAATGATCCTGCGAGAAATTGCTGAACGCACCCACTTCGAAGTGCATTCCCGCAAGGCGATGCATATCCAGTGCGTGCGCGGAAACCTCCATGATCACGAATTCGCAGTCTGCATCCGCCATCTTTTTCAAAAGCGCCTGCGTCTCAATCGGATCCGGCGTGGTCAATTCGGAGGGAATCGCCTCGTCGCCGATCATGGAGCAGACCGTTCCGATCAGCCCGACCTTGCAGCCCGCCTCTTCAAAAATGGATTTAAGCAGGAAACTCGTGGTGGTTTTGCCCTTCGTTCCGGTAATGCCGATCAGACGAACGCGCATCGCCGGATGCCCGTAAAACGCCGCCGCTGCATAGGAAAGCGCCGTGCGCACATCCTCGACCACGACCTGTGGAACAGGAAGCGCCAGCTCGCGCTCCACCAGCAGCGCCACCGCGCCCTTCTCCACCGCCTGCGGCGCAAAATTATGACCGTCGACCTTCAGGCCCGGCGTGCACGCAAACAGCGCGCCCGGCTTTACCTTTCTGGAATCATCGAAAATCGAGCTGATCTGAACCTCGCCGTCGCCGATTAAGCGAACTTTGCCGGGCAGACTCGCCGCCAATACCTTGAGCTTCATCAGGCATCCCCCTGTATTGCATATTTGCGCGCGCATCACGGTTCGGAAAATTCAACCGTGACCACGGCGGTCGGATAAACTTCTTCATTCGCGGCGGGCTTTTGCGATCGCGCAATGCCGCCGCCTTCCACCTGCATCTTCAAGCCGTAGCTCGCGAGCAGGCGATTTGCCTCCAATACGGAAAGCCCCGTCACGTCCGGCACGCGGACGCGGTCGTTCTCTTCCGCAGGCGTCCTTTTGTCCACATACAGCATCACCAGCGCACCCTCGGCGATTTTTGCGCCCGGCGCGGGCAGCTGACTGACCACGCGCTCGCCGCTTCCATCGAACACGCAGCTGAGATTTGCCTCCTTCATCGCGCTTTTCGCGTCCGCAACCGTCATATCGGTCACGTCCGGAACCGAAACCTCCGCGGGCGACTGCATTCCCGTCTCCGGCGCGATTCCGAGATAGGCAAGCGATTTTTCAAGAATATCGCGCGCGAACGGCGCGGCGGTCTGGCTTCCGAAATCCACCGGAACGCTCGCCTCGTCTACGATCACGAGAATCGCAATCTGCGGATCGTTCGCCGGCGCAAAGCCGAGAAACGAGCCGATGTGCATATCGTCCGTCACCACGCCGTCGACATATACCTGCGCGGTGCCGGTTTTGCCGCCGATCCGGTAGCCGGCGACGCGCGCGTTTTTGCCGCCGCCGTTTTCGACCACGCCCTCAAGGAGCTTGCGCATCGTCGCGCTCGTTTCGGGCTTGATCGGATTGGCAACCGTCTTCGGCTGGTTTTTTTCAATCGTATTGCCGTTTCCGTCCAGGATTTCGGAAACGACATAGGGGCGCATCAAATTGCCGCCGTTGATCGCCGCGCACGCCGCCGTCAAAAGCTGAATCGGCGTAACCGCGACCGACTGGCCGAACCCGATGCGCGCAAGATCGACGCGCTTGACATTCTTTTCAGCAATCACGATGCCGCTTGCTTCGCCCGGAATATCCACGCCTGTGGCTTTGCCGATGCCGAATGCGCCGAGGTAATCGTAAAACCGTTTCGTGCCCAATCGCAGCCCCATTTCAACGAACACCGGATTGCAGGAATTCTCCAGCGCCTGCGCGAATGTTTCCGCCCCATGCGGTTTTCCCCAGCATCGAACGCGGCTGCCGTCCACGTGCGTCGAACCCGAGCAGTAAAACCCTTCGCCGACCGTGACCACGCCCGAATCGAGCGCGGATGCGGCAGTGATGATCTTGAACGTCGAGCCCGGCTCGTATGCGTCGGTCAGAAGGCGATTGCGCATTCGCTCCGTCAGCGTTTCAATATCGCTGCGCGGCGGGTCGTTCAGATCAAAGCCCGGCGCGTTGACCATTGCGAGAATTTCGCCGGTTTTCGGATTCATCGCGAGTATGCGCACTGCTTTGGCTTTGTTCACGCTCAGCGCCTCGCGCGCCGCCGTTTCGCAGAAGCTCTGAATCGACGCATCGATCGTAAGTATCGCACTGCCGCCGTCCACCGCGGGCACATATTCGCTCGCGCCATAGGATAGCGCTCGCCCCTTGCCGTCGATTTCGCCGAGCACGCGGCCGTTTTTGCCGGACAGGTAATTGTCCAGCGCGCTTTCCAGCCCCGCCTGACCTACGCCGTCGATCGTCGTAAGCCCGATCAGCTGGCACGCGAGCGCGCCCATCGGGTAGTAGCGCTTGCTTTCTTCCTCCAGATAAAGCCCGCTCACCGCCTTTGAATTTGCCTTTTTATGCTCGCTTAAAAGCATTCGCAGTTGCTGCGCCGTTTCGCGGGAAACCTGCCGCTTGATCGTAACGCCGCCTTTGGATTTATCCGAAACTTTTTTCCGGACGGCGCTTTCGTCCATATCCAGAATCGGCGCGATCAATCGTGCGAACGTCTCGGCATTCGCAATCTGCCTTGGGCTTGCGCACACGGTATACGCTGTCGCGCTCTGCGCAAGCACTGCGCCGTTTCGATCAAGGATTTCGCCGCGCGTGGGGCGAACGGCGCTTTCGCTCGTCCATTGTGCCTGCGCGCGCCGCTGCAAATCCTCCGCCTGAACGCCCTGCAATATGAACAGGCGCACGCTCAGAATCAGAAACAGCACAAAAAACGCGAGCATACACGCGGCAAGGCGGCGACGGATCACAGGTCCGGTCAGAACCATGCGCATCCCTCCCCGCCTGAATGATAGAAATTTTAATTTCTATCCGCCGGCACTGCGACGGTCTGCGCGGAAGTATCCGTTGCGGGCGCGTAGAGCGATACCACGCGCACGCGCGATTCGTCGATTTTCTCCATTCCGAGCGCCGCGGCGCGCGCCGCAATCGCTTCAAGGTTGTGGCTTTGGTTGATGCAGAGGTTCAGATTCATGATATCCGCATTCAGCGTCTGAATCTGCTGTTTTACGCCCGCAATCTCCTTGGACTGGGCACTGACCTTCGCGCGCATCGAGATCTGAAAAAACAGACCTGCGACCAGCACCAGCGCCGCAAGAACCATCATCGCCCGCGAGAGCGATTTTTCCCGATCGCGCTTCGTCGATCTGTTCATATCTCTATTCCTCCCGATGCTCGTTCAGAACCTCGATTTTGCCGAAATACCGGTCGTTGACGTAGTCCATCAGCGCTTCGAAGCCCTCTTCGTCCTTCGCGGTCGTCTCCATGAACCGCCGCTCATCCCAAATTTCAAGATACCGACCCACGCCGACAAAGCAGATCGCGCGATCCATGCCCGCCTTCTGGCGCATCAGCTGCGGAAGCAGCACGCGCCCCTGCCCGTCCGTTTCCTGATTGGGATACGAAAACGCGTTGATCAGGCGAACATACTTCATGCCGCGCGCATCGCTGATCGGAATCTGCTTCAATCGATCGCTGATCAATTTCCATTCCGATTCAGGATACAGCGCAAGCGCCGTAAAGTCGTTGTTCACGCCGAGCGTGAATCTTTCGCCCAGCGCTTCGCGGTAGGCGGACGGTATGGTCACCCTGCCTTTGGGATCAATATTATGCGAATACGTTCCCGAAAATTCAGCTTCCGCCATCCGTCTCACCTCCCCGATCGGTATTCTCCCCCACATTATACCACACTCAGGGATAATTTGCTAGTTTTTGACACGAGATTTTTCACTTTTTCGGAATTTCTAACATGAATCGCCGCGTTGTGTTCGAACAGATGGTTGATTTTTTCTCAAAACTATGGTATAATGGGAATCAACAATCAAAGGAGATGATTTTATGCGGGATCCGAAGCAGAACCAGCAGAAGATACTGGACTTCATCAAGCGCGAAATTGAACTGAAGGGGTATCCGCCGTCGGTGCGCGAAATCTGTACGGCGGTCGGGCTGAAATCCACCTCGACGGTGCACGCGCACCTCAATCATCTGGAAGCGCAGGGCTTGATCCGCCGCGATTCGACGAAGCCGCGCGCGCTCGAGGTGATCGACGGCACGCAGGCGCGCGGGCGCAGCATTCCGCTGGTCGGTCGCGTTACCGCAGGGCAGCCGATTCTGGCGATTGAAAATATCGAAGATTATCTGGCGCTGCCGCAATCGCTGGTCGGATTGGACGAGCTGTTCTGCCTGCGCGTTCAGGGCGAAAGCATGATCGGCGCAGGCATCTTCGACGGCGATATTCTGGTCGTCCGCCGGCAGGAAACGGCGGAAAACGGCGAAATCGTCGTTGCAATGATCGACGACGAAGCAACGGTCAAGCGCATTTACTATGAAGACGGCCGCGTTCGCCTTCAGCCGGAAAATCCGACGATGGATCCGATTTACGCCGACGAAGTAACCGTCCTCGGCAAAGTTACCGATCTTTTCAGGCATATGGGCTGAAAAGATCGGCTGGGAAATTGTATTCCGTATAATAGCAGAACGATCGCCGGAGGCGAGGGGTATGAAAAATGCAATTAAGTATATCTACCCTGCAAGCCCGTTTTACGTGCATTGGAAAAAACATGCGTGCCCCAAATGCAAAATATATATATCCTTTCAGGAAATGAAGAAATTCGAAAAAGGCAAGCGGAAATCATAATATACAGGCGCGCCCAAAATATCGGAGCGCGCCTTTCATAAATTGATTCTCTTTTTCAAAGCCTGCTTCCCGATGAACAGGCACACGATTGCGATCGACGGGATCAGATAGCCCGCCGCCTGCCATGCGCCCTCCGCGGAAATCAGGAGATTGTAAATCGCGTGCATCGCGGTGCACGCGCCGAGAATGCCCGCCGTTCCGGTCACAGCCAGCCAGCGGCGGCGAAATACCTGCGCAATGCCAAATCCCGCCGCAATGCCGCACAGCAGATGCAGCGCGCCCGCTGAAACGCCGCGAATCAGCATAAACGAGAGATTTTCCGCGCCGTTTTCGGTCAGATAGCACGCGTTTTCAAATGTCGCGAAGCCCACCGCAATCGCAATCGCCGCCGCAGGCAGCTCCTCCGTGTTCGGCTCAAAAATCAGAAAATAGAGCACGAGTGGAATCAGCTTCATGATTTCCTCGCATACCGGCGCGATCTCCGCCGCCGCAACGCCTGCGTCCGTGCCGTAATAGCCCATGAAAAAGCTGCTGACATACGCCGAAAGCAGGCACGCGCTCATACCGATCGTAAAAAACAGCATGAATCGCCGCGCGCCGCCCGACGTAAAAAACAGCGAAAGAATCGGCGGCAGCGCAAGGCAGAGAAAAATGTTTTCGATATAGGTCATTTCCCCGCCTCCTCCCTGCAAATCATCGGCAGCAGCGCCGAAAACAGAACCGTCATCAGCATATCCACGGCGAAATAGAGATTGAAGCGCGTGTAATCGTTCACGAGCGTTCCGGAAATCCGGTAAACCGCAATCTGCAAAGCGACGCACGCGAGCATCACGCCGTCCGCCGCGCGCCGCGTTTCGCGCCGCATCAGCCTGAATACCGAAAAATACGCGATTGCGCCCGCGACAATCCTGAAAAGCGCCGACATGAATCGCGAAGGCCCCAGCACGCCGAAAAGCGTTCCCGCCGCGGCAATCACTGCCGCACACACCGCCGGAACTGCGAAAAATTGAATGTGAATGCCCTCCGTGCGCGCAATCTGAAGCGACAAATAGAACAGATACGCCGCCAGCCACGAAATTTCCGATACGTAAAACACCCTCGGCGGGCGATTGATAATCGCCAGATTCAGCAGCCAGTACAGCGTTCCCATCGAAAAACAGGCGTAACCCAGCGCAAGAATCAGTATTTTCCGATTGCGCCGGCGAAACGCCAATATGCCCGCGGCAAGCGCGCTCGCGCTCAGCCAAACCGTCTGAAACAGATTGTCGATCAGTTCAAAGCCCATTCAATGCCCTCTTTCGCGCTTATTTTCGCCTCTCATCGCTTTGGCGAATCCGGTACAGAAGCACCGTCACGCACACGCCCAGCAAAAACGCCAGCGCGCCCATCAGGATATACCCGAGCGATTCGTGCGCCCCCAGAATGCTCGCCGCACCCGTTTCCTGGCGAACGCTTTGCGCGGAAATCGACGGCATCGCGGCGCCCAGCGCAATCAGAATCGCCATGCAGCCCGCCGTCAGCGCGCACGCGCGCAAACGCCGCTTTTTCCTTCGCAATTCGCCTGCGCGTTTCTGAATCCGGCGCATTCGCACTTCAGTCGAATTCATAGGTAAATCCCTCCCGATTCAGAATCTCCTTCAGGCTCTTTTTGCCCCGATAGACGTAATTCGTGATCTGCCGTTCACTCTTTTTCAGGATTTCCGCCGCGTCGCGATAGCTCATTTCCTCAAAATAAACCAGATACAGCGCTTCCCTGTATTCCGCCTTCAGACGCTTCATCGCCAGATGCAGCTGCTCCGCGCGCTCAGCGCCCAGAATCGCCGCGTCCGTCCGTGCGTCGTCCTGCGGTTCAAAGGGCAATTCCTCCGTGCTGAACAGCCGGAACCGCCCGCGCACATGGCGAATCGCGAGATTGCGCGCGATTTTATACAGATACGCCCGAAACGCGCCGTCTTCATGAATCGCGCGCTCCCGGGCAAACAGCCGCGCAAACGCTTCGATCATCAGCTCCTCCGCGTCGTGCGCATTGTGAACGAAGCCGCCGATATAATTCGTCAGCGCGTCGCCATATTTGGAAACCAGCTGCTCCGCGCCCGACTCGTCGCCTGAAAGATAACGGCGATATGCTTCTTCGTCCGCGCCGGGCGCGCGATCATTCCCTGCCGTATTCATCGGGATTGTATTTCTCCGGAACCTCCTCCGGCTCGGTAAAAATCGCGGCAAGCGCGACCGGATCATCCTTCAGATGCTTCAGCGCATCGCGGCTGAGCACGCTGTTCGTGCCCAAGCACGCCTTGCACCGATATCCGCACTCCGGACACACGCAGCCGAGCTCAAGGCTCTCCGCATGAACCATATACGTTCCGCAAACCTGACAACTGCACCGCATATTCTTCCCTCATTTCTTTCGGAACTGCACGCACGACGGCGCTTCGAATTCCGTCTGAGACACATAATGAAGCCGCCCGCCGCGCACTTCGAACGCGGTAAGGCTATTTCCCTTCTGATTGGCGCACACGAGATATTTCCCGTCCGGCGTAAAGCAGACGTCGCGCGGAAACGCTCCGCGGCTGGACTCCGTGCACAGATGCGAAAGCATTCCGCCCGCGCCGATCGCATACAGCGAAACGATATCCTCGCCGCGTCCGGTCGCCGCCAGCATTCCATCGTCCGGCGAAAGGCGAATCGCCGCCGGGTAATTTGCGCCCTTCATGCCGCCCACCGGCATTCGCCCGATCAGCGCCGCACGCGTGGGCGAGCCGTGGTAAATCAGCAGTTCGCTTTCCAGTTCGCACAGCGCGTACCAGCATTCGCCCTTTTTCGGAAACGCGAGATGCCGCGGTCCGTAGCCTGCCGGCGCGTGAACGACGATCGGCTCCGGCGCGTCGTTTTCAATCTCCGCATAGGGAATGAACAGCATCGAATCCGTTCCCAGATCCGAAACCGCCACCCAGCCGCCCGGCGTGCGCTGCGCAAAGTGAATGTGCGCGCATTTCTGGCGTTCCGGCTTCGCGCCGCGCCCCGAACGGGCAATCAGCGGAAGGGCGCGCCCGATTGATCCGTCTTTTCCAAGCTCAAACCGTGCAAGGCTGCCGGAGGAATAATTGGAAACCAGCAGCGTCCGTCCCGCGACGCTCACATGGCACGGATCATCGCCGCCCGTCGGCGCTTCCGACGCGCGCAAAAGCGATCCATCCTCCGAAATCGAATAGCCGATCACCCTGCCATTCGGCGTTTCGCTCACCGCGTAAAGGCAATCGCCCTCGATCGTCAGATAGGAATGATTCGCCGCCTCGTAGCGCTCGAGTACGCGAATGCGCCCGCCCTCCATCTCCGCGCGCGCAAGGCTGCCTTTGCCGTAGCCGCCGATGTACATCTCGTATCGCATATGCCTTCACCCTTATTTATACAGCTTCGCCAGCCCGCCCTCGGACGTTTCGCGATAAATCCTGTTCAAATCGCGTCCGGTCTGATACATCGTCTCAACCACCATATCGAACGAAATTTTACGCGTCTCCGTCAGGAAATTCGCAATTCGAATCGCGTTGATCGCGCGCATCGCGGCGACGGCGTTGCGCTCGATGCACGGAATCTGAACCAGCCCGCCGATCGGATCGCACGTAAGCCCCAGATGATGCTCCAGCGCGACCTCCGCGGCGTATTCGATCTGGTCGATGCCCATTTCAAACAGCTCGCCCAGCGCTGCCGCCGCCATCGAGCACGCGGTGCCGATTTCCGCCTGGCATCCGCATTCCGCACCGCTGATCGACGCGTTGGTTTTCACAATATTTCCGATCACGCCCGCAACCGCCAGCGCGCGCAGCACCTGTCGCTCGGGAAGCCCCTTTTCATCCTGCATATACTTCAGCACCGCCGGAAGACACGCGCAGGCGCCGCACGTCGGCGCGGTCACGATTGTGCCCTGTCCCGCGTTCTGCTCGCTCACCGCGAACGCATAAGCGCAAACCAGCCGGTTTTCGCGCGTCTCCGGCCGCTCGTCGATATGGCGCTGATTGAAAAGATACTGCGCCTTGCGCTCGACGTTCAGTCCGCCGGGCAGCACGCCGCTGTGCGTCAGTCCCTCCTGAATCGCATTCTTCATGCAATTCCAAACGGAAAGCAGGAAATCCCAGATTTCCGCGCCCTCGTTTTCCTCGACGTAATCGCTGATGCGCTTGTTGTGCGTCTTGCAGTAATCCGCGATTTCAGCGAACGATTTTTCCCGATACACCTCCGGCGCTTCCGCTTCCGGACGACCCTCGATGCGAATATCGCCGCCGCCGACGCTCATCACGCGCATGAATCCAATCGTTTTTCCGCCCTTCATCGCCGTCAGCTCCAGCGTATTCGGGTGCGGGAGATCGGTTTTTTCGGTGTTGAACAGGATGCGCGTTTCAACCGGCGCGAATGTGTCAATCAGCACGCGGTCGGTGCCGTGCCCCTTGCCGGTCATCGCGAGCGAACCGTAAAGCGTAATGGAAAACAGATCGGCGTCCGGATGTTCGGCTGCAAACAGCTTCGCCGCCTTTTCCGGGCCCATCGTGTGCGAACTGGAGGGGCCCTTTCCTATTTTATAGATTTCACGAATGGATTTCATATTTCCTCCCGTCGACATATGCGCTCTCAAGCGCGTCGCCCTGGTAATTCAACGTGCAATCAAATTTTTCGCGTCCCTCCGCGAGCAGGCGAAGGAACACGCGATCGCCCTCCCACATCGGAAGCTCGAACATCTTATCCTTCTCGATCCATTTCAGCTCGCCCTCGTCGCATTCGCGCAAATCCCCCGAAAACGCGGTCGCGGTGAACAGATACATATCCTCGTCAGGATTTACGTCCGACCGAAATCGCACCACGCCGCGCGCGCGGCAATCGAGCAGCTTAAGGCCCGTTTCCTCGAGCACCTCGCGCAGCACGCATACCTCCGGCGTTTCGCCCGGCTCGATATGCCCGCCCACGCCGATCCATTTGTCGTGGTTCGGATCCTCGTTTTTGCGCGTCCTGTGCAAAAGAAGCACCTTGCCCGCGCGCTCGATATAGCAAAGCGTCGTTTCAACCATGCCGCGCCTCCGCAGAATTATTTCTATTTTAGTATACCACTTGCCGCCGCGCGATTCAAGCTTTTTCCGCGCCGGACGTTCGGCTAAAAATCTCGAAAAGGGGTTGATTTTCATGCGAAACTGCGATATAATAATCGAGTATGAGCGCCCGTGGCCTAGTGGATAGGGCATCTGACTCCGACTCAGAAGACCGTGGGTTCGAATCCCGCCGGGCGCGCTTTTCCAAACTCCGAACCCTTTTCGGAGCTTTTATTTTGCAAAAAGCGAGGCAAAATCCATGAAAACGCTGCTGATCAACGCTTCTCCGCATTTTAGCGGCGATACGAGCGCGCTGATTCAGGCGCTGATCGCCCGATTGCACGGCGAAATCGTTTCGTTTGAATGCTACCGGCGAAACGTTTCCCCGTGCGTCGATTGCCGGCGCTGCTTGCGCGAGCCGGGTTGCGCGATCGACGACGATGTGCGTTTCGTCTTTGAATCACTCGCGGACGCGGACACGGTCGTTCTCGCCTCGCCCATCTATTTTTCGCTGCCCACGCCGCCGGCAATCGCGCTGATGAGCCGATTTCAAACCGTTTACGCGTCGCGCTTTCGCAAGGAAAAAATCCGTTTTCCCGAAAAGCGCGGCGGAATCCTGCTGACCGGCGGCGGAAGCGGCGGCGCGGATTCCGCCGAGGCGGTCGCGAAAAGGCTGCTGCGCGCGGCGGGCGTTCGCACGTTCGGCGAAACAGTTGTCAGCGCTCGAACCGACCATCTTCCCGCGCGAGCGGATACAAATGCGCTCGCGGCGGCGATCCGGCTCGCGAATTTCCTGAATGCTTCCCAATAATTTGAAATTCGAGCCGTTTTTTACCCGCGAACGCTTTACATTCCGCCCGAAAACGGCTATAATAGCTTTATATTTATTCGGAAAGGAGAGCTAACAATGGCGCACTATCTCGTAAAGCAGCTTTACACCCAAATGCCTTCGGCAAACCTCGAGGACGTTATGGTCAACGGCTGGGTTCGGACGACGCGCGAATCGAAGGCTTTTGCATTCGTTGAACTCAACGACGGCACCTTCTTTCGCAACCTGCAAATCATCCTTGAGGAGGACAAGCTGAATAATTACCGCGAGCTGGTTCGCCGGATCAGCGTCGGCGCCGCCATCGAGGTCACCGGCACGCTGGTGCTCACCCCCGAAATGAAGCAGCCCTTCGAGCTGAAGGCGACGAGCGTTACAATCGTCGGCGAAAGTCCCGTGGATTATCCGCTTCAGAAAAAGCGCCATACGCTGGAATACCTGCGCACGATTCAGCATCTGCGTCCGCGCGCGAACCTGTTCCAGTGCGCGTTCCGCGTGCGTTCCGTCGCGGCGCAGGCGATTCATCGCTTCTTCCACGACAAGGGCTATCTTTACGTGCACACCCCGCTGATTACCGGCAGCGACTGCGAAGGCGCGGGCGAAATGTTCCGCGTAACCACGCTCGATCCCGACGCGCTCCCGCTTAGAGAGGACGGCAAGGTCGATTACTCGAAAGACTTCTTCGGAAAGCCCGTATCGCTGACTGTTTCCGGTCAGCTGAACGCGGAAATCTTCGCGCAGGCGTTCAGAAACGTCTACACCTTCGGCCCGACGTTCCGCGCCGAGGAATCCTATACGCCGCGCCATGCCGCCGAATTCTGGATGATTGAGCCGGAAATCGCGTTCGCGACGCTGAAGGAGGACATGGATCTTCAGGAGGAAATGGTGAAATACATCATCTCCGCGGTGCTCGAGGAGTGCCCGGAGGAAATGAACTTCCTGAACAGCTTTGTCGATAAGGGACTGATCGAGCGTCTGAAGTTCGTGCGCGACAGCGAATTCGTCCGTTGCTCGTACACTGAGGCGATCGATATTCTCACCCACTGCGGCGAGAAATTCGAATACCCCATCTTCTGGGGCAGCGACCTCCAAACGGAGCACGAGCGGTATCTCACCGAGAAGCATTTCGGCAAGCCCGTATTCGTAACCGACTGGCCGAAGGAAATCAAGGCGTTCTATATGCGCGCAAACGACGACGGCAAGACGGTTGCGGCGGCGGATCTGCTGGTTCCTGCGGTCGGCGAGCTGTGCGGCGGCTCACAGCGTGAGGAGCGTTACGACGTGCTGAAGGCGCGCATCGAGGAACTGGGCATGAATCCGGAGGATTACTGGTGGTATCTCGAGCTGCGCAAATACGGCACGACCCCGCATTCCGGCTTCGGCATGGGCTTTGAGCGCATGATCATGTATCTCACCGGCATTTCCAACATCCGCGACGTTCTGCCCTTCCCGCGCACGACCGGCAGCGCCGAGTTCTAATAAGGTTTTTATCAGCGCTCCCCGCGTTTCAGGTCGGGGAGCGCTTTGAGCATACGCGCAAAAAAACGCCCCAAAGCGGGCGATCAGGGAGGAAGAAACGATGAAGGAGATCAGGGTTCTGCTGATCGGCGTGGGCGGCTACGGCATGGGCTATGCCCGGGAGATGCTCGAGCACGGCGCGGAGAAGCGCGCGTCGATCGCCGGCGTGGTCGATCCCTACGCCGCGTCCAGTCCGGTCTATCAGGCGCTGAAGGACGCGAATGTGCGCTTTTATGATTCGGTCGAGGCCTTTTATGCGGCGGACAGCGCCGATCTGGCGGTGGTCAGCACGCCGATACAGTTCCACGCGCGGCAGAGCGTCTACTGCATGGAGCACGGCAGCCATGTGCTGTGCGAAAAGCCGGCCGCCGCGACCGTTGAGCTGGTCAACGCGATGATCGACGCGCGCGACAGGACGGGCAAAACGCTGGCCATTGGCTTTCAATGGTGCTATGACGAGGCCATGCTGCGCCTGAAGGCCGATGTGGACGCGGGCGCGCTGGGAAGGCCGGTGAAGCTCAAGGGCATCGTGCTCTGGCCGCGGGACATTGCCTACTATAAGCGCGGCCTGGGCTGGGCGGGCAAAAAATACGCGCAGGACGGCTCGCCGATCTTCGACAGCGTGGCCTCGAACGCCACGGCGCATTATCTGGAGAATATGCTCTGGCTGACCGGCAGGGGCTTTACGGGCGCGTCGATCGCCGATATGGATGTGCGCACGGCGCGCGCCAACGACATCGAGACGTTTGACACCATCGCCATGGACGCGCGGCTGGACAACGGCGCGCGGCTCTTCTATGTCGCCTCGCACGCCACGGGACGCGACTGCGTGCAGAACCCGCTGTTCATCTATGAGTTTGAGAAGGCCATAGTGACGTTCGGCAGTCTGGGCGAAACCGGCGACGCGCTGAAGGCGGTCTTTAGGGACGGCGCGGTGAAGGACTACGGCGCGAGCACATTAAACGGCTGGAATAAGAAGCTGGACGCGATGATCGCCGCCGCCCGGGGCGAGGCCGTCACGCTGCCCTGTCCGGCGGAGGCGGCGCGCTGTCATACCGCCGCCATGGAGATGATCCGCGAAAAGAACCCCGAGGCCGAGGCGCTTTCCGGCGCGCGCGTGGACGAGGGCATGGTGTGGGTGAGCGGCCTGGGCGATCGCCTGAAGGCCTGCTTTGAGAAGGAAACGCTGGATTTCTGAATGGCATAAAGCAACAGGATCGTCGTATTGCACGGCGAGCCTGTTGTTTGTCGTATGAGAGCATTCTTTTTCACCATTCCGCGCCGCAGAGCGTTTCGCTTTCCTTTGAAAATTGCTTTCGATCGAGGAAAATCCGCTGACATTCGGATACTTGCCGTTTTAATGGATAATGAGGGGATTGGTCAGTATGCGCCAGAGCGCGAGCAGCGCCAGATGCGCGGGATAGGCGATATAGAACAGCCACTTGCCGAACGCGCCGCCCCGGCCGCCGCGCCGTCCGTTGTAGAACCACAATAGAATAAGCGACACGCAGGCCATACCGAATTCATAGACGTTGTCCATCGTCAGCGATGTGAACCAGTAACTGGCATAGCCCAGATACAGTACGGCCAGCACGCCCGCCATGGCAGCGAACTTTACGCGTCTGTTCTCGCCCGGCAGATACGCCGCGTAGACCAGTGCCACGCCGAAGATCGTATAATCGGTGCTGAGGACGACGGACAAAAGCGCGGGCACGGCGAGAGAAGCGATTTGCAGCGCCCGCCCTTTGCCGCGCGACCGGCAGAGATTGCAGAGCGCGATGCCCGACACCGCCAGCGCGAACGTGTACAGGACGTTGGTATTGCGGAAGAAACCGATGAAGCGCGGAAGCTTGCTGAAGGCGACGGGCCAGTGCAGCGCGTCGAAGGGGATTTCCGAAAAGAGCGCGAATAGGAACAGCCGCAGGAGGTACCGTTTGACATTGCGCGTGTGGCGCGCGCCCTCGGCGACCATGAAGGCGAATATCGGGAAGGCGATGCGGCCGAGGAGCGAGATAACCTCATTGATGGGACTGCTGCTAATCACATCCAGTGAAAAAGTGTCCATGATTAACTTCTGACCAATTAGGCCAATATCATAGGCGTGGTCGATGAACATACTGATCAGGGCGATGATTTTCAGCGTTAAGGCGCTCATGGGACACTTCCTTTCATGCTGGATTTCGGGCTGCTTCTGGAAACAGATTACCATATAATTCAAACAAAGTAAATATTTAATCATTAAAAACGCAACAATAAAGCGCAAGCGCGCGGCATATGTCTGAAAGGAGGGCCTGATTTCAGCGGGCGCTTTTGCGGCGCAGCGGGCGCGCGGAAGGAGCCGCCGCCCTAAAAATAGGCGCATATTGGACGGAAAACCCGTCAAAAAGTGAAAAAAAGTCGTTATTTTTGGCGTTTTGTGGATCGAAAGAGACATTTTCTCTTTCGCGCAGACTCAATCTGTGCTAAAATAGGACTGATATTCAGGCGCGATGAAAGGAGCGTGAGGGGCGCATGGCGGTTCAGCGGATGACCATTCGCGGCGTGTCGATCTGCTATGACACGGCGCGGCCGGACGGCCCCGTGCGCCATCGCGTGTTCCTGCTCAGCGCGCCCGGCGCGACGATTTCGTCCTGGCGGCTGATCGTGCAGGAGCTGCTGAGGGCGGGCTGTCTGTGCGTCATGGCCGATATGCCCGGCTTCGGGCAGAGCGCCTTCAGCGAGGATATGCCCATTGAGCAGTCGCTCAGGGCGCGCTATATGTGGGGCCTCTTGGACGAGATGGATCTGCAATCGGAGGGGCAGCTGCAATGCTGGCATCTGATGGGCAACGGCTCGGCGTGCGGTACGATTGCCGAAATGGCCATGCAGCAGCCCGATTCGGCCTCGTCGCTGTTCATGGTCAGCCCGATACTGTATTCGCTTCTGACGCCGCCTGTGCGGGCGCTGGTGTCGCGGCGCTTTTTTGAGAATGTGATCGCCTCGTGGATGCGGCGGCATATCGCGCCCGAGAAGGCCTTTGCGCGGCTGGCCGAGCGTCTGTATGCGCGGCCCCTGACCGAGGAGCGTCTGAAGGAGCTGCGGCGGCCGCTGCTGCGCCTGATCGGCCATGAGGAAATCGTGCGGCATATGCTGCTTTCGGGCTACAAGGTGGATACCGGCGAGCTGAGCAAGCTCTTCATGCCCGCGATGATCATCTGGGGCGGGCGCGACGCGCTCCTGGGCGGTTCGATTCCCCATCGGCTGCGCGAACGCGATTTCCCGTCGGCGGAATACCACCTGCTGCCCACGGCGGGGCACTACGCCATGGAAACCAACAGCCGCGCCGTGTGCGATTTCCTGCGCGGCTGGATTCGAGAGATGTGGAGCGCGTGACGGGGGATGGCTCTTTTGCGAGACGCGCTTTCTGCGCTGAATCGAGGGCTTCCGTACGCTGAACGGACGAAACGCCCGTTTAGTCTCGGGCGTGTTTCGACGCGCGGCCGATAAATCACAGCCGCCCGTTGAACGGGGCGGTTAAGGGGCGCAGTTTTGCGGCTGTTCGCTGAATGGGGCGTTGAAATGAGCGCCGTTTTCCTGCGGAGCCGCGTCTGCCGTGCGGTTTTATGATTTTTGCTAAGGCCTTTTTCTGGCTCCGGTTGAACCGGGAGATTTATAGCGCCTATGCGTCCGCCAAGAAAAGCCCCTCCGTTTCAGAACGAAACGGAGGGGCTTTTGTGGGCTTCAGCTTAGTTGGCGGCGTCCTCGGTCTGGGACAGCGAGGGCACGAAGTTCTTCCAGGTGTTGAACTCGCCGCGGCTGGAATTGTAGGTCATGGTGTTGGTGTTGGCGATCATGTACCAGGTCAGCTCGTCGTACATGGTATCGCAGTCGGCCAGCGCCTTTTCCTGCTTCTCGACGGTGTAATTGGTGATGTACTCGGCAGCCTTGGCGGGATCCTCGGCGTAGAGCTTGGCGGTCTCCTCCAGCACGGAGGGATACTCGGCGATCAGCGCGTCCTCAACGCTCTTCCAGTAGGCGCGCACGCCGGTGCCGTAGTGCTCGCGATCCTGCTCGCTCAGGGCGCACAGGCGCTTGAAGTGGGTGTGCGCATAGCTCAGGTCGTAGCCGTAGCTGTCGGAGGTGAAGCCCTCGGGCGTGTGGTCAAAGGCCTCGGCCACGTCGGTGATCAGGTTGGACAGCGGCAGATAGACGGAATGTTCGGCGTTGGCCACGGTCGTCCAGGTGACGGCGGACATGGCGGCGGGCAGGTCGTCATAGATTTCGATCACGCCGCAGTTGACCTGGCGCTCGATGCCGATCACGCGGATGTCGGGGCGGCCGGTGTCCTCGGGATTCCACTCGGTGCCCTCGAAGCGGGAGCGGGTCAGCTCGAAAATGTCGCTCAGGGTGACCTTCTCGTCGGGCTGATAGAACAGCGGATAGCGGGTCTTCATGGCGTAGTCGCCCGCGGTGGAGGGGGCCAGCAGCACATGGCCATACCAGGTGCGGCGGTTCGCGCCGGCGTTCAGGTTGCCCTTGCCGCAGTAGGTGGAGAACAGATCGACGTTGCCCTCCTCGTCCAGCACGGTCAGGCCGGCTTCCTCAGGCACGGTGAACAGTCCCTCGGAGTGGAGCAGGGTTTCGCCCTCGACATAATCAGCCACGGAGCCGAGCATACACTCGTTGCCGAACACGGCGACGCAGTCGGTGGGCATCTTCACGGCGACCCACTGATGTCCGGAATAGCTCTCCAGATACCAGGCCTCAGTCTGGTCGGCGATCATGAAGGTGTTGGATTCGGAGCTGCCGTACGTCTCCATGATCTTGCCGTAATTTTCAACGGCCTCGCGCGCCGTGGCGGAGACGGCGGCGATATAGCCGGAAATCCACATTTCGGACGCGCCGTCCTCGGTATAGGGATCGGCGGTGCGGATGCCGTCGGAGATATAGGTGGTGACGGAGCCGGTCATGGTCACGCCCAGCTCATTGGCGACGGCGTTGTCATAGATGCCCTCGATGAAGGGGGTGGACGTGTACTGATAGGTCACGTCCGGCAGGGGAATTTCGTTCTTGCCCACGGTCAGGGTGCGGCCGCTCTCTTCAACGTGCGGATAGACGACCTGCTTGGCCTGCGCGGTGTTCCACGCGTCAACCGTGTGGCCGATGATGGTGTGGCCGCTGGCGCTGGCGTCCTTGCCGACATAATAGCCGGTGCAGGCGAGAGCGGTGCTGCAGGAGAAGGTCAAAACGGCGACGAGCAGAAACGAGGCCAGGCGTTTCAACGTGCGATTCATCAACATACACCTCTATTATATTGTAAATTTGCGGGGTTTTTGCTTTCGGTGAAAGGGCACGGAAAGCGTCGCGCCGTTTCATCGTGAATCCTCCGTCGGATTGGAGCTATTATACGGCGGTATACGGCCAAAATCAACGCATATTCGTAAATTTACGCATATTATTTCATGAAGCTGATTATCGATCGATGAAGAGTGTGGCGAAAATGCGGCAGGGCAAGAAAAAGGACTCCACTTTTTTGAAAAAAGCGGAGTCCCTGATTGCGCCTGATGTGTTTTTGAGATGAATTTTACTCGGCTGCCCAGACGGTTTCGCCGGCGATGATGGTTTCGGACACGGCGAAATTTTCATCGGCGAGGATGATGTCCGCGTCCTTGCCGGCCTCCAGTGAGCCTTTTGTCTTGTCAAGGCCGATGCACCTGGCCGCGTTGATCGAGGCCATGCGCACGATCTGCTCGAGCGGCAGACTGGTATGATCGCGCATATTGCGAATGGCGTTGTTGAGCTTGAGCACGCTGCCGGCGATGGTGCCGTCGGCCAGGCGGCATTCGATGCCCTTGACGAAGATCGGCTGGCCGCCCAGCGTGTACTCGCCGTCCTCAAGGCCGCCCGCGCGGGTACAGTCGGTGATCAGGATCAGGTTGTCGCCCTTGACCTTGGCCACAAGGCCGAACAGATCGGGGCTGATGTGGAAGGTATCGGCGATCAGCTCGGTGCTCACGCGGTCGTCGGCCAGAGACGCGCCGACCACGCCGGGATCGCGGTGATTGAGGGGCGTCATGGCGTTGAACAGGTGCGTGGCATGGCGCACGCCCGCCTCGATGCCGGCCTTGGCCGTCTCATAGTTGGCGGCGGTGTGGCCCATGGACACGAGGATACTGGTCTTTTCGGTGACCTCGCGGATGCAGTCCAGCGCGCCGGGCATTTCGGGGGCGATGGTGACGATGCGGATCACGTCGCTGTTTTCGATCAGGAAGGGCGCGTCGGCGGGCCGGATGTACTCCACGGCCTGCGCGCCCTTCTTGGAGGGATTGATGAACGGGCCTTCGGCGTGAACGCCCATGATCTGCGCGCCTTTGGGGTTGTTCTTTTTGTCCATAAGCACGCGCACGGCGTCGAAGGCGTGGCGCAGGTCGTCGTAGGATACGGTCATGGTGGTGGGCAGCCAGGCGGTGACGCCGTTCTTGACGATACCCTCGGCCATTTTGCGGATGCCCTCGACGCTGCCGTCGGAGGTGTCCTCGCCCAGATAGCCGTGGATGTGGATGTCCACCAGGCCGGGCGCGACATAGCGGCCCTTCGCGTCGATGATTTCCGCGCCCTCCGGCACGGTTTCGCTCAGGCCGGCGATCTTTTCGTCGAACAGCAGCGCGCGCCCCTCGACGATGGAATCGGGCAGTATGATTTTTCCGTTGACGATGGCTTTCATTTTGGCATATCTCCTTTGATGTGTTGTAGGATGGAATCGCTTGTTCAATTGAGACTCAGCGTGACGCACGACAGGCCGGTGATCACCGTGTTGAGGGCGGCGCGCGTTTCCGTCTGGCAGGCGACGTCGCCCGCCGTGTTGCCGTGCGCGGCGTAGATCGGC
>OLPR01001124.1_pt1 | contig 22687 bp, 17 predicted proteins | sample 1672761 | NCBI WGS metagenome assembly OLPR01 (sample SAMEA3136721, study PRJEB25190) | human gut metagenome | biome: human gut; feature: human-associated habitat; material: faeces | place: Austria | collected 2013 | reverse complement strand
ACATGAGTTCTCTTTTTCTTTGTTTTCGTGTTACCTATGTATTATAGCTCAACACGGAGCGGGCAAGCGCAGCCCGCCCCGGCGCGTATTGATTGCGTATTGTTTGCGTATCTTTATTGCAGGCGCACCGGAATCGCACGATCCCAGTCATACACCCGGCGGCTGTCCGCGTCGTACTGGAAGGGCGCCAGCAGGAGCTCCTCTGGCATATCCGCCAGCGTTTCCATGGAGCCGTCCACCGCGTACAGAAGCGAGCCGTCCTCCTGCTCCTCCATGCCCGCGCTCAGCTCCAGGCTGCGGATGCCGGTCATATCCAGCGGCTGCCGGTCGGGCGCGCACAGCTCAAAGTAGCGGTACAGCTGCTCCAGCTCCGTATTGCTCAGCGTATCGGAGACGATCGTCAGCCTGAAATTGGTGAAGATGGCGCTGCTGAACACCTCCTCAAAGTGTATGCGCACGCCGTTTGCCGCAATATCGGGATTATGCGCCGCAGCCGGCGTGGTCTGCGCCTTCAGGGAAAAGTCCAGGGTGAAGCTGTCCAGCACGTTCATGTTCACCCGCTCTGCGCAGTCTGCCATGCCGCGGATGACCCGCAGCGTCTGTGCAGGCCACTGATTATTCCATTCCTCGCCCCACATGTCGCGCATGGCGGCGCTGGGGATCAGCACGTTCCAGGGCTCGTCGGCATCAACGGGCGTGCTGCCCGCGGCAATCGCCGCATCGATCCTCGCCCATGCGGCGGCAGTGTCCTCATCGTTCAGGGCGGCCACGCGCTCAAGCTGGGCGCGCGGGGTCAGCAGCGTCAGCCCCAGGGAGATATCCACCATGCCCGTATCGCGCATGCGCTGGATGGCCTCGGGGTAGCGCGCCAGATCCTCCTCCTCCAGGTTGCGGCGGTTCCAATCGCCGCACAGGCCGAGGCTGACCCTGCCATCCTGCATGGCGAAGGGGGATATCAGCCAGGCGTCGTCCAGGTTATCGTATCGCAGATAGACGTTGATCCCGTTGATGGTCAGATGGTCGATCAGCGCGTACACGCCCCGTCCGCGGCTGAAATCCAGCGCCAGGGACAGCTGCGCGCCGTCAAACACCGCGTCGGTCACGGTCACGGTCATATCCTTGCTTTGATGGCTCAGGCCCACGGGCTGCACCATCTGCTGCTGGGCGGCGTTGGGCGCGGTATCGCCCAGCAGGAAGCGCATCACCCCGCTTTGCGCGGCGGCGAGGGCGGCGCCCACCAGGGTCAGCGCCAGCACAGCGGCCAGCGCAAAGGCGACGGAAACATTTCTCTTTTTCATATGATGAATCTCCTCCAGCGTTTGGGTCATCCGGGTATGCACCACGGGCGGCACCGGAGAAAACGCGCGTGACAGATCGGGCAGCGGCTTCATGGCTGTTGTTCCTCCTTATCCAGCTGCTGGCGCAGCTTCTGTCTGGCCTGGTATACCCTGCCCCGCGCGGCGGCTACGGATATGTGCAGCATATCCGCCACCTCCTGCAGGGAGTATCCTTCCATATGATGCAGCAGCAGCGGCAGGCGCAGATGCTCGGGCACCGCCCGCAGTGCATCGCGCAGCCCCAGATCAACCGGCGCCCCGGCCGGTACATCGCCGACGGCCTCGTCGAAGCTGACCGTTTTGTGGCGGCGAAGCCGGTATCGCAGGGTATGGCACTCGTTGATGAGGATACGGGTGATCCAGCTGTTAAAGCACGCCTCCTCCTTGAGCGAGCCGCGCTTTCGCCAGGCCTTGAGCAGGCACTCCTGCAAGGCGTCGGCTGCATCAGCATCGTTCCACAGGATCGCGCAGGCCGTGCGGTACAGCCGCGGCTCCAATTCCAGAACGCGCTGCTCAAAGGCTCTTTCGTCCATGGCATTGTTCTCCTTCTTGCGTGTCATTGCAATGACACCTATAAGACTGCCACCGCAGCGCGAGGATCAAAGACAATTTGAAAAAAAGTGTCTATTTGGAAAGCTGTTACAATTTGGGGCTTGCATTTTATGAATAATCATGCTATTATTATTACGGAAATGTTAAGATTATCTTAATTTCCGACTTATTTATAAAATGGAGGGATCTGGTATGAAGCGCATCGCAACCTATGACAACCGTTACAAGCAGGCCGTTGAAACCCGCAGGATGATTCTGATCGTGCTGCTGGCGCTTGGCTGCGTGCTGCTGCTGCCGCTGCTGGCCGCCATTGCATAAAAAACGGACGCGCCGCGCAAGGCGCGCAGCCCGTCCTATGACAAGTGGCAGGTTATTCTTCCTGTTTCGCAGCTTCCTCTGCCGTCCCGGCTGTATCGGCCGGGGCGTTTTTTTCGCCGCTGCGCCCAGCCTCATCCAGCATGTGGCTTAGCTCGCGCATAAAGGTGGGGATATCGGTAAACTGGCGATACACCGAGGCAAAGCGCACGTAGGCCACCTCGTCAAGCTGGCGCAGGGAGGACATCACCATCTCGCCGATCTGCTTGGTGGTGATTTCCTCCTGCAGGCTGTTGTAGGCCATCTGCTCCACAGCGGCGACAATGCGCTCGATATCCGCCGCTGTAACGGGGCGCTTGTGGCAGGCATGGATGATGCCGCTGCGGATTTTCTGGGGATCAAACAGCTCGCGGTTATTATCCTTTTTAATCACAAGCAGCTGCGGCATTTCCACCTTTTCATAGGTGGTAAAGCGGCGGCCGCAGTTGATGCACTCCCGGCGGCGGCGGATGCTGCTGCCCTCCTCCGTCGGGCGGGAATCGACAACGCGGCTATCCGGGCAATTGCAGAACTGGCACTTCATGGCGCGGCGCTCCTTTGGTAAAAATCATCTTTTATTATATGCGGATTGAGCGGATTTGTCCATGGTTTTCTTTGCAGAAAAAGGCCCTTGACCTCAGCGAGGCCAAGGGCTGCGTTATAATTGAATCCGCATCAACCGATGGAATACAGTTCTACCACCTTAGCAACCATTTTGATGTACTTGATGGTAATCGCAGCGCGGGCAGCTTCGTCCATCGCCAAGTATTCCGCCACAGTCAGGGTCTGCGCTTTTTCACCTTCTGCGGGCACAGTGGTCAGGGTACTGCGCTCGGCATCCAACTCACACTTTACGCGCGCGCCAGCATTGCGGGCGCCGATACCAATCTTCTTTTCAGAATAAGGATTATATTCATAATAAGAGATCATGATGGGGCTGCCGGCAAGCAGATTGCGATAGGTAGCAGTTTCAGCCATTACGGCACAGGAGGTATACACATCCGTACCATTTTCATCTACGGTATATTTGAGACCGAAAATCGCAACGGTAGGCTCATTATTCTCGTTGACCGTTACCACCGTGTTTGTACCCAGACCGTTGCTTTGCAGCTTCACGCTGTACTTGCCCCCATCGTTGGGGAAAGGATAGCTGACATACTGGGCATTGTCCAGCTTCGCGGCATCAGCAATCGTGGAAGCGCCGTTTTCGTCGGCAATCCAATAATAAACCTTTACCTTCACAGCAGAACGCGCAGCCAAATCAAGCGGGGTGCGGATGCAGGGGCCATCCGTTTCATCCACGTACTTGGCCTTGCCGGAAGCAGAGGTCTTTACATCCACGGAAGCGTCCGTGGTAGCAAAGTCATGAATAGCAGCGTTGGGATCTTCATAGATAAAATCAACGCCCGCTTCCTTGCATTGATCGGCAAAGGTCATTTCCTGTGCAGCAGGCGCCTTTTCTTCGGGCTGATCCACTTCGCCTTTGGCGGCGCGCTCAAGCGCGATCTTCACGCCTTTGATTACCGCATTGCTGGATACGGTAGCGCTGGCCACGGCATCCACATCGGCATTATTAGCAGCCACAATCGCCGCAATCACCTTGTCCATAGCAGCATCGCCCAGGCCGGTGGTTTCGCTATGAGAAAGCACCTTGATCGAGGCAATCGCATCAGCGGTCATTTCAACCGCCAAACAGATTTCTCCGTTGTGGCCGTCCACAGAAACCGTATAAGTGCCCGGCGTATAGGGCGCATCAGCAAGGGCAGCCGTCCCCGCGCAAACCATTGTCAAAACAAGCAGAACGGACAGAATCTTTTTCATTTGCTCTCCTTCTTTCCACATGCTTTCCGCATGCGGCTGTATTATAGCACCAATCAGTTCATAATTCAACCTTCTGTTATCGATTTTTCAGGATTTATTACATCAATTCTCCTGAATATCGCCGGGCAGCAGCTGAACCAATATCACGTCATCCCCGATGCGCACGATGCGCTCCCAGGGGATCACCACGCCGCTGCGCTCGCCCTTGAACAGATTGCCCACTTTAAACTGACCAGGCACAACGATGGCCTGCACGCAGCCCGTGGACACGCAAAACTCAATATCCATTACCTTGCCCAGCTTCTTTCCCGTATCCACGTTTACAACGTCCTTTTCCCGCAGCTCCGACAGGCTCATAGTGCCGCCCCCTTTGCGCTATCCTATGTCGGGCGCACGGAAATGTTGCGGCCATGTTGGCCCATACCCGAACAAAAGGCTGGTTATTTTGCCGCTCTGCATTAAAAAACGATAAAAAATGCGCGGTTTTGCCCCGGAAGCTGTTGCCAAGCCAGGGAAATTCGGTTATAATAATTTATCGGGTGTGACGCCGGCGTTTTTTGCCGTGCGCATATTCGCACGATTTTCTTCGTTATCAACTCTTAAGGAGGAGTATCATGACCAAGTACGTATACCTGTTCTCCGAAGGCAACGCCAAGATGCGTGAGCTGCTGGGCGGCAAGGGCGCCAACCTGGCTGAAATGACCAACATCGGTCTGCCCGTACCGCAGGGCTTCACCATCACCACCGAAGCCTGCACCAAGTATTATGAGGACGGCCGCAAGATCAACGACGAGATCAAGGCCCAGATCATGGAGTACATCGCCAAGATGGAGGAGATCACCGGCAAGAAGTTCGGCGATATGGAAAATCCTCTGCTGGTGTCCGTGCGCTCCGGTGCCCGCGCTTCCATGCCCGGTATGATGGATACCATCCTGAACCTGGGCCTGAACGAGCAGGTTGTGCATGTCATCGCTGAAAAATCCAACAATCCCCGCTGGGCGTGGGACTGCTATCGCCGCTTCATCCAGATGTTCTCTGACGTCGTTATGGAAGTGGGCAAGAAGTACTTTGAAAAGCTGATCGACGCCATGAAGGAAAAGAAGGGCGTCACCTTTGATACCGAGCTGACCGCTGAAGACCTGCACGAGCTGGCCAACCAGTTCAAGGCTGAGTACAGGAACCAGCTGGGCAAGGACTTCCCCGACGATCCCAAGGAACAGCTCTTCGCCGCCATCGAGGCCGTATTCCGCTCCTGGGACAACCCCCGCGCCAATATCTACCGCATGGACCACGACATCCCCTATTCCTGGGGCACCGCTGTTAACGTACAGATGATGGCCTTCGGCAACATGGGCGATGACTGCGGCACCGGCGTTGCGTTCACCCGCTCCCCCGCTACCGGCAGCAAGGGTCTGTTCGGCGAGTTCCTGACCAACGCTCAGGGCGAGGACGTGGTGGCCGGCGTTCGTACCCCCATGCCCATCACCGAGATGGAGCAGAAGTTCCCCGAAGCCTTCAAGCAGTTCGTGGAAGTCTGCCAGACCCTGGAAAATCACTATCACGACATGCAGGATATGGAGTTCACCGTTGAGCACGGCAAGCTCTACATGCTGCAGACCCGTAACGGCAAGCGCACCGCCGCCGCCGCCATCAAGATCGCCTGCGATCTGATCGACGAGGGCATGATTTCCGAGGAAGAAGCGCTGATGCAGATCGACGCCAAGTCCCTGGATATGCTGCTGCATCCCACCTTCGACGCTGCGGCCCTGAAGAAGGCTCAGCCCGTGGGCAAGGGCATCGCCGCCTCTCCTGGCGCTGCCGCCGGCACCATCGTATTCACCGCTGAGGACGCCGTTGTGCATGGCAAGCGCGGTGAAAAGGTCGTCCTGGTTCGCCTGGAGACCAGCCCCGAAGACATCGAGGGCATGAAGTACAGCCAGGGCATCCTGACCGTCCGCGGCGGCCAGACCAGCCATGCGGCCGTTGTGGCCCGCGGCATGGGCACCTGCTGCGTATCCGGCTGCGGCGATATCAAGATGGACGAAGAGAACAAGTGCTTCACCCTGGCCGGCAAGGTCTATCATGAGGGCGATGTGCTGTCTCTGGACGGCTCCACGGGCAACATCTACGGCGAGCTGATCCCCACCGTTCCCGCCGATCCTAACAGCGGTTACTTTGGCCGCATCATGGAGCTGGCTGATAAGTATAAGACCATGGGCGTGCGCACCAACGCGGACACCCCCAAGGACGCCAAGCAGGCGGCCGCCTTCGGCGCGCAGGGCATCGGCCTGTGCCGCACCGAGCATATGTTCTTCGATCCCGCCCGTATCGGCGCGTTCCGCGAGATGATCTGCTCCGAGACCGTGGCTGAGCGCGAAGCCGCGCTGGCCAAGATCGAGCCCATGCAGCAGGCCGACTTCGAGGGCCTGTTCGAGGCGCTGGACGGCCATCCCGTTACCATCCGCTTCCTGGATCCCCCGCTGCATGAGTTCGTGCCCACCGACGAGGCCGATATCGAAGCGCTGGCCAAGACCCAGGGTAAGTCCGTTGCCTACATCAAGCAGGTAATCAACGATCTGCACGAGTTCAACCCCATGATGGGTCATCGCGGCTGCCGCCTGACCGTCACCTATCCCGAAATCGGCGTTATGCAGACCCGCGCCATCATCAAGGCCGCGCTGGCTGTGCAGGGCCGTCATCCCGATTGGCAGGTTGTGCCTGAGATCATGATTCCCCTGGTTGGCGAAGTGAAGGAATACAAGTTCGTTAAGAACATCGTCGTGAAGACCGCTGACGAGCTGATCGCCGCCTCCGGCGTGGCCCTCAAGTACGAAGTGGGCACCATGATCGAGATCCCGCGTGCCGCCCTGACCGCGGACGAGATCGCCAAGGAAGCCGACTTCTTCTGCTTCGGCACCAACGACCTGACCCAGATGACCTTCGGCTTCAGCCGTGACGACGCTGGCAAGTTCCTGCCTGCCTACTACGCCAACAAGATCTACGAGTCCGATCCCTTCGCTCGTCTGGATACCATTGGCGTTGGCAAGCTGATGGAAATGGCTGTTAAGCTGGGCAAGGCCGCCAATCCCAAGCTGCACTGCGGCATCTGCGGTGAGCACGGTGGCGATCCTTCCTCCATCGAGTTCTGCAACGAGATCGGCCTGAACTACGTATCCTGCAGCCCCTACCGCGTGCCCATCGCGCGCCTGTCTGCTGCTCAGGCTGCCATCAAGGCCAAGAAGTAATATAAGCAACTGCTTATCGCGCAGCGATGCGCAAAACGGCCGCACAGTTCCTTGGAATTGTGCGGCCGTTCTTTTCTAAACAAAGCTGTTAAAATCCAGAAAAATGGCCATGATAATCCCGAAAGACAGCCGAGAGGAGCGGAAACATGAAAGAATCCAAATACGCCGGCACGCAAACCGAAAAGAACCTGCGGACAGCCTTTTCAGGCGAATCCGAGGCGCGCAACAAATATACCTACTTTGCCTCCAAGGCCAAGAAGGATGGCTATGAGCAGATTGCGGCGCTGTTCCTCAAAACCGCCGAAAATGAAAAAGAGCACGCCAAGCTGTGGTTTAAGGAGCTGAACGGCATCGGCGCCACCGCCGAGAACCTGCTCTCCGCCGCCGAGGGCGAAAACTACGAGTGGACGGATATGTACGATGGCTTTGCCAAGACGGCCGACGAAGAGGGCTTCCATGATCTGGCTATCCGCTTCCGCATGGTTGCCGCCATTGAAAGGCATCATGAGGAGCGCTACCGTGCCCTGCTGCACAATGTGGAAATGGCGGAGGTCTTTGCTAAAAGCGAAGTCAAGGTGTGGGAGTGCCGCAACTGCGGCCATATCGTCGTTGGCGAAAAGGCCCCCGAGATATGCCCGACCTGCAATCATCCCCAAAGCTATTTTGAAATCCACGCGGAAAACTATTAAAAAGGTTAGCGTGATCGACATAACCCTGCCGACGGCGTGATGCTGCCGGATGAGAAAAAGCAATCGCTTTAAAAAGCGCGCGTGCCCCAAATGTAAGCTGGGCATGCGCGCCTTTTGTAAATTTTGTCATCGCCCGCCAAATTCGTATTGACTTGCCCCGTGGTATCCTTTATAATTGAGTTACATACCATTCAAATCACCCTGCGCCCCTCTGCCCCCCAACACAACAAGATGAAGGAGAAAAAGAAGATGAAAAAATGGTTGGCTGCATGTCTCCTGGCGATAGCGCTGCTCTTTGTAACAACCACTGCGATGGCAGGCCATACCAAGAAGAATGGCGATTATTGTTTAGGCGGTTCCTATGCTCTGCTAAAAGAGTACGAAAAGCAACATCTGCGGAGGTGCAATGACTGCCGGGAAGAGCTCTTGGAGGATCACTTTGTTGGCAACGCCGATTCAGCAAGCTGCATCGTCAAAAAGAAATGCGGCGGCTGCACGCAGCCTCTCGGATGGGGCGACCACGACTGGGGCGACTGGGAATCCAACGGAGATAAAACCCACACCCGCACCTGCACGAACAATTGCACACTCGATAACAGAACCGAGACGGAGAATTGTACCTTCAGCACAACGTCCTGCACCGAGCCTGTTGCCTGTACTAAGTGTCATGAGTCCTACACGCTGGGACATGACTGGGATCGCTGGAAATCCAACGGAGATAAAACCCACACCCACGTCTGCACGCGCGACCCCAGCCACACCGAGACGGAAGACTGCGGCGACTTTTGGAAAGCGGATTGCACAACGCCCGCCATGTGCTGGTATTGCCGGGGTACGCATGGGGAAACAGACCCGAGCAAGCACGACTGGGGGCATCCGCATTCCAATGGCGACGGCACCCACACCTATACCTGTCGTGATAATCCCAGCCACACAAAAAAGGAAGCTTGCTTCGTTGACGCCCCGTTCACCCCGAGCCACGGGGACACGGCCTGGTGCGGCGGATGCTGGGAAGAGATGACAATCCACAATTTTGGCGACAACTGGATGAGCGACGCCGATGGGCACTGGAAGACCTGTCGGGATTGCGAAGACATCCAAGGCAAGGTTCCTCATTCATTCGTGGAGCAGGTCGACGCAAAGCATCTCAAGTCCGAAGCCACCTGCGTATCCGCGGCTGTATATTACAAGTCCTGTTCCGAGTGCGGCCATCATGCGACGGATACCTTTGAAAGCGGCGATATAAACCCGGATAACCACGACACGGTGCCTGTCGAGGCCAAGGCCGCGACCTGCACCGAGGACGGCTGGCCGGCGCACGACGCCTGCAAGCGCGAGGGCTGCGGCTATAGGAACCCCAACTATCTGATAACGTATGGCGGCCATTCGTTGAACGTCCACAATAGCAAAAAGCCCACCTGCGCAGAGCCGGGCTGGGAGGCCTATGAGACCTGCGAACGCTGCGATTACACCACCTATCAGGAGCTGTCCATCGATCCGGACAACCACGACCTGACGCATCACGAGGCCAAGGCTCCCACCTGCACCGAGATTGGCTGGGAAGCCTACGACGCCTGCAAGCGCTGCGATTATACCACCTATGAGGAAGTGGACGCACTGAATCACGACTGGAACGATTGGACGTCCAACGGCGACGGCACCCACACCCGCACCTGCAAAAACGACCCCAGCCACACCGGGACGGAGGCCTGCTCCGGCGTGAACTGCGGAGAAACGGGCGCATGCTCCGTTTGCAACGGCGAATATACAGCAGAGCACGAATATGAACCCTGGTCGAAAGATGCCAATGAGCATTGGAGCAACTGTATCTATTGCAGTGAAGAAAGAAGAAGTTCCCATTCATTCGAGCAATATGAGCATTCCGAGGCCACCTGTGCATCCCCGGCTAAATATTACAAGATTTGTTCCGATTGCAGCTACCAGGTAGATCCCTATGATTTCGGCGATATAGATCCAAACAACCACGACCTGATCCACCACGAGGCCAAGACCGCGACCTGCACGGAAATCGGCTGGGAAGCCTATGATACCTGCTCCCGCTGCGACTACACCACCTATGTGGAGCTGACCAACGGGGGACACAGCCTGACCCACCATGCCGCCCAGGCCGCTACCTGCACCGAGATTGGCTGGGAAGCCTATGATGCCTGCTCCCGCTGCGATTACACCACCTATGTGGAGCTGCCCGCGCTGGGACATGACTATCAGGCCGAGATCATCCCGCGCGCCTGCGAGGACGATGGCTTTACCCTGCACACCTGCACCCGCTGCGCGGATCGCTACGCCGATACCATCGTGCCGCACTGCGGCCATTGGTATGGCGAGTGGACAGCCACCGGCGACGGCACGCAGCGCGCGGAGTGTCTGCGCGGCGGCTGCCACCATGAAAAGACGGTTGATTGTGAGATCATCGAGCTGCCTGCGCTGAATATCTCCCTCTGCCCCGTGTGCGGCACGGCGAGCGACGGCTCCAGGCTGGCGCTGGCCAACGCTTCCGTCAAGATCATCAGCGGCAGAATCCCGCATGGCGAAGCCCACCTGCGCGTAGGCACGCTGGCCAATGGCGAAAAGCTGCTGACCGTGGGCTACGTCTACGGCGGCCAGCTTTCCAAGGCTTCCTGCCAGGTGAAGATCACCCTGCCCGCCAGGCTGGTAAACGGCTATACCCTGTCCCTGCTCAATGCGGACGGCACCGAAACACCGCTGGAATATGCCCTTGAGGGCGATTCCGCCGTGTTCACGCTGGATTTTGCGCAATCCCAGCATGATGCGCTGCTGCTTCGTCTGATCCCGGTGGCGTAATCCGGTTCCAATGCATTCTAAAACCGTTGCGGAAGCTTCATTCCGCAACGGTTTTGTTGTATAACGAAAACCACTCGCTAAGCGAGTGGTTCAGAGAAGCCTATGGCGGTGAATAAAAAATCCTGATAGGATAAAGACGCGGTCTGCCAACTGCGCCAATAAACTAACAGGAGGCATTCATAATGGGAATGAATGACATGAATAGTCTATCACATACGCGATGGAATTGTAAATATCATATAGTGTTTGCACCAAAATACCGGCGAAAAGTGTTTTATAAAGAGAAGCGGACGGCAATAGGAAAAATATTGCGGCAGCTATGCGAATGGAAGGGAGTAAAGATAATAGAAGCAGAAGCATGTCCGAATCATATACATTTATATGTTGAAATCCCGCCAAAGATTTCAGTATCGCATTTTATGGGGTACTTGAAAGGAAAAAGCAGTACAATGCTGTACGAACAATTTGGAGAATTAAAATACAAATACCGAAATCGAGAATTTTGGTGCAGGGGGTATTATGTAGATACGGTAGGAAAAAACGAAAAACGAATCGAAGAGTATGTGAGAAACCAATTAAAAGAAGACGAGTTAGGGGAGCAGATTAAGATGCCCTTAAACGGCCCGTTTACGGGCAGCAAGTAAAGAAAACCTACGAAGCTGGCAGATCGTACTTACGCGTTAACGCGTTCGCGCAGGACGGAGGGCTATGCCCGCATAGTGACAACCACCGGCTACGCCGGTGGTTGTGTTCATTGAATCCCATTTCTTTCGCGAAAAGCCTCAACCATTTGAAAACCGGAATCCATTTCCTCGACAATCTGATATTTGCTTGCTATTATCTATTGAAAAAGGCGAGATTTCTCCCGCCTTCTTATTCGACATCATCGTAATGTCGTAGCCAGTTAATCATTTGTTCCAAGTTATCAAAAGAAATATTTCCTCCGCTTATTTTTTTCCTCTGCGCATGTATCATGGGGAGGCCGTTGACAAAGTCTAATTGCCTCGGTTCGTATTCTTCGTTCTCGCGTTGACGCGTCCAGCCGCGGTAGCGCCAGTTGGGTGCCTTGGCGTCCTTGCGCCACGGACGGCACTCCCAGTAATAGCCGCGGAAGGGATCACGGTCTCGGCACATCCGGTCGCACAAAGCATCGTGCAGGCGGTCGCGCTCGGCGGCATACGCAGGATCGTTGATCAGGTTGTTGAGTTCATACGGATCCTGCTCCAAGTCGTAGAATTCATCCTCGCTCATCAGGTTGATGCTCAGCTTGTAGCGCTTGTCCGTCACCGCGCGCATGGGCTGGAAGCCACCGTAATGATCGTGATCCAGCTCAAAACGGTTGAACTCCATGAAGGTGTATTCCGCCGCGTTAGCCTCCAGATCCAGCGCCGTATTGAGAATACTCTCACCCTGCAATTGCCTGGGAATCGGCACACCGAAGTATTCCAGAATCGTGGGCGTTACCGAAATATGCGATACTGGCTCCTTGTCGTATACGCCGACCTTGCCTTTTGGATGGCGGATAATAAAGGGAATCCTCGTCACGTCGTCATATGCCGCCGGGCCCTTGGCAAACAGGCAATGGCTTTGCAAAAGATCGCCGTGGTCGGAGGTGTACATGATCATCGCATCCTTGGGCGCGGCATCCACCACCTTGCCGATCAACTCATCCACATAGGAATTGCAGCCGAAGAAATGCGCCTGCCTGATTTTGAGGTTCTCGCGATCGCCCTGCCATCTTTCCGCAGCCCATACCTTCTGGTAGGACGGCTTGCCCTCCAGCGTATCGTATACTGCCGGATTCTTGGGAAACTCGTAATCTTTGTACATATCATCGTAAGGCGGCGGGCACAGAAAGGGAAAATGCGGCTCGTCAAAGGAGACGACCAACAGATAATCCTCATCCTTGTAGCGCTCCATGAAATCCTTGGCGCGTTTCAACACCTGCGCACCGTAGGTAAAATCCTCAGGCACGTCGGTAAAGTCCATCATCTGCGGCAGACGGCTCATGATGCGCTCATCCTCAGTTTTTTCCTCCAGATACCGGCGCATGTCGTACCAGTAATCCTCGTCCCAGCCGTCTGGGCAGATGCCATTGCCAAAGTAATCGCAGCCGTCCAGATGCCACTTGCCGATGTAAGCACAGCGGAAGCCGCTATCGTGCAGGCGCTGGCCAACGGTCTTGACGTTATCGCCAAGCGCCATAGAATTGCCCCATGAGCCATTGCAGGCGGGGAAAAGACCGGTGAACAGCGCAGATCTTGCCGGGCCACACACGGGCTGGGCAGTATAGGCGCGCTCATAGCGCACACCGCTTGCTGCCAGCGCGTCAATGCACGGCGTTTTGAGCCCCGTATCCTTATAGCAGGACACCATGTCATAGCGCTGGGTGTCGGTCATGATAAAGACAAGCTGTTTTCTTTCTTTCATAGCAACACGGATTTCCTTTCTCTTTTTAGTGATTTGTATTCTATCATTCAGATTCTATAACGGAAGCGACTTGTTTTTATTCATTATCTTCCTTTTCTGTTGGTGCAAGAGTGATTCGATCACGATGTATTCTGCGCCACTCGCTTGGAGTTACTCCCTCAAGTTTTCGGAAGATACGGGTAAACGTTGTTCTGTTTGTGATTCCTACCTGCTCTGCTATACGCTCCAACGGCTGTTCCATAAGCAAAAGTTCTTTTGCTTTTTCGATACGAACATGCGCAAGATAATCAGAAAGCTTAACATTCATTGTCACTTTGAATACCCTGGAAACATATTTTGCAGAAAGCCCTAGATAATCTGCAAGAATATCCAGGCTCACATCCTGTGTATAATTCGAATCAATGTACAGCATAATTTTTCGCGTTATTCTTTCCATGCCATCATCGTTCTTTTCTATTGACAAACGAGGAATATACGGCAAAAGCATAGAAATGAGCGGTGCAGTGTTGATCTCCGGTGAAAGAAGCAATATTGGCAGCGGATCAACGGATTCCACAGGCAACAGACAATTGGATGACAGTTTTTTTTGCAGGGTCATGGCTGTATGGCAAATATCCCTGAGAACAGAGCAAGTTATATTATAAGGAACGCCACAGCGTTTTGCTGAATTGAGGATCTCTCCGCATGTTTCTTCAATCAAGCGTACATCACAAGAAGACAATGCTCTGATAACATCTCGCTGATCGTAATGAAATTCCTCTTCATGCAGAGGGACATCTGTCCAGCCGTTCGGCGGAGGTAATGCAAGCACAGCACTGTTTGCCGCTTCGAAAGATTCCGAAAGTTCGGAATAATACGGCACGCAATGACCTATGCCATAGCGAACAGAGGCTGACAATCCGGAAATTTCAGCAATCCTTTTTGAAAAATTTTCGCATAGCAATCGAATGTCGCTGTCGCACGAACCGTTATCCGCAAGTACCAGCACGTACATGTTTTCTTCATAACGAATGCGAACGAAAGGTCCATAAACCGAAAAAACTTCCTCAATAATTTGTGCAAAGTTTTTCATAGTTTCGTGGATAGTTAGATATCCAGAAGAACTGGGAATGTCAAATAACACGTCTATTACGCGATACGAAGATTTTGCAAAGCCGTATTCACTGTTCATGATTTGCGCAAAATATGCTTCGTTATCAAGCGTTCTGTTGCTTAACAAATTGGCCAATGTTTGAGAAATATAGTGATTCAGATGTTCTCGGCTTTTATTCAGGTAGGTTTGCCTGTCTTCCGCAAGAGAGGCTATGCTACTTTTTATGGCTTCCAGCTCGTTCTGGAAACAGTCATTGCCTGTGCTTTGCGGCATTGATTCGTGTACAATGCGGAAAGGTTCGTACATTTTTCGCGAAAGAATAATAGCCAGCAGTGCTCCGCACAATGCAAAAATCATCGGCAACGCAAAAATGAGATAATGAAAAGAATTGGTCATTTTCAAAAGCTCGGATCGCGGTGTCAGGCAAAAGATGTTTATACTTAGTGTTTGCTGCGGCGAAGAATACACATAGTATTTTTCCCCGGATATAAACACATGGTCAGATGCAGAAATAGCTGCATTGTAGTCGATGTTGTCTTCACCGTATAGCCAGTTCCCTGTATTGTCTAATATGGAAAATGAGGATTGCTCCATTATGGCATTTGCTTCGTACAGGGCACACATTTTTTTTAGTGAAATATTCATAATCAAAACATTGGAATACCCATGATTGACAAATCTATAAGCGATAGGAATTACCGCATGCGAATCACTAACATAAACTGTGGAATAACTGTCAGGCGGCAAGATACTGATTCCTACATTTTTACGCTCCAGCAAAGAAAGCCAATCTTCTTTTTTCATCTTTTCATACAGCATAATGCGCGAAAAGAAAGTATCGCCGCTTGTCATCCCGTTTTCATTTGCGGAGTAAAGCACTCGTTCGCTGTCCGCGTATAGAAAAACACTTTCTATCAATCCGCTGAACTGCAAACGGCATTGCCACAAAAGATCGACGATATCATTAGAGTAATACTTCTGATTCAGTTTCAGCACTTCGTAGGGACGAAAATTCTCCTGTATAATCGAATTTTCCGCTACCAGTCCGCAAAGATCAAACAGTGTCAGAATATCGCTGGAAAGGCGTTTGGTAACAGTTTCTGTGTTTTCCTCGATTCGGGTATAGAGGGCATCTTCATTCTTAAGGGAAAAATACCCTGTAACACCGGCGAGAATTATGCTGCTGAAAACAACCATCAGTAAAAATAATGCAATAAAGCGGGGATACAGCCTGCCGGAACGCAAGGAAGGCATACAATCCAACCTTTCTGCTAATTCAGTAATAAGACGGCGAGAGCCGCGACGCTTTATGCGTCGCGGCAAGGGATAGAAATTTACCAGAAGCTTTATTTCAGGGAGTTCTGATAAGCTTCATTGTAGATCGCTTCCACATCCTGTGCACCCAGACGAATCAGTTCAGCAACGAAGTCGTCAAACTCGGCCAAAGAACGCGTACCCATGATGAACTTCAGAGATTCGGTAGCAACGTAAGTATCGCAGGCCGTCTTCTTATCGACCACCGCTTCGCTCTGATCGGCACTCAGGCACAGTGTATAAGTGTAAGCGGTCATATAGGGATCATTGAGCCAGAACTGATACATAGCGTTGGAATCATCATCCAGGAACCACTTGCGAGTCTCGTAGAAACGACCGGAAACAGCCAGCGCACCAGTGCCCAAAGAGTTCTTGTACTCGCGGTAGGGATCGTTGGCATTTTCCTTATAGTAGTTCACCAAATCCATTTCAAGACTTACATTCTTGTCGGCGTCCACAGTGTAGTGCAAGCCCTCAATGCCGTAAGAGCAAAGCATCGCGCCCTCTTCGCTGTACAGGTAATCCATGAACTTAAGTGCTTCGTCTACATGCTTGGATTCATTGTTGATAACCCATACGTCATTGCGGAAGGGAGAAATGTAGCCAACGCCTTCGAAGAATTGATTGCGCTGTCCACCGAAGGGATTCTTCAACGTGGTCATGGGCACGAACTTTGCTTCGGGATTGGTAGCCGTGGTGACCATGTTAATGTCAGTCGTAAAGGAACCATTGTCATAGAAAAAGTAGCTCTTTCCGCTGGTAAGATTTTCCATCCAAATCGTCTTATTGGAAGTGGAGAAATCGGGATCAAGCAAACCTTCATTATAGAGTTTATTCATGTACTCCATGAAGGAACGGTAACGGTCATACAGCGGACCATATTCGTACTTGCTGCTATCGGGTTCGAAATAGATGCCGTTGTAGGTACCGTAGGAATAACCCATACGCCACAAAACATCAGTTCCGCGAGTAACGAAGGGAATGCTATCGGGATCGTAAGCTTTGATTGCCTTAAGCGTCTCGTACAGTTCATCAAAGCTGGTGGGCAGTTCACGACCAATCGCCTTGACCACGTCCTGACGGATCAGGGGCGTATTGCCGTAGGCTTCTGCATCTTCTGCGGTCATGATGAACCAGTACAGATTACCTTCTACCTTGAAAGCATTCGCCAGTGCAGGAAAACGTTCAATGGTCGCAGCGTAGTTGGGCAACTTATCCCAGTTTTCGCTGAGGTTGACGAACATATCTTCTGCAACGTAATCAGCTAACTTCGTATAGGTAGAGAAGGTGATATCGGGCAGATCATTGGTACCAAGCAGCATGGACAATTTGGTGTTGTAGTCGCTGGCAGGGTAAATTTGCAGTTCGATGTTGATACCCAGGCGCTTTTCCAGCGCTTCAATGACAGGTTGTTCCATGCTGTAGGTGAAGGACGCATGCTCCGAACGCATGATCGTAAGGGTAACGGGGGTGTCTGCCAGTGCAGCAGGGATCAGTGCAGCAAACATTATTGCCGCCAGAAGCAGGGATGTCAGTCTTTTCATCGTAGGGCCTCCTTTTAAATTAAGATTCTATTCCATATTCCGCTCATAGCGCGCCAAGCGGAATTTTCTGGACATATACATCCTCTTTCCACAGAGAATAAATTACGTAGAGATAATCGCCTTGCACCACTGCGTGTGGGTATGCGTACATTCCGTTTTTGAATACGCCGGGAAATTTGCGCTGCACCGGCTCATCCTCCAGCAGATAATGAGAATCAAAAGTAATTCCATCCTGAGAAAGAGACAAAACCAACGGACAACGAGAGTTATCTGGACCAGGATTCCCGATATAGAGATAGCGCCCATCCGGCAATCTGCCGAGGAAAAACTTTGAATTGCCATCGGGGAAATCCGCCTTAACTGGAAAACACCATGATTCTCCCGCGTCACAGCTTATGGATTCATACAGCCTGTTACCGTAGCTGCGATGCAACATATGCAGTTTGCCGTCCTCTGTTTCGATAAACGCGCCTTCGCACATACTTCCGTGGATACCCATTGCCCTGCTGACCTCCCAGAATGCAAAAGGATCGTCACGCAGCGGTACGGGATAAGAAGCCGGATCATCACAGAAGCTGGTCAAATGCCAAGGACCAAGCCCCGAAGTGTTATCCGACACTGCATGCGCCCAGTTGCCAGTAATCAGCAATTTCCCATTTCCGATTCTTTGCGGACCCATATTGGGACATAACGGAACTTCCTGATTGATAGGTGAAGACCAGGTTATTCCATCAGCACTTGTCATTGCCAACAACTGTGTATTGATGCATTTCACGCCAAGTCTCCATTGACCGGAACCGTCCGTTTGTCTGCGCTCGGGAAATGCATAATTGAAAGCACCAATATAAGCGATTACCACATTTTCTTGTACCAGCCATCCGGCGGCAACCAGGGTAAGAAGTCCCGCCGAACCCTGTATGTTTTCCAGTAATACGCAAGGTTTTGTCCATGTCTCACCATCCTTGCTGACAGCATAGAGGATCCGCTGTCCAATTTCCCCTTCACCCTGTTTTCCGTTTGACCACATAGCATACAACTTATCTTTATATGCCGTAATATGCGGATGGTGACAGAAATGATACTCGTTTGCAGCAGCGTCGTAAAGACATGTTCTTGCGGCTTCGATTGTTTTCGCACATTGAACCGAATAGGTACTTCGCATATACTTCCTCCCGTTATCCTTTTACAGAGCCAATCATTACGCCCCTGACAAAATACTTTTGCAGGAAGGGGTAAACAATCAACATGGGCAGAACAGAAATGATGACTACGGCATATTTGATTTTGCTTTCAGTGAGCAGCGTCTCTGAAGAAGAGGAGCTTGTTGTTGTCATGCTGGCAATATCACTGTCAATGACCATTTTTCGGATAACCATTTGCAGAGGCATTTTATCCATGGAATTCAAATACAGGAGAGCCGGCATAAAACTGTTCCAGTGGGATACAGCATAGAAAAGAATGAGCGTTGCCAAAATGGTGGTTGACAAGGGGAGTACGATAAGACGGAAGGTCTGGAACTGGCTTGCGCCATCGATTTCCGCTGCTTCGTGCAATTCTTCCGGGATTGTTGAGAAGAATGTTCGCATAATAATCATATTGTAGGTACTGATGCCGGTAGGCAGAATCACCGCCCAAACCGTATCAATCAGATGCAGAGACTTTACCTGAAGATAGAGAGGAATCATGCCACCGCTGATAAACATGGTTGCAACGAAGAGGGCATTAAACAATTTGCGGCCTTTGAGATGCGGACGGCACAGCGGATAAGCACACATACTTGTAAGGAACATATTTACGCACGTACCCAAACCTGTATAGTAGATCGTGTTTAAATAAGCGCCACCAATTTGCGAGTTTTCTAACACCGCTCTATATGCGGTATAATCTGAACCTTTAGGCCAGAACAGCACTTCACCGCGTGTGACAGCACCACCGTCGCTGATGGAAACAATAAAGCAGTAATACAGCGGGAAAAGCATCAGGATAATGATAACTAACATCTGCGCATAGTTTAAATAGTCAAAACCATTCATTCGATTCAGTCCATTTTTTGTTTTCCGGCCAACAATCATGCTCATACGTTCCTCCTTACCACAGACTGGTGTCGTTGAGCTTCTTGCTCAAATAATTTGTGCTAATAATAAGAACGAATGCAATCAGCGACTGAAAAAGTCCGATAGCTGTTCCGTAGCTGAAATCTGAGGTCAGCAAACCGCGACGATATACATACGTGGAAATCACGTCGGCGGTTTCATAAGTTGCACCGTTATATAGCAGCAAAATTTTTTCATGTCCCAGATTCATCATATTGCCAATGCGCATGAGCAGCATGATAATAACGGTGGAGGCGATGCAGGGAAGCGTTACATATATTGTCTGCTGGAAGCGGTTAGCGCCTTCTACGCGTGCTGCTTCGTACAACTGCGGATCAATTGCTGTCAGTGCGGCAATATAAATAATGGCGTCCCAACCAAGGTGTTGCCAAATTTCGGATATAACATAAATTCCGCGGAAATACTCAGGCTTATTCATGAAGGCGACTCTCTCGCCGCCCAGCATCACTATCAAGTCGTTAATCAAGCCGCCGTTACTACGCAGAAAGTTAGTTACAAGTCCGCATACAACAACCGTGGAAATGAAATGAGGGAGATAAGCGATCGTTTGCACGATTTTTCTATAGTTTTGGTGTTTTATTTCATTCAACAAAAGGGCAAACATAATTGAGGAAGGGAAAGCAAAGAGCAAACTGTAGAGGTTGATCAAAAGCGTATTTCGGATCAGCTTGTAAAAATAAGGATCCGAGAGGAACTTGTTGAAATTAGTAAATCCGACCCATTTACTCCCCCAAATACCGCGTTTTGCGCTGTATTTTTTAAAGGCTATAATGGTGCCATACATGGGCATGTACTTGAAAAGAACATAAAACGCAACGGGCAAAAGAAGCATTAAATAGAGTTGCCAATCTCTAAGCAGCAGACGCCAGCGTTTTCTCCGAGGAACACCGATGATGTAACGTTGCATGAAGTCTTCGCGCGCCATGAATATCTCTTCTCCTTTTTTTGTTTGGGCAAACTCAGCTTTGTTTCGCTTTTAGTCTATCATTTATTATGCATTTGTCAATTGTGCAAAATTCTTCTTTTACGCATAAGATTTCTACCATTGCGCATTATAAAGGCGCTTTTTTTCTTGATATATGCGGCTATTTTCTTCCCGAAATTGACATATTGCTTTGCGAATGCTTATAATACATATTGCTTATAGCTTATAATCTATAGATAGGAGCAGTTGAAAAGCAGTTATGAAGAAGAAAGAAAATCCGGTTTACGTAATTGGCGTAGACTATGGAACACAATCTGCCCGGGCTCAGTTGCTTACAGCAGCTACCGGCAAGGTGTTAAGCGAAGCTGTTTTTTCTTATCCTCACGGAGTAATGAATCAATCTCTTCCAGACGGAACACCGCTTGTGGGAGAGCATTGGGCGCTTGTACATCCGCAGGATTATTGGGAAGCACTTGTACAACTGATCCACGATTTGCTGCTTCGCAGCCAGGTTGATAAAGCATTCATCAAGGGACTGTCCATCGCTGCCACCGCATGCACGCTTGTACCGGTGGATGCCAGCCTCACCCCTTTGTGCTATTCAAATGCTTTTTTGCAGGAACCACATGCTTATGCAAAGCTTTGGAAGCATCACCGAGCCGAAGAATATGCGCGCTGCATGACACGAATCGCAAAGGAACGCGGGGAGGATTTTATCGGTGCGTTTGGTGGTGCAATTTCTTCGGAATGGGTTATGCCCAAAATTTTAGAAGTAATGCGCGAGGCACCAGAGGTATTCCAATCAACAGATGCGTTCATGCAAATATCCGATTGGCTTGACAGCCTTCTGACGGGGCAAATGATTCGGGGCGGCGGTATCTCCTCATTCAAGGCCCTCTACAACCGCGAAAGCGGCTATCCCTCACAAGACTATCTCACACATGTACATCCGCTGTTACCAAATGCTGTTAAGTATAAACTACGTGGTAAAATGGTCTTTCCGGGCGAAAAAGCCGGAGAACTGACCCCGCATGCCGCCGAAACTCTTGGTTTGCTGCCCGGAGTTTCCGTGGCATCCGGCCATACCGATGCACATGCCGCTGCTTTAGGGGCGGGTGTTTTACAATCCGGCGATTATCTGATAGTTATAGGCACTTCATCTGTTACTCACTTTTTGCATCATGAGCACAAGCTGGTTCCTGGTGTAAATGCTTGCGTAAAGAATGGCTTATTGCCGAATCTCACCTGCTATACCGCTGGACAAGCGTGTGTTGGCGATATGCTTGAATGGTTTGTACGTCTGATAGACCCTAAAAAAAGCAGCGAAACCTACGTACAATTAGAAAAAGAAGCTGCTCTGCTGAATGCAGGGGATTGCGGCTTGCTTGCACTTGATTGGTGGAACGGAAATCGCTGCCTACTTGGAAACAACCGTCTTTCGGGATTGATGATGGGCATGACGCTCCACACAAGCCGCGCGGATATATACCGCGCACTAATGGAATCCATTGCGTTTGGACAGCGCATGATTCGCGATCAGTATGAAATGCACGGTTTATCTGTCGGTCGTGTAATATTGTGCGGTGGTATCGCCGCAAAAAGTCCATTGATGTGCCAAATCATGGCCGACGTCCTTGGAATGCCTGTTGAAATATCCTCGACAAATCAAGCTACTGCGTTGGGAGCGGGAATGTGTGCAGCAGCCGGTCTTGGAATTAAAGAAGGCGGGTATGCTTGTCTGGAGGATGCTGTTAGACACATGAGCAGTAATGCGAGTAAAACAGTATATCCAGATAAAACACAAACTGCTAAGTATGATGCCATTATGAAGAACTATCGTCGTTTACATGACTTCTTTGGCGTTGAAGAGGTGCAATTGATGGAAAACTTGCATATCTAAAATATCAGAAGGGGCTGTGAAAGAACGAAAAGTTCTTCCACAGCCCCTGTAGCAATTTATGTCAAGTAAAACAATGAAAGAAAAAAGAGTATAAATCCCCCATACCCCCAGAGAAAGCGTCTAAGGAGCATTCAGGCAACGTTCTGTTTTTTCATGGTTTTGTTGCAGAGCTTGTAGAGATTGTGACCGATAGAAACGAGAAAAACCTCCAATCTGACGGAATTGAGCCCTCTGCGCACGATTCGCCTGTACCTTCGGTCGTATTTCATAACGCCAAATGTACCTTCTGCCTGAATCGAACGGTTCATTCTCAGCAGTGCGCCATGGATACTGTTCAGATTATCCAGCACCTCCCGGTGCATCGCGGTCAGCTCCTGGTTGATTCGCACCGTTCGGTTCTTCGGCGTCTTTTTGCATTCGGATGCATAGGGGCATCCGCTGCAATCCTCGCATTCAAATACTTCCTCCTGCCGTCCGTATTTGTTTCCCTTTACGTTCTTTCGATAACGGAAATGGAATGCCTTTCCGTTAGGACAGTGCATGACG
>OLPR01001106.1_pt1 | contig 22868 bp, 20 predicted proteins | sample 1672761 | NCBI WGS metagenome assembly OLPR01 (sample SAMEA3136721, study PRJEB25190) | human gut metagenome | biome: human gut; feature: human-associated habitat; material: faeces | place: Austria | collected 2013 | reverse complement strand
ATATCCAGCGCGCGGCGGCCGAAAGCCACGGGGCCGAACGCATTGCATCGGCAAGGGAACGGCGAGAGGCCGCGGTCCGCGAGACACTGGGGGAGCGGCCACTTGCCGCAGTCCGTGCCCCAGCCCGGGCTCCGGTCGAGGCGAGGGCCGGCAGCCGTGCAGTATCGTAGGCGATGAGCGGCATGAACGCGCACCATGAAGGCACCGCCACGGCGATGACGAGATACGCCGTACACAAGACCCAAGACCATTGCGCGGGACGCAGCCATTCCACCAATCCGGCGACGGAAACGGCCAACAGCAGGCCGGCGATGAACACGCCATCGGACCGTAGCCCGACAAGCCAGGCCAAAGCCAGGCCCAACACGAGTAGCAAGCCCATCTCGGCCAACACGCGCATGGCACCTCCCCGGCTCGACGCTCTTCCACCACCAGTCTAGCGGTGTGCGGAACACGACGAACTTGACGGGCGTGCGGAATTACCCGCATGACGGTCCAAGACAACGGGCCTACACTTCCCGAATAGATGAGGCACAAGCGTCGGATGTCGTCGACACAACCGTAAAGGGATGATACCGATGATTACGCAAAGCCACAGGGCGTCCAACTATTCGATGGACGAGATCAGCCTGATGCCGGTCGATAAGGTGTACAAGGCCATGCAGACCGACGCCGAAGGACTGTAATGACAAATGTCACGCCTGTACGGCCAAGTCGTGACGTTTGCCTGTGGCGGCGTCCGGCCCCTTCTTGGGATGATGGAATCGCCAAGGAAGGGAGTGACTATGACAACCGACAACAGAGCTTCCGAACACGACTCGACAACCAACCCGGCTCTGGCCGTGCACGTCAGCCAACTGGTCAAACGCTACGGCGACATGGTGGCGCTCGACTATTTTGACCTTGACGTGAACCAGGGCGAGATTTTCGGGCTGCTTGGACCGAACGGGTCCGGCAAAACCACCGCGATCAACTGCATCCTCGCGCTGCTCACCTACGATTCGGGCACGATTCGCGTGTTCGGCCAGCCGATGACGCCGACCTCCTACGCGCTGAAACGTCGTATCGGCATCGTGCCGCAGAACGTGGCCGTGTTCAACGAACTGACCGTCACCGAAAACATCGACTACTTCTGCTCGCTGTACGTGCCGAAGAAAACCGACCGCGCGCCGCTGGTCGAGGAGTCCATCGAATTCGTCGGACTCCAGGACTTCCGCAAGTTCCGGCCCGGCAAACTGTCCGGCGGTCTGCTGCGACGCCTGAACATCGCCTGCGGCATCGCGCACAAGCCTAACCTGATCTTCTTCGACGAACCCACGGTCGCCGTCGACCCGCAAAGCCGCAATTCGATTCTGGAAGGCATCCAGCGGCTCAACCAGGCCGGCGCCACGGTGATCTACACCAGCCACTACATGGAGGAGGTCGAACAGATCTGCGACCGCATCCTCATCATGGACCACGGCCGGCACCTGGCGCTCGGAACCGCCGACGAGCTCAAGAACATGATCGACACGGGCGAGCGCATCACCATCGAAACGCTCGATCTGGCGGATTCGGCGATGGCCGAGGTCCGTGCGCTGCCGTGCGTGATCGAAGCCACCTACGACGGCAAGGAACTCGACGTGCGATGCCGTCGCGGCGAACACAACCTGACCGACGTGCTCGACGCGGTGAAACGCTCCGGCGCCAACATCGGCCACCTGACCAGTCGCCCGCCCACCCTCAACGACGTGTTCCTCGAACTCACCGGCAAAGCACTGAGGGACTGACCATGCTCCCCTCAGTCGGCAAGCAAATAACTTGGCTCCCCTCTCCGAGGGGAGCTGTCACCAAAGGTGACTGAGGGGAGTTCCTGAGTAAGGAGACATCATGTGGACCACATTTCTGGTCGCATTGAAAGCGAACTTGCGTAACCGGTCGGCGTTGTTCTGGATGACCGTGTTCCCGATTGTGCTGGCGACCATGTTCAACGGACTGTTCGGCGGGCTGGCCGAAGCATACGAACTCAAGCCGGTGCCGATGGCCGTCATCGAAGACACCCGTTGGCAGCAGGCGGACGGTGCCCGCACCTTCGTAGACGCGCTGGCCGGGGAAACGGAATCGGCCTCAGACGACACGACCTACGCCGAAATCGACCAAAAGCTGCTGACCATCACCACAGTCGACACCGTGAAGGAGGCCGAACAACGGCTCGCCGACGGCACTGCCAACGGCTATCTGACCGCCGACAATAACGGCCGATTGGCGATGACCGTGAGCCGGGAAACCGCCGTCACAGCCAAGGACTCCACGCAAAACAGCGGACTGGACATTAGCCTCGCGGCCCTGCGCAGCGTCATCGACCTGTACAACCGCACCGACGCCGTTACCCGGCAGACCATCGCCGACAATCCACAGGCCGCGCTCAGCCGGAACTTCTGGAACAGCGTCGGGCAGAACGTCGACATGACCCATGAGACGACGCTCACGCATTTCCAGCCTGACGAGATCGCCCGATACTATTACGCGCTGCTGGCCATGTCCTGCATGATGGCCATGGGATACTCCATCAGCACAGTCGCCGCCGCACAGGCGAACCTGTCCGCGCTGGGCATACGGCGGACCGTAGCGCCGCTGAGCCGGGCCAAACAGCTCGTCGCGGGCTTCCTCTCCTGCTGGCTGTGCTCGTCGGTCGCCCTGTCCATCGCATTGGCCTATATCCGGCTCGCCTGCAACGTCTCGCTCGGCGGACGCGAACCGGCGGCGATCCTCGCGGTCATCATCGCCTCGTTCATGACCAGCTCAGCAGGCACCCTGCTCGGTGCGGTGCCGAAGCTCTCGTACAACACGAAATACGGGCTGTCGACCGGCATCTCCTGCACGCTGTCGCTGTTCACCGGACTGTACGGCGGGTTTGCCATGCAGATCAGCGACTGGATAGCCCGCAACGCGCCCATACTCGGCACCATCAACCCCGCACAGCAGGTGACGAACCTGTTCTACGACATCCTGTACTACGACAGCTACCGGCCGTTCATCACCACCTGCATCATTCTGCTGGCGATGAGCGCGGTATTCCTCTTGGCCGGCATCGCAATGCTGAGGAGGCAACGTTATGAACACCTGTAAAGCCACGCTGCGCGTGCTGTTCGCGCACCGGGTCTACCTGATGATCTACCTCGTATTCATAGGCATCCTGATGATGTCCATCAGCTGGGCGATGCTGACCTCCGCATCCGGCTCCATGTCCGCGGTGTTCGAATCGACCAAGACGCGCGTCGCCATCATCGACCGCGACTCCGACCGGGGTGATATCGCCACGTCGATGCGCGCCTACCTGCGCGATTCCAGCGAACTGGTGGACCTCGACGACACCAGCGAAACGCTGCAACAGGCCGTCGCCTCGAACTGGGTGGACCTGATCGTCATCATTCCCGACGGATTCGCTGACGATTATGTCGCCGCGGCGGCGGACGGCGACAATCCGCCGAACGTGGACACGGTTACCAGCTACGCATCCGGCTCCGGGTCGATGGCGCGGATGAACGTCGGCGGGTTCCTCTCGCTCACCCGCACCGCACTGATCGGCGCGCAGACGAGGGTCGACCAGGCGGCGCTCGCCGGCATGATGAACGCTACAGGAGGGGCCGCCGGTTTTGATGGCGCGAGTCTGGACCAAGACATGCTGGACTCGCTGCCGGAAGGGCAAGTCGACAAGCCGGATATCAAGGATCTGTCCCAGGCCGCCAAAATGGCCGCCGAATCGGCCAGCGATACAGACGTGAACCATCAGATCGCCGTGGTCGATACGCCGACCGAGGAGTCGGCAAGCGCTGCGGATACGGCGGTCAGCGGATTCGGCGGCACCATGAAAACCGCGCTGTACCCGCTGTCCCTGGCGATGACCATCTGCGGATCGATGATCCTGGGCGCGTTCACCACCGGCGAGGTGCGGCGGCGTCTCACCGCCTCGCCCCGACGCATGGTCCTGATGGGACTCCAGCGGTTGCTGACGTTGGGCGGATTCGCGCTCGTCGTATGCGTCGGCTATTTGGTGCTGTCAATCGGTCTGATGATGGCGGCGGGGCTCGATCCGTTGCACCTGAGCGTCGGGGGAGTGCTGATGACGTTCGGCGCGACCTGCGTGTACGCGCTGATGACCGTCGCCTGCGGATTCATGCTCAGCGAGTTCGGGCTCTCGGAAGAGGCGGCCAACGGGTTCGCCAACATCTTCGGCCTGCTCATCATGTTCACGTCGGGTGTCGCATTGCCGATTGACATGATGCCCGGCGTGATGGTGACCATAGCCAAGTTCCTGCCCGGCTGGTGGTATTGCACCGCGATCGACAACGCGCTCGGCTTCGGCACGGCGGCGGAAACCGGCATAAGCGTCGCCGGCTGGTCCGGCTCGCTGGGATTGGTCGCACTGTTCGGTGTGATGTTCATCTGCATCGGCCTGGCCGCCGGCCGCTTCCGCCGATCCCGTCCCACCCTGGCCGCGCCCGCCACCACGCAGCTGGCCGAGTGAGAAATCAGCCTTTCAACCGATACCGCTGTGCCGGGTCGTCGGCGAACTTGACTCGGGCGACCCGCCCTTCCTTCATCAGCTCGCGCATACCGGATGTGGCGGCCAGCGGCGTCAACTGTAGTTCGCGCATGATCTCCTTGACGCTCATGGCCGAATGCCGCTCCAGTACGGTCATAATCGCCTTGACCACGTCGCCCGGTGAACTGTTCGCCATCGTGCGCTGCTTGGTGATGGTCATCGTGAACGTGTTGATGTCGTTGCGCGTGGTCGCCGGCTCGATGCCGGCCTCGCGCAACGCGGCGGCGATGCGCTGGTAGCCGTCGCCGCCTTCCGGGTTCACAAACCCGCCGCCCGGATACGGCGTGGACTCCAGCAGCGTGAACAGGAACTGGTTTCGGGTGGAGACGAACGGCGCGCCCGTCACCGGATGAGGGCTCGCCAGCACATCATGTGTCACCATGCCGTACAGGCCACCCGGATTGGTGATCTCGATGCGATCGGTGAACACGCTGATATGCACCTGCGTGCCGCGCGCATCGGGCGAATAATCACGGTGGGTGAGCGCGTTCGCAATCGCCTCGCGCAACACGAGCGGCGGATAGTCGGGCTTCTTCGCGCCAATCCAACGCATCAACGAGTCGACCGCATCGTCGATCATCACCGGAATCGAACCGACCACCGACTTCGAGGCGACCAATCGTTCGTCACCCCGGAACACATCGTCCCGGCTCGTCCCCGGAAACACGGCAATCGAAATGCCGAGCCGCGGATAGAACTTCTGCGGATAGCGGCCCAACGCCAGCAGTCCGGCCAAGGTGGGGCGCAGGATTCCGCCGACCTCCGACTCGTCGGAATCATCATGGCGCAACACCTGCAGATCCAGCAGCACATCGATGCCGTCTCGGTCGGCGAACACGCGCGGATGCTGTTCGCGCACGCGTGCCAACAGTCCGGCAACAAGCTGCGGGTCGAGGTCATCGGTCGTGGCGTCGGGCACGATATCCAGATCGTATGTGGGCTGCAGATGCTCCTCGATGAGCCGGTCGACCTCATAGGAGGTCATGCGCCGGTCGCCGTCGCCGGTACGGATGAACGAGCCGCCGTGCGGTCCGAGCGCGGTGGTGAAGCAGGGCTTGTCGCGCGGCAGCATCTCGTCGATGCGCGCGAACACCAGATTCGCGCCTTCGAACGGGCAGGTGACGATTACGGGCCGCACCACCGGTGTCATCTTCTCGCACGCCTGGCTCAGCGCCTCCTGCATGGCGCGCGCGTCGAATCCCTCGACCGGCGTGAACCCGTTCTTTTCGGACAGGCCCAGGATAATCCAGCCGCCGGAGCCATTGGAGAACGCGGACAGCGTATCGGTGATGGTCGAGGAGATCTTGCGCTTGCATTCCTTGACCTCGCACTGTTGCGTATCGTTGCCGATCAGACGCATGAGTTCGATCAGCTCAGTCATTTTGGCAGTATAGTCATCGACCATGGCGGCCTCCTTGAAACCATTGTGCCCCATAATCCGCCGCCCGCTCGCCTCCAGCCCCGCCAGTTCACCCCAATTCATGCAGAATTCATGGGCCAAACCAGACGAAACGAACGTCGATGTAGGGTTCGGTTCCGCGTGTTCGCCGATGATATCGGCCGGTCGAGGCGGGCGGGCTATGTTGGGTGGCGTGGGAATCTTGCGCGTGATTGATGCTACGGCTGTGTGCTTCGCTTTGGGTATATCCGGCCCGATCAGCGGGAATCAGCCAATGTGATGCCGCCCGCAGCCATCTGCTTGCGGGCCGCAACACCAAGTTCCTCGCTGACCGGCACGGTCAGATCCTCGAACACGGTGACCTCGAAGCCGAGCTTCTTGGCATCGAGCGCGGTGTCCTTGACACAATGCGATTCGGCGATGCCCACCACATCCACGCGACTCACGCCGGCGGCCTTCAGCGCGTTGGCCAGCGTCTTGCCGGCGGATTGCTCGGCCTCGACCTCCTCGCGGGTCTGGATACGGTCGGTATTGTCCTCGATACCCTCAAAACCGGAATATGCCGCCGAATACTGGCCCTTCTTGAAATGATGCTCGATATTCAGCGCCTTGATCGCCGGATGCAATTCGGCGTTCAGCGTGCCGGCCGCACCATGCTTCGGCCACGTGTCCACGAAATCCGGCTCCGCCGACCAGTGCGCGCCCGGCTCGATATGCCAGTCCTGCGTGGTTGCGATATACGCGTACTCGCTGCGATGCGCGTTCACATAATCGGCAATCCGCTCGGCGACCGCGTTGCCGCCTGCGACACCCAGTTCGCCGCCTTCACAGAACGTCGGCTGCACATCCACCACAATCAGTGCCTTGGTCATCGTCATTCCCCTTATTGCCTTGGATTCGTTTTGAATATTGTCTCGAACTCGACGTGCGATTGCTCTCATCATAGCCATGCGCGGCCCTGTGGGAAACGTTCGGGCTTACACTGCAAGCAGCAATCGAATACAAGAACCAGGGGAGGGCGACCAAGACCATGCTGGACCATCTGACGTTGCACGTGAAAGACATCGACCGTAGCATCACATTCTACAAACAGGCGCTCGCACCGCTCGGCTATATCGTCAAGGCGCATCATGAGCCTACGCTCGGATTCGGCGTGGATGACGGAACCCTGCACTCCGATTTCTACGTGTCACCGATTGAAGGGCTGGAGGCGGAGGCTTCGCCGGTCACGCCGGTCACACACATCGCGTTCTTGGCTGACAGTCAGCAAGCCGTGCAGGCGTTCCATGCAGCCGCGCTCGCCGCCGGCGGCCGAGACAACGGCGCTCCCGGTCCGCGCCCGTACCATCCCGGCTATTACTCCGCATTCGTGCTGGACCCGGATGGCAATAACATCGAAGCCGTCGTGGATTGGGCTCATTCGAACGAGTAAAAACATATCCGTATCGTGCCTCAGGCGGCATCGACGGCGTAGGCTCCAACCAGTCGGATTTGTGGTCGCAACGGCGGTATAGGTCACATCACGCAAGCGTGAAGGTGATGGTCTGCTCGGCGGTTTCGGTGCCGATCCATGTGCCGGCTTTGCGGTTCCAATCCATGCCGTCCGCGTGCAGTGCGTCAATGCCGTATTGACGTGCATGCGTGACCAGCCAGCCTGCCGTCTGCCAGCAAAGTCGAGTGCGGTTGTCGGCGGACAGGCCGTCCGGCAGCGTGATCGTCAACGTTGTGCTGGCCGTATTGGTCGCAGCGCCGTTGTTCGTGCCGGTTTTGCCATTTGGGGGCACAACCGAGACATTGACATTCGGCAGTGTACCTCCTATGGCGGCAACCAACCCGTCCGCGTCCGAGGAGGTTGCTGGCTCCAACGCGCACGTGACGCCCGCCGACCGTTCACCGGTCAGCCCCGAGGCCCAAGCGCGTGCCATCGCATCCCATGCGGCATATAGTTCCGGGTAGCCTGAGCGCTGCACCTCCTGCGCGGCGTCCTCCACCGGAATCGTCTCCCAATCCGGCACCTGCAGCAGATGATCGTAGAAGATGTTTGTCGCATAGGTCATGTCGGACACCTGCTCCGCCGTGCCCCAGCCTTGGCTGGGCCGCTGTTGGAACAGGCCGAGCGAATCCAAGTCGCCGTAGTCCAGATTCGTCAGCCTCGACTCCTGCATGGCCGTGGCGATGGCCACCGTCGCCGCGTGATCCGGCAGTCCGCGCGTGACGGCGATGTTCGCAATCAGCGCCGCGTTCTGCGCCTGATCAGGCGTCAAGGTGCGGCGGGCTCCGTCGGACGACACCGCCGCGCAATATGCTTCCTCGGCCGTGCGCGCGGTCTCGCGAGGCGTGAATAGCCGTGGCAGCAGCGTCCATGCCGCGATCAGCGCCGCAACAACAAGTATGACGGCTGCAATCAGCGCGCCCGCGCCATGGGAGCGGCGTCTGCCGTACCGCACCTGTTGTCCCATTGCGCCTCCAATATTTCGGTGTCATGGCTGACCGTGACCGGCTGGCCTATGCAGCATGCGGGATTTGCCGTGTTCCGCCTCGGCCGTCATCATGACAGCGTGGCATATCCACCTGAACGGCGGCTGCGTCATCACGCGACTTTGTGACAAGTCTTCACGCTTCATGACATCCGCGCAAATCAGCCCCTCGAAACCGAGAATGGCGGTCGGGATTGCTCCGACACCAAGGGAGCTGCTGCCGCTATTGTGTGAAAGGCGATTTGTACCGGGTTGAAGGAGAGGAACACATGGCGCAATTGCAGCCGTACTGCGCGATTGAGGGCAATGATGATGGATTGCCCGTCGTGTTCGTGCATGGCATGGGTGTGGACCATCGTTCGCTGATGATGCTCGACAAGGCGTTTGACGGCAATGATTCAATTCGCCGTATATATCTGGATCTGCCCGGTTTCGGCCGTACGCCGGCATTGCCCGAGCATGCCTGCGGGCTGCCGGAAATGGCGGATTGGCTGCAAACGGCCATTGACGGTCTTGTCGGTAAAGCGGCTCCATTCGCCATGGTCGGCAACTCGATGGGCGGTGCGCTTGTCCGCGAAGTATTGGCGCGCGAACCTCGCCGAGTGGCCGGTATGGTATTGATCGCGCCGGTCGTGGACCCGCAGCATGCCGGCCGGCATGTGGCCGAACATGTGGTTGCACAGCCCAATCCCAAGCTGACGCACTCCTTGCCGCAGGAACAGGTGTTCGATTTCATTACCATGGGCGTCAACCAGTCATTCGACGCGTGGCGACGCTACCAACGGTTCATCCTGCCCGGCGTGGCGTTGTGCGACCGTGCGGCATGCGAACGACTGGATCAGCGCTATTGGCTGGCCGATAATCCCGAGGAAATGCTCGGCACATATGCGGGTCCGGTGCTCATCGTCACCGGCAAGCAAGACCAGATCGTCGGATACGAAGATCAGCAAGCCCTGTTGCCGCACTATCCCAACGCCACCTTCGTGACGCTGGACAATGCCGGTCACAACGCGCACATCGACCAACCCGAAGCCGTCATCACGCTCGTGCGCGAATGGGTGGCTCATATGGCGTTCGCTCCGTTGAGCTGACGGTCTGCTGACAGTCTGCCGAAGCCTATATGTATACGAGCGACCAATGCCGGTTGACGCAATACGCCTTGCAAGGTATATCGTTTTTCGATATAGTCATATCGATGTTCGCGGTGTCGCCAAAAAAACGTCGGCACCTGAAAGGACCGGGCTATGAAAAACTACATGAACCGATGGGTGTTGCTCGCGTTGAAAGCCATCGTGATTCTGGTCTGGCTGGCCTGCCTATGGGGCCAACTATTCGCCGTACCGGGATTGAGCGGCGCGCTGGCCGGCCTCTACCCGAGCCAGACGTCGATGCGCTGGCCATATCTCATTATGGGCGTGCTGTTCCTGTTCTGCATCGAAGCGGCGTTCGTGGCCGTATGGAAACTGTTCTCCTTGTCCGGCTCGGGCGCGAACTCGAGCAGGTGATTTGAGATGACGATTCGCATCAATCTCGACGTCATGATGGCCAAACGCAAGATTGGCGTCGGCGAGCTCGCCGAGCAAATTGGCATCACTCCCGCCAACGTGTCCATTCTGAAGAACGGACGTGCCAAAGCCGTCCGCTTCACCACGTTGGACGCCATCTGCAAGGCACTCGACTGCCAACCCGGAGACATCCTCGAATGGGAAGATGACGATTGATCGACACGCCACCGGCTCGAACTCATGGTTCAACTTGTAGTCTCTCCCAAAATCAATGATGCCCTATCATCCTGCAAGACGATAGGGCATCATCATGTGATTATGCGCAGCTGATATGTTGCGTTGTTATCACTCGGCGTCCGCGGCCGGTGCCTCCTTGGGCGCAGAGAGGAAGTGCTCCTCGCTGGGCAGCACGGTGTTCAGGATCACGGCCACCACGAACGCCACGGCGATGCAGTTCGAGGCGAAGATTTGTTGGAACAGTGCCGGGAACTGCGTGAAGATGTCGCTCACCTGGGTGAAGCCGATGCCGATGGTCAGCGAAAGCGCCGCAATCGTGATGTTGCGCTGCGTGAAGCCCGCCTCGGCAATCATCTGGAAGCCCGAAAGAATGATGTTGCCGAACATCATGATCGTGCAGCCGCCGAGCACCGCCTGCGGCAGCGAGTTGAACACCTCGGCGATGGCCGGCACGAAGCTCGCCAGCACCAGAATCAGTCCGCCGGAGAGAATCACCTTGCGGTTGACGACCTTGGTCATGGCCACCAATCCGATGTTCTGTGCGAACGAGGTCAGCGGCAGACAGCCGAACAGGCCGGATACGGTGGAGATCAGGCCGTCGCCGGCGATGGCGCCCGCGGTCTCGCGTTCGGTGGGCGTACGGTTCAGGCCCACCTTGGTCAGCGCGGCGGTGTCACCCAGCACCTCGACCGAGGAGACGACGTAGAGCAGGCCGATGGAGATGATCGAGCCCCAGTCGAACTCAGGCTTGAACGGCATGAACTGCGGCACGGACACGATGGCGAGGTTCTGGAAACCGGAGAAATCGACCTTGCCCATGCAGATAGCCGCCACATAGCCGACCACCAGACCGAACAGCACGGACAGCTGCTTGGCCGTGCCCTTCATCAACAGCTGGAACGCCAGGCAGGCAACCAAAGATATAAGCCCGAGCGTCAGGTTCTGCCAGGAACCGAAGTCCTTGGCTCCGCTGCCGCCGCCGAAGCTCGTGGCACCCACGTTGAGCAGCGAGAAGCCGATCGACGTGACCACGATGGCGGAGACGATGGGCGGCACGAACCGACGCCAATACTTGGCCGTCAAACCCAGCACAAGTTCCAGCAGACCGCCGACCATTACCGCGCCGACCACCGCGCCATAGCCCTTGTCCGCGCAGATCGCCACGGCGGCCGCCACGTAGGTGAAGGAGATGCCGGTGACCATCGGAAGTCGCGAGCCGATGAGCCACGCGCCGTACAGTTGCAGGCAAGTGCCCAGGCCCGCAACCAGCAGGCCGGACTGGATGATGGTGGCCGATTGGGCCGGGGTCATCTTCGCGGCCGAGGCGACGATGAAGATCGGGGCGAGGTTCGCCACGAACATGGCCATCACATGCTGCAGGCCGAACGGAATGCCCTTCCAGAAGGATACTGGCGCGTCCAGCGAAGACAACGCCTCAAAGGATACGGAATGATTGGTTTTCTTCTCTGACATGATTCTCTTCTTCTCTCTGTTGCTCCCGCCGGCGGGAGCAGCCAATGTGCTCAGTGCCTAAATGTGATTTCGCCGGTCTCGGGATTCATGGACTCGACGATGGCCAGCGAATCCACATCGTAGCCTTCAGCGCGCAGCGCGTCACCGCCGCCCTGGAAGCCCTTCTCCACGGCGATGCCAATGCCCTCGACCGTGGCACCGGCTGCTTCGCACAGATCGATCAGACCGCGCAACGCCTTGCCGTTGGCCAGAAAATCGTCAATAAGCAGCACATGGTCGCCGGCGTTCAGATACTTCTTGGCCACGATCACCGGGAACTCCTTCTGCTTGGTGAAGGAATAGACCGTGGTGGTGTACTGGTCGCCGTCAAGGTTGATGGACTGCGCCTTCTTGGCGAACACCACCGGCACATTGCCGAAATGCTGGGCCGCCACACACGCAATGCCGATGCCGGACGCCTCGATGGTCAGAATCTTGGTGATGTGCTTGCCGGCGAAATGAGCGGCCCATGCCGAACCCATGCGGTCGAACAGGCGTACGTCGCACTGGTGGTTCAGAAACGCGTCCACCTTGAGCACATTACCCGCCTTCACCGTTCCCTCGCTTTGGATTCGCTCCTCAAGTTCCTGCATTGAACCTCCCATTGTTGTATGTCAGTGAATGATATGGATACTCGTAAGTGTACGTTGTCCTGCGCTGACCCGTGCATGTGGTAAACATGAATGTCGCGATTCAAAGGGAGGCAACAGTGTACGACGAGCCGGAAGTCATCGCACGCAGCGCACAGGAACTCGTGGGCGACCTGAACCCGCAGCAGGCGGAAGCCGTGCAATACCGCGGTCAGGCGCTGCTGATCGGAGCCGGTGCAGGCTCCGGCAAAACCCGCGTGCTGACCCGCCGCATCGCCTGGATCTTGAGCCAGTTCGGCGCATGGCCGAGCCAGATTCTAGCCATCACCTTCACCAACAAGGCCGCCGCCGAAATGCGCGAAAGACTCGGCTCGCTGATCGGCCCGGTGGCCCAGCGCATGTGGGTCTCCACCTTCCACTCCGCCTGCGTGCGCATTCTGAGGCGCGACGGCAAGTCCATCGGACTCAAGTCCGGCTTCTCCATCTACGATTCCGCCGACTCCGAGCGACTCGTCAAAATCATCGCCACCGAATTCAACCTCGACATCAAGCGCTACACTCCACGCTCGATTCTCGGCCATATCTCCGACCTCAAGAACAATCTGACCGGTTGGAAGGAAAACCTCGCCGTTCACGCGCCCGACTTCACGCCCGGCCAGCGCGGCTACCAGTTCGGCACGGTGGGCGACCTTGAAGCCATCTACGCGGTGATCTACGCCGAATACGAGCATCGCTTGGCCCTGGCCAACGCCGTCGACTTCGACGATCTGATCGGCCGCACGGTCGAGTTGCTGCGCACTGACCCGGCCGTCGCCGAGTACTACCATCACCGCTTCCGTTACATTCTGGTCGACGAGTATCAGGACACCAACCACGCCCAGTACGTGCTCGTGCGCGAGCTGGCCGGCGTGGACACGGGGGAGAAGGCCATCCCGGGCGCGCCTAACGCCGGCAAGTCCGGCCCCGCCTGGATCACCGTGGTGGGCGATTCCGACCAGTCCATCTACGCGTTCCGTGGTGCCGACATCCGCAACATTCAGGACTTCGAGCAGGACTTCCCGAACGCCAAGACCATCATGCTCGAACAGAACTATCGTTCGACGCAGACCATTCTGGATGCGGCCAACGCGGTGATCAGCAACAACGAGGGCCGCAAGCCCAAGAAACTGTGGACCGCGCTCGGCAAGGGCGAGCCGATCGTCGGCTACGCGGCGGACAACGCCCAGCAGGAGGCCCAGTGGGTGGCCACCGAAATCGCGCGCCTGCACGCCGAAGCGGGCATCGCCTACTCCGACATGGCGATCATGTACCGCGCCAACGCCCAATCCCGCTCGCTCGAAGAGGCGCTGATCAACACGAATCAGCCGTATCAGCTCGTCGGCGGCACCAAGTTCTACGAACGTCGCGAAATCAAGGATGCGCTGGCCTATTTGCAGGCGCTCGTCAATCCGGACGACGATGTGAATCTACGCCGTATTCTCAACGTGCCCAAGCGTGGGCTTGGCGACCGCGCCGAAGGCGTGCTGCTCGCCTACGCGCGCGAGCATGGCACCAGCTTCTTCTACGCACTCATGCACTTGGATGAGATCGAGGTGCCGACACGCACCGCCACCTCGCTACGAGCATTCCGCGATCTGATGGGCGCGCTCTCGCAGTTCACGCGCGCGCACGACTCCAAGCCCAGCGAGATCGTGGCCGAAGTATTGGAGAAGTCGGGCTTAAGGGCCGAACTCGAGAAATCCGTGGACCCGCAGGACGCCTCCCGTCTGGAGAACCTCTCCCAGCTGCAGTCCACTGCCGCCGAATTCGAACAGAACACGCCTGACGCCACGTTGTCCGCATTCCTGGAGACCACCGCGCTTGTGGCCGACTCCGACCAACTACCCGGCGAGGCGGAGGACTCCGGCAAGGTGACGCTTATGACCTTGCACACCGCCAAGGGCCTCGAATACCCGGTGGTGTTCCTGACCGGCATGGAACAGGGCACCTTCCCGCATTCGCGTTCGATGGAAGACACCACTGAACTGCAGGAGGAACGCCGACTCGCCTATGTGGGCATCACGCGCGCCAAGCAGCGACTGTATGTCACGCGCGCCGCCGTCCGCTCCCAGTGGGGCCAGGCCGCCGATATGATGCCCAGCCAGTTCCTCGACGAGATTCCGGATTCGCTGATTGATTGGAAACGCCGTGAAGCCGGCGTGGAGCGTATGCGCGCCAGCTGGGAGACCGATGGATTCGCCGACGATTTGGGCGGCTGGGATGATGACGATTTCGGCGGCGCCGCGTTTGGCGGGTCGTCGACGTTCGGCTCGCGTGGTTCGTCCGGTTCGGGTTCGTCCTATGGGTCGCGGTCGCGGTATGGGTCGTCGTATGGCTCGGGTTCCGGCTCTTCGTCGTATGGTTCCCGTTCATCGTCGTATGGTTCCCGCTCCGGCTCGTCCTCCTATGGTTCCCGCTCCCGTTCGGGTTCGTCCTATGGTTCTTCAGGCTCCGGTTCGAGGTCGTCCTACGGGTCGCGTTCCCGTTCCGGTTCTTCGTCCGGTTCATATGGTGGCACCCGTGGCGGCAAGGTCACCACGCGCCGTACCGCACCGAAATCCGATTCGACCGGCTCTGCCGTGCCTAGCTCGAAGCTCACCAAGGACAATGGCCTGAATATCGCCGACTTCGCCGTGGGCGACATGATCAGCCACGACCAGTACGGTCTCGGCAAGGTCACCGACGCACAAGACAAGGGCCGCAATTCGGTAATCACCGTGGACTTCGGCTCCGCCGGCGTCAAACGCCTCATGCTCCGCGTAGCGCCGATTGAGAAGTTGTAGATAAATTGGCCCCTCTGACGAGGGGCTGAGTTATATACCAAATAAATTCGCAAAAAACAAGACTTGTGTTCTTCATCACAGTGTGGGCATAATGCGGAGGTTGTGCCTACGAGCCCTGGGAACAGGGGAGAGGAAAAAGTAGTTATGAAGAACAAGCTGTTTGCATCCGTGCCCAATATTCTGTTCGGCGCGCTGATCACCATCGCGCCCCAGACCTTTGCGCACGCCTGCACCGGCCATGACATGCCGGGGGCCTGCCACTACTCGCAGCAGGCGGCCACCGGCATCGGCGTCGTCATCCTCGTGTTCGGCGTCGTGGCTTTGTTCGTCGCCCCGCAGATTCGCATCGGCCTCAATATCGCCGCCGCAGCCGACGCCCTGCTACTACTCGCCGTACCCACCTTTCTGATCGGCATCTGCAAGGGCGCGATGATGCACTGTCGCATGGTTATGCTGCCCACGCTCATCGTGCTCGGCGTGCTCACCATCGTGTTCGCGGCCATCGCCATCTGGCTCGACTCTCGCGCCGCCAAGCGCAACTGATCGAGCAGACGGCCGGAGCCCAGCCATTCCGAACGCTGGACTCCGGCCTCGCTTATTGCAACCGCACTATAAGCAACATAAGGATTCATCGTGCCATCCCATATCGCATTGCGCGGCCTTCCGATTGAAAACCTCAAACGCAAGCCGTTCCGCACCGGCGCACTGCTCGCCGTCGTCACCATCCTCGCGCTGACATTCTTCGGCGGCACCATGCTGACCATGAACCTCAACACTGGCATGACCAGTATGGAAAAGCGCCTGGGCGCCGACCTCATGGTCGTGCCGCAAAACACCGTGCAGAAGGCCGAAGCGCTGCTCACCAACGGCAATCCCAGCACTTTCTATTTCACCAAAGACATCGCCGACGAGGTCATGCAGGCCGACGGCATCGCACAGGCCACCGAACAGACCTATATATCATCGCTGGCCGCCGCCTGCTGTGCCGAAAAGCTGCAGATCATCGGTTACGACCCGGACACTGACTTCGTCATCGAACCATGGGTCGCCTCCCAGTTCGAAGGCCCCCTTGAAGACGGTCAGATGATTGCAGGCGCAAACGTCAACGTGTCCACCGACGGCACCATCGAACTCTACGGCCGTTCATGGCCGGTCGTCGCCCAGCTCGCCAACACCGGCACCAGCCTCGACAACTCGGTGTTCATCAACCAAAACACCGTGCCCGACATGGTCGCCGCCTCGGCCAAGGTCTCCAAGCAGGTCATGTCCGCCGAATATGCCGGCAAAGCCGTCTCCACCGTGATGATTAAGACGCAGCAGGGGTACGAAGCGCAGACCGTAGCTGAGAACATCAAGCGTCTTGATTCCCGATTCGCCGATTTGGGGTACGTATACCCCGGCGGCATCACCGCCAACACCAGAACTTCGCTGACCGCGCTTGTCACCTACCTCAAGATTTTCGTGGCGGTGATCTGGGTAATGGGCGTGATTGTGCTGCTCGCCGTATTCGCCTCGTCGGTGAACGAACGCAAACGCGAATTCGCGTCCCTGCGCATCATGGGCGCCACGCGCGGCATGTTGAATGCCATCATTCTGAAGGAATCCGCCATCATCGGTCTGATCGGTGGCGTAATCGGCGTCGGCGCGGCCAGCCTGGTGATTTTCCCATTCAGTTCGCTGATCGGCAAACAGCTTCAATTGCCGTATCTGCAAGCCAGCCCGGTTGCGGTGATCGGATTCATTGCCGTGACCATTGTGTGCTCTACGGTCATCGGCATCATCGGTTCGCTGGCCACCATGTGGCGTCTCGGCCGGCCCGAAGCCTACCTGACCCTGCGAGAGGGGGAGTGATATGACTGAGACAACTACGCCGCTTCAGCCGACCACGGTTGAGCCGACCAAGCTCCAGCCGACCACGCCAGCTCAGCCGAACGCGCCGACTGCGCCGGATTCGCCGCACGTAACCGAGACGCCCTCCCCGGACCATCTGCTGACCTTGACGGACCTGACCCGCCAGTTCGTCCGCCGCGGCACGCCGTTCGACGCCGTCAGCCACGTGAACCTCACCGTCGATGCCGGCGAATTCATCGCCATCGTCGGCCGGTCGGGCAACGGTAAAAGTACGTTGATCAACATGGTCGCTGGGCTGATTCGCCCGACCTCGGGAACCGTGAGCGTGGCTGGACGCAATGTGGCCGACTTGGGCGATAAAGCACTGTCCGTGCTGAGGAATCGCACCATCGGATTCGTGACTCAAAGCCAGACCCTGCTCGGCAACCTGACCGTGCTCGACAACGTGATTCTGCCCGCAACGATGTTTCCGGAGCCGCTGCCGTTCGCCCAAAACGCAGAAGCAACGGATGCCGTGGCGCAAGCCGCTGCCACCAATGATGAAGCGGCCGCCGATTCAGCCGCCGACCCGTTCATGCCGGATGTCATTGCGCCAATCACAGACCAGGAAAACACGCCGTCAAACACGGCTGCGACCTGCCGAAGCCCGAAAACGGTCGCATCACCAGAAACGGCAAAACGCTCTATTATCACATTATGGAAAACTCCATCGGCGGTATCCCGCTGCAGGGCATTTCGCTCGATGAGGTTGAGTCTATCCGTCTCATCTCCGACGGCACCGAGATAAAGCCCCTTAAAAACTGGATCGTTGAAAACTACCCGGACGTCGTGTTCGTGCAGGTTTCCAACACTGTAAAACTGCCCGATGACATCGATACCGTCATCGCTGTCCACACAAAGTAAACCAAAAGGAGTGCGTGTTTATGGGTAAAAAAGCACTATTCGCCGCAGCATTGGCTGCAGGTGCGGCCGCGGTTGTCTCCAACGCCGTTTTAAACGATACCCTGCGCCGCCGCCCGCCGAACAAAGACCCGCTGCCGGACGATGAAGAAACCCGTGCGGCAACAGTATGGTTCAAGAAATATGCCAAGCGCGTCACGTACCGCAACCCCGAAAATATGCGCCTCACTGCATGGTTCATTCCGCACAAAGGCCACCGCTATGCCATCATCTGCCACGGCTACGGCGGCCGCGCAGAGTGCATGCGCCACCGCGGCAAGTCGTTTTATGACCTCGGATTTAACATTTTAATGCCGAACGCCCGCGCCCACGGTGACAGCGCCGGCGACTGGATTGGCATGGGCTGGCCGGAGCGTAAGGATATCATCGGCTGGATCTACGAGATTATTCGCCGCGACAAAGACGCGCAGATCCTTCTCTACGGCGAATCCATGGGCGCTGCCACCGTCATGATGACGGCGGGCGAGCAGCTGCCGCCGCAGGTGAAGCTCGCCATTGAAGACTGTGGCTACACCTCTGTATGGGATCAAGCCAAAGCCGCTGTCAAAGATCTATACGCCGGCGCAATGGGTGTGTTTATCCCGGCGGTGTCGCTTGCGTCCAAAGTGAAGTTCGGGTACAGCTTCCGCGAAGCGAGTGCGCTTAATCAGATTCGCCGCTGTAAAATTCCCGTGCTGTTCATTCACGGCGAGGCTGATGCCCTCGTGCCGTGTGCCATGGTGTATCGCCTTTACGAAGCCGCAAACTGCGACAAGCAGTTGCTTACCGTGCCGGGTGCAGGCCACTGCCTTTCCGCCTCCGTCGCGCCAAAGCTCTATTGGAGCGCTGTGCGCAGCTTTATCGAACGTTATATCGACCGCTGAAAACCGGGCGGCACCCATAGGCGGTGCTGCCCTTTTTCAAGCATTTGAAAGGAATGAAAACCATGGCCGCAAGACGAAAAAGGGAAGAGGAAGCGGAGTTTTTAAAGCTGAATACCACGTCTAACCCTACGGAGCTCGATATTTTGACGTTTGCGCTGCACCTTTTGGACCCGAGCTGCCCCGCACAAACAACGGCGGCCGCACTTTTGGAGCGACACGGAAAACTCAGCGACGTGTTTGATACCCCCGCGCAGATTTTGGCGGAGTGCCCCGGCGTCGGCCCGCGCCTTGCAAGTGCGCTCGCCGCTTACCCGGACTTGTTCCGTGCCTATATGGAGTCGAAAAATCAGGCGCGCACCCGTATTGTCGATACTAAAACCGCCTTTGCCGCCGTGCAGAACAAATTTTTCGGTAGAAAAACGGAGATCGTCGTGCTGCTCATTTTGGACAGCAAGGGGTATTTAAAATACATGGGCATTGTCAACGAGGGCTCCGTGCACGGCGTGCCCATCTATATCCGTCAGATTGCCCGGCTGTGCCTTTTGTACGACGCCGACGCCGTTTACCTCGCGCACAACCACCCAAGCGGCAACTGCACACCCTCACGGCAGGACATCCAAACAACCAAGGAGATCGAGCTCGCACTCTCCGGTATAGACGTCATCCTCTCCGACCACTTCATTTTCACGGACGAGGATTACCTCTCCATGCGCGCGACCGGCGTCCTCCAAAAGCTCCGCCACGACATCGCCACCTTAAAACGGCAGATCATCACGTAAAGGAAAAAACCATGTCTTCCAAATCTTCATTTACTTTCAAAAATCCTATGCTGAATATGCTCGCGCGGTGGAGCGGCGGCAAGAAACTCGGTGTTTTCTTTTTGTGGATGTTACTGATCATACCGATTTATATGCTTTTCGAGCAGACCGGCGGGAACGTCCCCGCGTGGGTGCAGGTGGTTGTTCTCGGCGCAGACGTTGTGCTGTCGATGAATTACATCGTGTGCGCGCTGATCTCCGCATTGCATGACCCACTCAGGTCGGAAGACCACCTGTTCAGCGGCATTTTCTTCGTCATCACCGTGTGTATGGCGGTTATTGTCGGCGCACAGATTATACCGAATTCGAGCGGCAGTGTTCTGGAGCCTTACCACGAAATGATGTCTAGCACCTCCGAAGACGGGCGGTACAGCGTCGTTTTTTACGGGGAAAAGAAAAATATTTTCTCAGGCACAGATGCTGACGTGTATCTTGTAAGCCTTGAATCCGACCCGCCCGAAAGATGGCTTGTGTGCCAATTTAAAAGCGAAAGCCGGTTTCAGCTCGCATGGGAGGATAACGACCACTTCTGGGTCAACCGAAATCCGTATTCGGTCGAAGAAATTATAGCGGCGCCGAGTGAGGGGACAAATAATACACAGTGAAAAACCGAACATCACAGGACGGCGGCGGACATAAACGGCGGGACGCATTGACAAACGGGTGTTCGTGTGTTATACTAAGTCGTATCGAAACGTATGTTCTGAAAGTTCAGTGAGGGAGCAAAGCCATGCAGGAGCGGGATAAATTTGTACTGAAGTCAAAATATCAGCCGACGGGCGACCAGCCGAAGGCGATCAAAGAGCTTGTGGAGTCCATCCGCGCGGGGCATAAGGAGCAGACCCTGCTCGGCGTTACGGGCAGCGGCAAAACGTTTACCATGGCGAACGTCATTGCGGAATTGAATCGTCCCACGCTTGTTTTGGCACACAACAAAACCCTTGCCGCGCAGCTTTGCAGCGAGTTCCGCGAGTTTTTCCCGGATAACGCCGTGGAATACTTCGTTTCCTACTACGATTATTACCAGCCGGAAGCGTACATTGCGCAGACGGATACCTATATTGAAAAAGACAGCGCCATCAACGAGGAGATCGATAAGCTGCGCCACAGCGCCACCAGTGCGCTTTCTGAGCGGCGGGATGTCATTATCGTCGCGTCCGTTTCGTGCATTTACAGCTTAGGCGACCCAATCGATTACCGCACGATGGTTATTTCACTGCGCCCCGGCATGGAAAAAAGCCGCGATGAGCTTTTGCAGAAGCTCGTCGAGATCCAGTACGAGCGCAACGACATCAACTTTACGCGCAATAAGTTCCGCGTGCGCGGCGATGTAGTGGAAATTTTCCCGGCGGAATCGAGCGAAAAGGCGATCCGCGTCGAATTTTTCGGCGATGAGATCGAACGCATCAGCGAGGTTGTGCCGCTTACGGGCGAGATCGTCAGCGATTTAAAGCATGTCGCCATCTACCCGGCGTCGCATTACATCGTCCCGCGCGAAAAAATGGCGGTCGCGCTCAAGGAGATCGAGGCCGAAATGGAAGAACGCGTCAAGTTCTTTAAGTCCGAAGATAAACTCATCGAAGCACAGCGCATCGAGCAGCGCACGCGCTATGATATTGAAATGCTCAGCGAGATCGCAAGGGCATCGAAAACTATTCGCGCGTGCTTTCGGGCCGTAAGCCCGGCAGCCAGCCGTGCACACTGCTCGATTATTTCCCGGATGATTTTCTGCTGTTCGTCGATGAATCGCACGTGACGTTGCCGCAGGTGCGCTCCATGTACGCCGGAGACCGCGCGCGCAAGCAGAGCCTTGTGGATTACGGCTTCCGTTTGCCCTCGGCGTATGACAACCGCCCGTTGAATTTTGACGAGTTCTATGCGCACGTCAATCAGGCGGTGTTCGTCAGCGCCACGCCGGGCGACTTGGAGCTGGAAAAATCCGCAGCGGTCGTGGAGCAGGTCATTCGCCCGACGGGACTTTTAGACCCGCGCATCACGGTAAAGCCGACCGACGGGCAGATTGACGATCTTATTTCGGAGATCAACGTGCGTACCGCGCGCGGCGAACGTATTCTCGTGACAACGCTCACGAAAAAAATGGCGGAGGATCTCACGGGCTTCCTTGAAAATTACAGCATCCGCGTGCGCTACATGCACCACGACATCGATACGGTGGAGCGCATGGAAATCATCCGTGATCTGCGTCTCGGCGAGTTTGACGTGCTTGTCGGCATCAACCTGTTGAGAGAGGGCCTTGATATCCCGGAGGTGTCGCTCGTCGCAATTCTGGATGCAGATAAAGAGGGCTTCCTGCGCAGCGGACGCAGCCTCATCCAGACCATTGGCCGTGCTGCGAGAAATGCACATGGCGAGGTCATTATGTATGCCGATTTTGTCACGCCGTCGATGGAATACGCGATACGCGAGACGGAGCGCCGCCGCGCCATTCAGGAAAAATACAACGAAGAACACGGCATCGTGCCGCAGACCATCGTGAAAAAGGTCTCCGAGATTTTGGAGATTTCCACAAAGGCGGAAGAAGCGGGCGGTAAATCGAAGAAAAAGAAGAAGTATACGGCCGCCGAAAAGCGCGTGATGATCGACAAGCTCACAAAGGAGATGAAGGCGGCAGCAAAGCTGCTTGAGTTTGAGCATGCAGCCTACCTGCGTGACCGCATCAAGGAGCTGGAAAAATAGGAGTTTTCGACATGATTAACAAGGCAAAATGCTTTACAGAGGTAATGCGTCAATTGGCGCTGGAATACAATGCAAAGCCAGAAGACTTTACAGCAAATCGAGTGACGGTCACAACGCCGGCGAAGCCTGATGGCGTGCGGCTCTATTCGCATGAGCTGCCGTTCTTCCAAATGGCATCAACCGGCAGTGGCGTGGTTATCACGGCAAACGAGGTTTTGCATCCGTTTTTAAAGGAGTTTACGGGCGATACCGAGCGCTTCAAGCACCCGTATTGGTTGTTCGAGCTTCCGCATTTGCTGTGCATCGAACGCGAGCTGAACAAATACGACTACACATTGTCGTCGACCTTCCACATGTTTTTGCCCGGCAAGCCGCGTAAAACACGTGTAATGCCATGCACCTTTACACTTAAATGGTTCGACAAAACGAGCGTGAAAACGTTGTACCCGAACACGGATTTTCCGAATGCGTTAAGTGAAAAAGAAAATCCTGACCGTCCGGACGTCCTCGCACTCGCGGCGTATGACGGCGACGAGATCGCGGCGCTGGCGG
>OLPR01001105.1_pt1 | contig 22883 bp, 16 predicted proteins | sample 1672761 | NCBI WGS metagenome assembly OLPR01 (sample SAMEA3136721, study PRJEB25190) | human gut metagenome | biome: human gut; feature: human-associated habitat; material: faeces | place: Austria | collected 2013 | reverse complement strand
ACATGAAGAAGCTCATGCACATGACGCTGGAGGAGTGCCGCGAAAACGGCGCGGATCTGGCGATGCTGGGCGGTCAGCGCCAGCGGTATGAATATTTCGGATTTACCCAGGGCGGCGTGGGCAAGGAGCATACCATCAATGCCTCCAACGTGCGCCACGCCCTGGCGGACACCCCCTGGGAGCAGATCGACTTTGCGGACGTGGCGGAAAATGACGCGGACACGATCCGGCAGGCCTGGCGGCTGCATCAGAACCGGCCCGCCTATGCCCTCCGGCCGCTGGAGGATTTCTGGATCATTTGCCGGACATGGAATTGCCGGCTGGTGCAGGTGCTGAAGGACGGAGCCTTTGCGGGCTATCTGGTGGTAAACGACGACCGGGATCGCACCGGCGTTTCGGATTGCTGTCTGACAGACCCGGCGGATACCGGCGCGGTAGTCAAGGCGTGGTTCCGGCGCAAGGGCGTGCGCACTATGAATTTCTATACGGGCCTGTATGAAACCGGGCTGAACCGGGCGCTGGCCGCCTTCGAGGAAAACGCGCGGTTTTCCCACGACCAGATGCTGCATATTTTCCATTTTGGCCCGGTGCTGGAGGCGTTTATGCGCTTGAAGGCCAGTTACGCGCCTCTGGCGGACGGAAGCCGCTGCTTCGAAATCGAGGGAGAAACGGTGGCCATTACCGTGAAAAACGGCGTGCCTTCCGTAAGCGACGCGCCTGCCGGCGAGCCTGAGCGGCTGACCGCCATGGAGGCCCAGCGGCGCTTCTTCGGCCTGGAGGGCTTCGAGGACGGAAACGGCCTGCCCATGGGCTGGGCCCCGCTGCCGCTGCACCTGGAGCATCCCGACGCGTTCTAAAATATCCTGCGAATGTATTTCGCGCCTCGTTTTACAAACGGGGCGCTTTTCTGCTATAATAGGGGAAGAACAGAAACGGCGGTGAAAAAGCATGTATCGCATCCTCATTGTGGAAGACGACCCGGATATTGCCGAGGCGGTGCGTCAGCAGGCGGAAATGTGGAATTATCAGGTGGAAATCGCCCGGGATTTCCGGAATATCATGGAAACCTTCCGGAAATTCGACCCGCATCTGGTGCTGATGGACATTTCACTGCCCTTTTATAACGGCTATCATTGGTGCGCGGAAATTCGCCGGGAATCCAGCGTGCCGGTGATTTTTCTGTCCTCCGCCGCGGACAATCTGAACATCGTCATGGCCATGAACATGGGCGGCGACGATTTCATCGCAAAGCCCTTTGATCAGGGGGTGTTGATGGCCAAGGTGGGGGCCATGCTGCGGCGCAGTTATGATTTCGGCGGCGGCGCGCCGGTGCTGGAGCATCGGGGGCTGGCGCTGAATACCGGCGAAGGCGTGGCGACCTATCGGGGAAAGCGCATTGAACTGAGCAAAAACGAGGCACGCATTCTCACAGCGCTGATGGAGAGCCGGGGGAAAACCGTCAGCCGGGAGCGGCTGATGCAGCGGCTGTGGGAAACGGACAGCTTCGTGGACGAAAACACCCTGACGGTGAACGTCAACCGCCTGCGGAAGAAGCTGGACGCGGCGGGGCTGAAGGGCTTTATCACCACGCGATTTGGTGAGGGTTATTTGCTGGAGGACGTTCATGAGTGATTTTTGGCGGTATCTGCGGTCGCGCCTGGCGCTGATGCTGTTTTTGATGGGGGCGGCGGCGCTGTTTACGGTGGCCTTTGCGCTGTATCATCTGCCGCTGGCGGCGGCAGCTTATCCCGCGGCGCTGACACTGGCGGCGGGACTGTGCGCCCTGGGGGTGGGGTATGGGAGATACGCCCGCAAATGCCGCGCATTGCGCAAGCTGCAGGAGGCGGGGGAGAACCTGCCCAGTCTGCTCCCGGCGGCGAAAGAACCCCTGGAGGCCGAATATCGGGCGTTGGCGGTGCGGCTCTGCGCCCGGCATCAGGCTCGGGAGGAAGAGATTTCCGGCCAGTATCGGGAACGCATCGCCTATTACACCCTCTGGGCCCATCAGATCAAAACCCCCATCGCCGCCATGGGCCTTACCCTGCAAAATCAGGACACCGCCCTGTCCCGGCAGCTGATGGGCCAATTGACCCGCATCAGCCAATACGCAGACATGGCGCTGGCCTATCTGCGGCTGGATTCGGAGCACACGGATTATGTGATTCGTTCCTGCGATCTGGACGCGGTGATTCGGGAAGCCGTGAAGAAATTTTCCGGGGAATTTATTCGTCGGGGGATTCATCTGGAATACAAGGGCGTAAACCAGAAGGTGATTACGGACGAAAAGTGGTTAGAATTCGTGCTGGAACAGTTGATTTCCAATGCCCTGAAGTACACCCCCGCCGGTAGCGTCGCCATTTATCAGGAGCCGGGGCCGACCCTGTGCGTTGCGGACACGGGTATCGGCATTGCCCCGGAGGACCTGCCCCGAATCTTTGAAAACGGGTATACGGGCATCAACGGCCGCCGGGACAAGCGGGCCAGCGGCATTGGACTGTATCTGTGCCGGCGCGTCTGTCAGAATCTGGGTCATGAAATCTCCGCGGAATCCACTCCGGGAAAGGGCACGACCATCCGGCTGAATCTGGCCCGGCGGGAAAGCACGTACGAATAAAGCGCACTTCTTACAAAACTGTAAGAAGCGCCGCGGGAAATGTAAGCCAAAGCCATGGCGAGCGTTTCCCGCATTTTGCTATAATAGGAGCGCAAAAAGACAGGAGGACATGCAAATGAGCATTCTGGAAGTACAGGGCCTCAAGAAGGTCTACACCACCCGCTTCGGCGGCAATCGCGTGGAGGCGCTCCGCAACGTGAATTTTTCCGTGGAGGAAGGGGAATACGTCGCCATCATGGGCGAATCCGGTTCCGGTAAAACCACGCTTTTGAACATTCTGGCCGCCATTGACCGGCCCACCGCAGGCAGCGTGAAAATCGACGGCAAGGAAATTTCGTCCATTCCCGAATCCCACATGGCGGAATTCCGCCGGGACAATCTGGGCTTTGTGTTCCAGGAATTTAATCTCCTGGACACCTTCACCCTGGAGGACAACATCTTTCTCCCCCTGGTGCTGGCGGGCAAGTCTTACGGAGAAATGAATGGGCGGCTTTCGCCCATCGCCCGGCAGCTGGGCATTACGCAGCTTTTGAAAAAATATCCCTACGAGGTTTCCGGCGGCCAGAAGCAGCGGGCGGCGGTGGCCCGGGCGCTGATTACCGATCCCCGGCTGGTGCTGGCGGACGAGCCCACCGGCGCGCTGGATTCCCGGGCTACGGACGAGCTTTTGCGGCTGTTTTTGCAGATCAACGCCGCGGGCCAGACCATCCTGATGGTGACCCATTCCGTCAAGGCCGCCAGTCACGCCGGCCGGGTGCTGTTCATCAAGGACGGCGAGGTGTTCCATCAGATTTACCGGGGCGACGCCGACGACGAGGCGCTGTATCAGAAGATCACGGCCACCTTGACCATGCTGCAGTCGGGCGGTGATGCGCAATGAGGATGGGCTTTTACGCAAAACTGGCGGTAAACGGCATTCGCAAAAACGCACGGCTGTACGTGCCCTATCTGCTCACCTGCGCGGGCATGGTCATGATGTTTTACATCGTCAGCTATTTGCAGGATACCCCCGTGCTGGCGGGTATCAGGGGCGGGGAAGAGATGCAGGCCATGCTCTCCATGGGCAGCGGGGTCATGGGCGTTTTCGGCGCCATCTTCCTTCTGTACACCAATTCGTTCCTGATTCGCCGCCGGAAGCGGGAATTCGGCCTGTATAACATGCTGGGCATGGGAAAAGGCAATATTGCCCGGGTGCTCTTCTGGGAAGCGCTGCTGGTGCTGGCGGGCACGATGGTGATCGGCCTGGCAGTGGGCGTGGCGGTTTCCAAGCTGGCGGAGCTGCTGCTGGTGAACATCATGCACGGCAACGTCACCTTCACCTTTACGGTATCTCCCCGGGCCATGCTTCTCACGGCGGCGGTGTTCTGCGTCATCCACGTGCTTTTGCTGATCAAAGCGCTTCTGCAGATTCGCACGGCCAGCGCCGTGAATCTGCTGCGCAGCGAAAGCGCCGGCGAAAAGCCGCCCCGGGCCAACTGGGTGCTGGCGATTCTGGGGCTGATCCTGCTGGCGGTGGCGTATTATCTGGCCGTGACCATCAAGCAGCCCCTCAGCGCCATGGTGATGTTCTTCGTGGCTGTGATTCTGGTAATTCTGGCCACATACCTTTTGTTCATTGCAGGCTCGGTGGCGATTTGCCGCATGCTGCAGAAGAATCGGCGCTATTACTACAAGGCGAGACATTTCGTGTCCGTTTCTTCCATGGCCTATCGCATGAAGCGCAACGGCGCGGGGCTGGCTTCCATCTGCATTCTGTCCATTATGGTGCTGGTGACCGTTTCTTCCACTACAGGGCTGTATTTTGGCTCCGAGGACAGTCTGCGCAGCCGGTATCCCCGGGATATTACCCTCATCGCCAAGGCAGAGGACGTGTCCATGCTGTCGGATGAAAAGCGCGATGCCGCCCGGGAGCTCGTGGACGCATACGTGGCGGAGCACGACGCTACCGCCCATAATTTCCGGGATTTCCGGGTGGTATCCGTCACCGGCGCCATGAAAGACGGCGCCATTACCACCGATCCCCAGGAAGCGGGCATGCACATTACCGATTCCACCATCTATCAGGTGAATTTCCTGCCGTTGCCAGATTACAACCGCATTTGCGGCACCAACGAAACGCTGGCGGACGACGAGGCGCTGATTTCCCTGAAGCGCGGGGATTACGGATGGGATTCCATCAGTGTGGATTCCAAGGTGGCCTATCGCACCCGGAAGGCTCCGGTGGTCTTCCAGGAAAGCGGTATGGCGGCGGTGGACGTGGTGGATACCATCTATGTGGCGGTAAACGATCTGCAGGGTCTGCAGCCCCTGCTTCAGGGGGACAACCGCTTCAGCCAGCAGTGGGAATACGGCTTCGACAGCGCGCTGAGCGACGAAGATCAGTGTGAGATGACGCATCAGATGGATGTGGAGCTGTCTGATGGCCTTCACCGCCTGGGCATGAAATATGTTTATCTGGAGGGCATAGCCGAGAACCGCTACGATTTCTACGGCACCTACGGCGGATTCTTCTTCCTGGGCATTCTGTTAAGCATTGTGTTCCTCTTTGCCGCGGTACTGATCATCTATTACAAACAGATTTCCGAGGGCTATGAGGACCAGAAGCGCTTCGAAATCATGCAGAAGGTGGGCATGACCCGGAAAAATATCCGCAAGAGCATCAATTCGCAGCTGCTGACGGTGTTCTTCCTGCCCCTGGTGGGCGCGGGCGTTCACCTGGCCTTTGCCTTCCCAATGATTCGGCGGATGCTGATTCTGTTCAACCTGACCAATACCCGGCTGCTGGTGGAAACCACGGGCGTTACCTTCCTGGCCTTTGCCCTGATTTACACCCTGGTTTACCGGAAGACCTCCAACGCCTATTACGCCATCGTCAGCGGCGAAGGCGAGCGCCGGGAGGCCTGAAAATAAAAACCGGCCGGAGACAGGAGCCAAATTCCTGTTTCCGGCCGGTTTCACTTTGAAGAATTATTTCGCCACGGCGGTCTCCATGATCTTTTGGGCCATAACCTCCGGAGTTTCCTCCGGGCGCAGTTGGCGGCAGAAGACGATGAACCGTGCGTCGGGCAATTCGTAACTGCAGGTCACCAGCGCCAGAATGCGGTCTGTGCCGTCCACTTCCACCCCGGGAATGTCGAACAGCGAGCGTTCGCGCATTTCCGCAATGGCTTCGTCCACGGCCGTCTGCTGTTCCGGCGAGAGGGTCCTGGAAGCATTTCCCTCGTCCTCGGCATAGATCCAGGGCATGAACGTGGAATAACGCCGCAGAAAGAAATAGGAATCCTCGTCCTTGTTCATGGAAGCGTCCACAGCGGCAAAGGGCACGTAATGCACCGGCTCGTCGCTGTAAATGCTGTACAGGCAGATATCCGAATTCTGCTTGAAATAATCCAGGTTCATGTAATGATCCATGTTGCCGAACATGGCGCCGTTGCGCATGTTGTGGCCATAGAGCACCACATACGGGTCGGTTTCCCAGTGCTCATTGAGCACGTCGGCGAAAACCGTTCCGGCCGCGCTGGATTTGCCGTAAAAATCGTGATCCATGTAGTATTCGTTGTCCCGATAGACCACGGCGGTGCTGACCTCGCTTCCGGCGGTAATCCAGCCGATGACGTCGGGATTAATGCCGTAAAGCTCCTGAAACCGGGGCGCGATTTCCGGCGCGGCGGCGGGCTCCGCCGCTTCGGCGCTGGCGGAGGGGAAGAGGGAACAGGCTCTTTCCGTAATTTCGCAGGCAGTGCCCTGGAAAAGATCCCGCAGATGGTCCTCCTGCTCCAAAATCTTCCGATCCTGGGCGCGCTTGTGCAGGGAATACCCCAACAGCGCCACTGCGGCCACCAGGAACACGATGGCGCTGAACAGCAGAATGCGGCTGGAAAGGCGCATCCGGCGTTTGGACTTCCGGTGACGGCTCATGTGTCAAATCCTCCGGGTAATTTTTGAAAAATCGCGGAGGAGGCGAACCTCCTCCGCGAAGGGGAAAACGATTAGCGGTTCTTCTGCGCCTTGCTCCGGGCCAGCAGCAGCATCACGGCCAGACCCATGCAGGCCAGGCTCGTCAGCATCGTCGCCATGGAGCTGGCGGCGGTATCGCCGGTCTTCGGTACTTCGTCCTCGTCAGCGGCCTCGATCTTGGCCCACTGGGCGGTATAGGTGGCGTTGCCGGAAACGGTCTGTTCCACTTCGGGCTTCCAGCCCAGGAACTTGTAACCCTTGCGGGTGGGCTTGCCGTCGAAAGAAGGAGTCGCCTCGCCCTTCACCAGGCCGGTGAACACCTGATCGGCAAAGACGGTGTGCTTCTTGGCGCCGTCGGTGTAGGTCACGGTGAAGTGCTCTTCCTGATCGTCCGGGACGCCATTGCCGTTTTTGTCGGCGGTCCACAGGGCGGTGTAGGTGGCGTTGCCGGAAACGGTCTTGGCTACTTCGGGCTGCCAGCCGGCGAACACATAACCCTTGCGCTCGGGCGTGCCGTTGAACTCGGGGGTGTTCAGGCCTTCCAGCAGGTCGGAATACACCTGGTCTTCGAAGGCTTCGCCGCTTACGCCGTCGGTGTAGGTGACGATAAACTTGTCTTCCAGATCATCCGGGAAGCCGTTGCCGTTCTTGTCCTCGCCCCACTTGGCGGTGTAGGTCGCGTCACCGTTCACGGTCGCGGCCACTTCGGGATCCCAGCCGGTGAACACGTAGCCTTCACGGGTGGGTTTGCCGACGAAAGCGGGAGTAGCGCTGCCTTCCAGAACATCAGTATAAACCTGATCCGCAAAGGCCGTGCCGTTTACGCCGTCGGTGTAGGTGATGGTGCAGGGCTTCGCAACGTACAGAATCTTGCTGATCTTCTGGGTTTCGCCATTCGTCCAGGAAGAAGAGTCCACGGTCCAGCCGGTTCCGTCCTGCTTATAATTTACCTTATCACCAACGTATTTCAGCTTGTAAACGAACGTGGTGGTGGTCTTCGCGGTGTCGATCTTATAGGAAACATTGTTCCTGCCGTTGAAATCGCTCACAAAGTAATCCAAGTTCGAGATGGTCAGGTCGCACCAAAAGACGCCGTTTTCGTCCTTGGTCATCGGGCCAAAGGCGTAAGTGCCTGCCGGGCAATAGGGGAGAGTCCTGAAATACGTGACAACGTCATTCAGCTTTCCGTTGGAATCCTTCACACGAATTGCAACCGTGCTACCCATCGATCTGGGGGTCAAACCGGCGATCGTAGGAGCGGAAGGCTGAGTGGCATGCCACACGTTCACCAGCTGCTCGCCGTCGGGCAGCCACAGACCGTGGGTCTGAGTACCAGCGGCGTTCAGGCCGTCGGCATTGGGATCCCACACCAGCTTGATGGTGGCAGTCATAACTTTCTTTCCATCAGCATCGGTGTGATAATGCGTGCAACCCCAAACCTTTTCAGGAGATTTCACGCCAGAAGACAGCATGGTTTGCACATTGGTGATCTTTGCGGTGGCGGTGTACACGCCGCGGGTTTCGTCCCACGCCATATCGCCGTTGTACTTCACGAAAGAGCCAAACCAGTTGTAGATCTGATCAGCATGCTCGTCGGGGGTGGTGACGCAATGGAACTTGAACAGCTCCTTAATGGAGTTGCTGCCGCTGGGGGTAGCGGGCTGAGCCAGCTTCCACTGAGCAGTGTAGGTAACGTCGGCGGTTACGGTTTCCGCAACTTCGGGTTCCCAACCGGTGAAGGTGTAATTCTCACGGGTGGGTTTACCGACGAAAGCGGGAGTGGCGCTGCCTTCTTTGACGGTGTAGTTCTGATCGACAAAGGCTTCGCCTTCCGCGCCGTCAGTGTAGGTCACGGTATATTCCGGAATGGCCTTTTCCCACTGAGCGGTGTAGGTGGCGTTGGCGGTCACGGTCGCCGCAACTTCGGGCTTCCAGCCGGTGAAGGCATAACCTTCGCGGGTGGGTTTGCCGACGAAAGCGGGAGTGGGGTCGCCTTCCTTGACGGTGTAAGTCTGGTCAGCGAAAACTGCGCCGTTTGCACCGTCGGTGTAGGTTACGGTGTACTCGGCTGCGGCAGGCACCGCGAGATAAATATGAATATAATTGGCGATGTTGGAGCTGATGTTGCTGGAATAGCTGCCGTCTTTCGACTTTACGCACCATTTGTTATTGACACGGTAAAGCGTCAATACCTGGTCGGCAGGCCACTCTTCCGTAAAGTGATAGGACCAATCGCCGTTCAGCTTATCGGACCAGGGATAGAGCGTATTGAAATTATCGCGAGCTTTTAGTTCAAACGCATCCCCGCTCCTGAAGTGGAAGGTAACCGTAGTGTACCATCCCTCTTCCGCGCTGCCCTCGACGGCGCCGATTTCGTACGAAACACCCTTAGCCTTGACAGAAGGAGAGCAGGAAGACATTTCGCTTCCGTACTTCTCGCTGCCCATTGCATAGGCGCGGATTTCCATTTTATCGACGATGGTTTTCTGAAGCTTGGAAGGCTTCTTGGCGTTAATGGAAACGTCGCCATCAATGGGAAGCAATTCGATAGGCGCGGCCTTGGCGGGAACCTCCTGAGACGCGTTGGTGGTCTCAGGAACGGGCGTTTCGGCGGCCTCCGTCGCTTCGGGAACGGTCGTTGCTTCGGGAGCAGTGGTGGCTTCCGTTTCAACGGGCGCTTCGGTCACAACGGGAGTTACCGTTGCGGCGGGCGCGGCGGTAGGCTCCGCGGTCGCGGCTGCTTCCAAGGTCTCGGAGAGGGCCAGCACGGGGGTGGACAGCGCCAAAAGCGCCGCCATCAGTACGGCTGCGGTCTTTCTCCAGAAAGAGAGCTTCATAGATTTCCCTCCTTATATGATGGGAGTTTGCTCACGGGCCGCGAATGTGAATGAATTGCGACCTTTGGCCGGTGCAAATGTCATAGGGAAGACATATTCGCACACGACTGGCAAACACCTTTTCACTGAAAATTATAATAGGAAATTCCTGGAATGAAAAGACACATTACCTCGATGAAGTGTTAATTCTCGGAAAAACATTATCTGGATTTTTGCGAGAAGACGGCCCCCGAGACCATCGTCGCTTTTTTCGGGAAAGGGGATGGATTTTGCATAAGAAATGTGATGTGATAGTAAAAAGAATGTTTCAAAATTCAAGAACCGACTTTGTATGAAACAGACCAGAGTCTGCACTCAAATTGGTGGAGATTGGGAACGCGAGAGAGCGTTTTTTCGTCTATAAAAACGGCTGTTTCAGGCCATACAGAAGCAATTTCGGGAAGTTGAAAGGAAGCGAACAGGCCCCCATGAAATACAAAAAGATTCTCTATCCGGCGGTGTTCCTGTTGCTGATCGCCCTGACCATCGGTACCATTGTGTCGCAAAACGAGTCCTTCAGCGCGGAAGGCTTTGCGGATTTTGTGAGCGCCGCGAATCTGAAATACATGGTCGGCGCGGCGCTGAGCATGCTGTGCTATATTATGATGGAAGGAATGGCGCTGTTGGTGCTCTGCCGGGCGCTGGGGTACGAAAGACGGCTGCATTGCGGCATGATGTACTCCGCGGCGGACATTTATTTTTCTGCCATCACGCCTTCCGCCACGGGGGGTCAGCCGGCTTCCGCCATATTGATGATGCGGGACGGCATTCCCGGAGCGGTGACTACGGTGGCGCTTTTGATGAACCTGGCGCTGTATACGCTGTCGATTCTGGTGATGTCGCTGATGGGCTGCGCCGTCCGACCGGATATTTTCGGCAGGTTTGGCCCGGCTTCCCGGGTGCTGATTCTGGTGGGGTTCGCCACCCAGGCGGGACTGCTGGCGGGATTTCTTCTGCTGATTTTCCGGGAAAAGCTCATGTGGCGGCTGGTGAACTTCTTTTCGAAGATACTGCACAAAATGCGCATCTTTAAAAACGAGGAGAAATTCCGGGCAAAGCTGGCTTCTCTGGAGCAGGATTATCGCCAGTGCGCCGGGCGGCTTCACGCCCATCGGCCGGGGCTTCTGCTGGCGTTTTTGCTGAATTTTCTGCAGCGCCTGGCCATCGTGCTGGTGCCGGCCTTCGTCTATGTGGGTACCGGCGGCGCGCCCGGCCGGCTGTGGGATGTGATCGTGACCCAGAGTCTGGTGGTGGTGGGTTCCAACGCCATTCCCGTGCCCGGGGCCGTGGGCGTGGCGGATTATCTGTTTCTGGATGGGTTCGAGGCCATTGTGCCGGAACCGGTGAATCTGGAGCTGCTTTCCCGGGGCATTTCCTTTTATTGCTGCATCGCCCTGTGCGCTCTGGCGCTGCTGCTTAGCGTGCTGGCGCGCTGGATTCGCGGGCAGCGGGCCGCCCGGGGGCAGGAATAAGCCCGAAGGCGCAAAAAACAGCCGGACGAAGTTGCATTCGCCCGGCTGTTTTTTATGCAGTTTACTGTTCGCCCATCATCATGGAGACCTTCTGATCCAGATTGCGGATCAGGGTATCTTTGTCGGTGTTGCCGGCCAGATAGCGCTCCGCTTCAGGCCAAAGCTCCGAGGATTTATCCATGCCCAGATAGGTTTCCGGGGAAAGGCGCGGGAGAAGGGCGTGCCAGGTCTGAATGACTTCATCGGAAACATCCCAATAGAAATATTGCAGAATGACGTTCCGGTTTTCCTGGGCGCTTTCCAGCAGGGTCTGGTATTCCTCCTTCTCATCGCCGTCGGCGGTTTCCAGCTCCTTTTCGATGGACGCGATTTCCGCGTCGGTTTCTTCCAGCGCCGCAGCCGCGTCCGGATTGACGATTCCCTGGGTGCGCTCTCCGTCCAATGCGGCCAGGGTGCCGTCGGGCATGCGCTGAACCACATAGCGCAAAAGCTCCGCCGCCGCTTCCTGATGCTGGGAATAGGGGTTCAGGAACAGCGCAGCCACGGTGCATTCGGCGCAGGATTCGAGCTCCTCATTCAGGGAAAGATGCAGGGGGAGAACGGTTTCCGCGCCGCGCAGGGAGATGGGGTCGTAGGAGCCCGGAGCAATCAGGATTTCTTCCTGCGATACGTCAGCGTCCCGATCGGGCGTTTCCGGGAGACCCAGGGCCGAAAAGTCCACGCCTTCAAAGGCCGAAAGCGCATCGCGGAAAACGGCCGTATCGAATTGCAGGGACGAATCGCCCTCTCTGCGGGCATAGGCCAGATAATCGTTCAGCATCCGTTCAAACAGCATGGAACGGCCGGATGCGGCGGAAAAGCCCGGATCCAGCAGATAGCAGCCCGCGTCCTCCGCCAGGGCGGCCAATTTGGGAAGCATCCCCCAGAATTCCGGCCATGTGGCGGGAACGTCCTCCGCGGTCAGGCCCATGTCCTGCCAAAGCTGCAGGTTCAGGCACAGGGTGTCCGCGCTGAGCCAGTAGGGCACGGCCACAAGGCTTCCCTCCGGCGCAACTTCTCGCCGCAGGTTTTCCCACAGCATCGACTGAAATCCCGTAAATACCTCGTCTTCCGGCAGAGGTAACAGATAGCCGCGCTCCTTCATGGCCCGGTAATCCGGATAGGACAGATAGCAGGCGTACAGGTCCAGCGCGTCGGATTGAGCGGTTACGGCGGAAGTAATCTCTCCGGCGGACAAATCCGTGCCGGAATAGACCACTTCCACGTCGGGATGGGCCTTTTTGAAATCCTGCACGGCTGCCTGCAGGTATTCCTCAAAGGAGAAGGGCGAGGGCAGAACCAGTTGGGATACGTCGGAGCTTGCGGCGGATTCGCCCTTCAGATCGAAGGCATAGGCCAGAATGGTGTCGCACACCAGCATCCAGTCGTTTCCCACCAGCACGGCGGGGCTGGGCGCCATTGCCAGAAAATGCCCGGAAAGGCCGGAGGAGATGCACTGGGCGGCGTCCGGGTTGAATTCTGTCATCCGCATCAGCCGGTTCTGCAGCTGCGCGTCCGAATCCACATAATACAGCGCGTCTTCCTCTTCCGACCAGGCCATGTGCCGGAAATCCAGGTTGGCCTGCATGGGAATAAAGCAAAGATATTCCATTTCGCATGCTTCCGCGTCCAGGGCGTACAGTTCTATGCCGCAGATTTCGCCGTCCAGCGGGCAGGCGACCAGAAACTGGTTTTCCCTGTAGGGGGTAAAGGCCACGGCGCTGATCTGTATGCCGCCGTCCAGAATGTCCAGATTGCGGCATTCCTCTTCCTCCAGATCGCACACCAGCAGGGGATAGCGGGCGTCGTCGGAATAGGGATCGTCCTGATAATAATTCAAAAGCAGATAATTCCCGCTGACGGCGACCATTTCCGGAAAAAGAGTCTGCTGGTCGATTTCCGAAGCCCAGTCCAGGCTGGCGACAGGTTCCGCGGAAAGGGCGTCCTCGTGGGACGTATCAATGCGATAGAGATTCAGCGGTTCTTCATCCCGCTGGTTCCATCCCCACAGACAGCCGTCTCCGGAGAGCAATTGAAGATAACCGTATCCCAGATCCATCGTCTGAAAGGGGTGCTCCAGCGGATTTACGGGAACCGGATCTCCCGGCCGCCAGACAGTGTATCCGCTGGCGCCGGAGCTGCCGCCGAAAACATAGGCGGCCTCTCCGTCGGTTACGGCCTCGATATACCAGCTATTTTCATCGTTTTCTGTGGTCATGTCCCGCTCAAAAAGCATAGCGTCCCCCAGGGCCAGGCCGGGGAACGTCAGCAGAATCAAAAAGAGCGCAAAGATGGGCAGGAGTTTCTTCATGCGGTTCACACCTTCCTAAATTCAATGACACGTTTTACGAATATTAAATTGTTGATAACAGAATATAGCATAAATACGGAAATGTCAATACCAAAAAAGAAAGCCTTGCAAAAATGCAAGACTTTTTGAGAAACTAGCTTAATGTGATGGGCGCGCCCTTGGAAAAGGAAGGATACAGGGTCAGGGTCTGGCGGTCCGAATCGTATTCCGCCCGGCGGAAGGCGGCGTTATAGACGAACAGGAAGGCCGGCAGGTGCAAATCGGCCAGGGATTCCGCCGGAAAGGGCAGCATCCGGGCCAGGGCCTCCAGCACCGCGGTTTTCCGCTTCAGCGCCTGTTCCCAGGCGTCAAAGGGCGGCTGATTCAGAAGGTACGCCGTGGGGACCTGAAAATAAGCGGCGATGGCGACAAAATCGTCCAGGGAGGGCGCATCCTGGCCCGACAGCGCACGGTTCAGCACATCCGGAGAAATGCCGGCGGCACTCGCCAATTGATCGGCGGAAATATCCGCGTCCTGCAGCAGGGCCTTCAGGCGATTTGCAAATAATTCTTTTGGAAACATCCATCCCACTCCTTTGCAGCACGGTTATTCTAGAAACATTATAATTTTAAGGGAATGGATTGTCAATAAAAATGGCCGGATGGGATAAAATAATGCTAATGGTCAAGATTTTAAATAGAGAAAACCCTGCCGCCGAAACGGCAGGGAAGGGATTGAAACGGGGAGGCGATTATGCCCACCACATGGGGCCCTTGGCCTCGAACATCATAACGTCCTTGAGCATGGCGATGGCTTTGTTCAGGCCTTCGGAGGGCGTCATCAGGCTGTCCTCGTGCTCGATGGAGATCGGTCCGTCGTAGCCGACGAGACGCAGAGCGCTCATCATGTCCTTCCACACGCCCAGATCATGGCCGTAGCCCAGGGAGCGGAAGATCCAGCTGCGATGGATTTCGTCGGAATAGGGCTTGGTGTCCAGAACGCCGTTGATGCCGGTGTTGATCTCGTCGATCTTGGTGTCCTTGGCGTGGAAATAGAAGATGGCATCGCCCAGGTAGCGAATGGCAGCCACGGGATCGATGCCCTGCCAGAACAGGTGGGAAGGATCGAAATTGGCGCCGATGTTATCGCCGCAGGCCTTGCGGATGCGCATCATGGTTTCGGGATTGTACACGCAGAAGCCGGGATGCATTTCAAAGGCCACCCGCACGTTATGAGCGCGGCAGAATTCGGATTCCTTCTTCCAATAGGGAATCAGCACTTCGTTCCACTGATATTCCAGAATGTGGGTGTAATCGTCCGGCCAGGGGCAGGTCACCCAGTTGGGAGTCTTGTCCTCGGGGCAGCCGCCGGGGCAGCCGGAGAAGGTAACCACGGTTTCCACGCCCAGTTTCTCCGCCAGCAGCACGGCGTTTTCAAACTCGGTATGGGCCTTTTCCGCCACGGCCTTGTCGGGATGCACGGCGTTGCCATGCACGGACAGGGCGGCGATGTCCAGATGATGCCGGGCCAGGGTATCCTTGAAGGCCTGCAGCTTCGTCTCGTCATTCAGAAGTTCCAGGGGTTTGCAATGGGCGTCTCCGGGGAAGCCGCCGCAGCCGATTTCCACGGCCTGGACGCCCTTGGAGGCGAGATAGGCACAGGCTTCGTCGAAGGACTTGTCCTGCAAAAGTACCGCAAAAACGCTCAGTTTCATAAGAAACCAACCTCCTTGAAATGATATTACCGGATACTTCCATTATAACGCATTCCTGCCCGGGAATCAAGCTTGACAAAGGCATCCGGGGGCTGATAAAATGAATAGATCAATGAAATAACGGAGGGCGAGAGGCATGTTTTTGGTGGTAGGACTGGGCAATCCCGGCAGAAAGTATGAGCACACGCGTCACAATGTGGGCTTCGATGTGGTGGACATCCTCTCGCAAAAATATGACATTCCCCTGCGGAAAAGCCGCTGCAAGGCCATTACCGGGGAAGGAGTTATCGCCGGGCAGAAGGTGGCGCTGGCGCTGCCGCAGACGTATATGAACCTGTCCGGAGAATCCGTGGTGCAGCTGGTGAACTGGTATAAGCCGGAAATGGACCAGCTGCTGGTGTGTTATGACGACGTCGACCTGCCCGACGGCAAGGTACGCTTTCGGCCCTCCGGATCGGCGGGTACCCATAACGGCATGCGCAATATCATTTATCTTTTGGGCCGGGATGATTTTCCCCGGATGCGGGTGGGAACTGGCCGGCCTCCGGAGCATATGGATTTAAAGGATTATGTGCTCATGGGGTATGAAACCAAAGAATTGCGGGAAACCATGTTCCAGGGCTATCTGCTGGCGGCGGAGGCCATTGCCGAATATATCCGGGGCGGCGCGGACGCGGCCCGGAAGTTTCTGTCGAATCCCCCCAGGGAAAGGAGCGGTCAATGAGCGTCGTTCGATATCAATGCCTGTTTTCTCCGCTGGAAAAGCTGCCGGCCTTTGAGCAGCTGATCGAGGAACTGACCCGAGGCGGGACTACGGCCCTTTACGGCCCCGACGACAGCCAGAAGGCGCATCTGCTGGCGGCGGCCCAGGAAAAGCTCCACCGGCCCATGCTGATCCTTACCCCCAACGACGGACTGGCCCAGCGGCTGACGGAGGACATGAACGCGCTGCTGGACGGCGGCTGCGTTTATCTGCCGGGGCGGGAGGTTTCCTTTGTAAAGACGGCGGCCTCCAGCCGGGAAATGTCCATGCGGCGCATTGAGGCCCTGGGCACGGCGGCTACCGGGGAAGCCCGGGCGCTGATTGTGCCGGTGGACGCGCTGATGCACCGGCTGATGCCCGTTTCCCGGTTCCGGGAGAAGATCCTGCTGCTAGACCAGAGCATGCGCATGGAGCCCACCCAGTTGATGGAAAAGCTCACCGAGGCGGGCTACGAGCGGGTGCAGCTGGTGGAAGCCCGGGGCCAGTGCGCCCTGCGGGGCGGCATTTTGGACGTATATCCCGTGGGCGAACCCAATGCCCTGCGCATCGAGTTTTTTGACGACGAAATCGATTCCATCCGCAGTTTCGACGTGATGACCCAGCGCTCCATTTCGCCCCGGGAACAGGCGCGAATCTTCCCCGCGGGGGAAGTGCTGCCCGTGGGCGAGGAATGCCTCCGGGCGGCCCGGGAACTGGAATATCTGCTGCGCTCCCGCACGGGCGCGTTGGAAACCGGCGACCGGCAAAAGCAGATCGAGAAGGAATTCGACCTGATGCCGGTGGAAGATTTTCTGCAGCTGGCTTATCAGGAATCTGGCGAGGACGAGCTGCCGGACATGGACGGACTGTTCCAGGCCCCGGCCAAGAAGGCCCGGCCCGCGAAAAAGGAAACGCCCAGGCCAAAGCCCAAGCAGGCCGCCGGTTTGCACCAAAGCGGCGTGGAACGGAATTTCCGGGGCGTGCTGGACGCGCTGGAAACCGGGCGGCGGGCAGACGGCTTTGAGGCGCTGGTGCCGGTGCTGTTGAAATACACTGACACCGCCGCGGAATATCTGGAAGACCCCATTGTGGTGTTCGATCAGCCGGAACGGCTGCGGGAACGATGCGAAAACCGGATGCTGGAATTCAAGGAAGAATTCACCGCCGCGCTGGAGCGGGACGAGGCGCTGCCCGCGCAGGGGGAATTGCTGCTGCCCTATGACGGATTGCTGTCAAAACTTTCCAATTATACGCAGCTGATTACCACCCCCTTCCTGCGCACGGAAAAGGACTTTCGCCCCAAGGCGCTGATTCAGCCCGAATGCCGCAACGCCACGGGGTATCAGACCAATATCAAGGAGCTGGCCCGGGATCTGCAAAGGTGGATCGCCGAAGGCTGGCGCGTTGCGCTGCTTTCCGGCGGCGTGGCCCGGGGGCAGCGGCTGGAAAGCGCCCTGAAGCAGCAGGAGGTGACCGCCGCATACGCCGAGGAAGTGCCGGCGCAATTGGAAGCGGGCCGGCCGGAAATTTTCCCCCTGGCGCTGGGCAAGGGCTTTTTGTATCCGGAAATAAAGCTGGCGGTGATTTCCGAAGGGGACGTGTACGGCGGCGGTCGGCAGAAATCCCACGCCCGGGCCCGCACCGGCGAAAAGCTGGCGGCTTTTACGGAATTGAAAATCGGCGATTACGTGGTGCACGAAAACCACGGTATCGGCCAGTATATGGGCACCATTCGCCTCAGCAGCGAGGGCACCTATCGGGATTTTCTGCACATTCGCTATCAGGGCAACGATAAATTGTACGTGCCCACGGATCAGCTGGACCGGGTGCAGAAATACATCGGCTCCGAGGGGGAGCGGCCCAAGCTGAACCGGCTTTCCGGTGGCGAATGGCAGAAGCAGAAGGCCAAGGTGAAGACCTCCATCCGGGAGATGGCGGGGGAACTGATCAAGCTTTATGCCCACCGGGAGGCCGTGCCCGGTCACGCCTTCGACCCGGACACCCCCTGGCAGCGGGAATTTGAAGACAGCTTCCCCTTTGAGGAGACCCCGGATCAGCTGCGGGCAATTCAGGAGATCAAGCACGACATGGAACAGCCCAAAATCATGGACCGGCTCCTGTGCGGCGACGTGGGCTACGGCAAAACCGAGGTGGCGCTGCGGGCCATATTCAAGGCCGTTATGGGCGGAAAACAGGCGGCGCTGCTGGCGCCTACCACCATTTTGGTGCAGCAGCATTATGCCACCATGATGAACCGGTTCCACGGCTTCCCCGTGCGGGTGGAAACCCTCAGCCGGTTTAAAACCGCCGCGGAACAGAAAAAGGTCATCCAGGAATTGAAAAAGGGCGAAATCGACGTAATCGTGGGCACCCACCGGCTGCTGGCCAAGGATGTGGAATTCAAGGATCTGGGGCTTTTGGTGGTGGACGAGGAGCAGCGCTTTGGCGTGGCACACAAAGAGGGCATCAAAAAGCTGAAGCAGACCGTGGACGTTCTGACCCTCACTGCGACGCCCATTCCCAGAACGCTGCACATGTCCATGGTGGGCATTCGTGACATGAGCCTTTTACAGTCCCCGCCGGAGGAGCGTTACCCGGTGCAGACCTATGTGGTGGAATATTCCGACGGCCTGGTGCGGGATGCGATTTTGCGGGAACTTTCCCGGGGCGGGCAGGTGTACGTGCTCTATAACCGGGTGCAGACCATGGAAGTCATGTATTCCCGGCTGAAAAAGCTGGTGCCCGAGGCGCGCATTGGCGTGGGGCATGGGCAGATGCGGGAGCACGCCCTGGAAGACGTGATGCTGGACTTTTATGAAGGCAAATTCGACGTGCTTTTGTGTACCACCATCATCGAAGCGGGACTGGACGTACCCCGGGCCAACACCCTCATCGTCTGCGACGCGGACCGATTCGGCCTGTCGCAATTGTATCAGCTGCGGGGCCGGGTAGGCCGTTCCAACCGGCTGGCCTATGCGTATCTCACGGTGAACCCCGCCAAGGTGCTGACGGAAACCGCCGACAAACGCCTGGCGGCCATTCGAGAATTCACGGAATTCGGCTCCGGCTTCCGGGTGGCCATGCGGGATCTGGAAATTCGCGGCGCGGGCAATCTGCTGGGCAGCGAACAGTCCGGCTTCATGGCCAGCGTGGGCTACGATCTGTATGTGAAGATGATCGAAGACACTGTGCGGGAAATGCGGGGAGATGTGTCCCTGGGCGATATCGATACCCGGGTGGACATCAAGATGGACGCGTATCTGCCTCAGGACTATGTCTCCAACGACATTACCCGGGTGGAAATGTATAAGAAAATCGCCTCCGTCAAAACCGACGACGACCGCAACGATTTGATCGACGAACTGATCGACCGCTTCGGCGACCCCAACCGGCCGGTAATGAACCTCATCGAAATTGCGCAGATGAAGAACCTCTGCGGACGACTGGGCATCGATCTGGTGAATCTGAAGGGGGATAAGATCCACATGCGCTTCTCCATTTCCGCCGACATTGACCTGATGACGGTGCTGATGGCCTGCAAGGAGCATGAGGATCACCTGAAGCTCCTGGGCGGCAATCCGCCGACGCTGGTCTATTTTGACAAGCCGAAAATGGAGGGCGAAGAGCTGATCAAGGGCGCGGTGCAGGTGATGCGCAGCGTGGAGGAGCAATACGAAAAGCTGGCGGCGGCTTCCGCAAAGCTGGAATCGCAAAAAGCATAACTTGACAGACTTTGGTTTGTAATATATAATCACACCAGAATAGACCATGGTCGAAACGAGGGATGTACCAATGCGCAAGGGCGAAGAGAGCAAAAAGAAGATCATCGACGCGGCGGAAAAGCTGTTTGCCCGTAAGGGATACGCCAATACTTCCGTGCAGGATGTGCTGGACGAATTGAAGATTTCCAAGGGCGGCTTTTATCATTATTTCGACACCAAGATGGAGCTGCTGGCGGAGGTGTGCCGCCGCAGGGCGGAGGAATGGTACGCGGCGGGAATCGCCCACGTCCGGGGCATGCGCACCGGCGCGGTGGAACGTTTGAACGCCGCCCTGCGTCTTATGAATACGCTGGACCGGGAAAGTCCCGCGCTGCTGGGCGCGATGACGGAGGTAGGCCTGGCCGGCGAGGATGCGGCGGTGAAAAGCGAATTGCGAGAGCTGACCCTGGGCATGCTGCATCCCCTGGTGGAGGAAATTTTGGACAGCGGCGTGCAGGAAAAGCAGTTTGTGCTGCGCCGCACCGGCGAAACGGCACGGATGCTGATTCTGCTGGCGCTGGACGTGAACGATCTGGCCGTCGCGCAGATTTTGGCCAACCATCATTCTCCGGAATGCGCTTACGACGTGCTGGAAATGCTGGATACGTACCGGGAAAGTGTGGAAACGCTGGTAAACGCCCCTTATGGCTCCATTAGTCTGTTTGACATGAGCGATATGGTGGGCACCCTCAGCCGGCTGGTGTCCTCCCTGGAAGAGAAAACCCGGGGCAGAAGTGAAGGGAGATAAACGTGAAACGATTGCTTTGTCTGGCGCTGGCGCTGTTGTTAACATGCGGCGCGGCTCTGGCGGAAACGGCAGAACCGACTTTGGTTCTAGACCAGGGTCGGCTGTCGGGGCGGATCATCGGCATTGACCCGGGACATCAGGCCCATGCCAACAGCGAGAAGGAGCCCATCGCCCCGGGAAGTTCGGAGAAAAAGGCCAAGGTCTCTTCCGGCACGGCGGGGGTTTCCACCCGCAGACCGGAATACGAGGTGAATCTGGAGGTGGCCCTGCAGCTGAAGGCGGCGCTGGAGGCGGAGGGCGCACAGGTGGTCATGACCCGGGAAACCAACGACGTGGACATTTCCAACGTGGAACGGGCGCAGATGTGCAACGAGGCCGGATGCGACCTGGTGCTGCGCATCCATTGCAACGGCGCGGAGAAGAAGTCCGTGAACGGTATCGGCCTGTACGTGCGCAAAACGGGGGCCTGCGCGGAGGAAAGCTACGCCGCCAGCGAAATCATCCTGCCCGCCATGGCGGAGGCCACCGGCGCCAAGGCCAACGGCATCTATCAGCGGGATACCTATTCCGGCCTGAACTGGTCGGAAGTGCCCAGTATTTTGGTGGAAATGGGGTACATGAGCAATCCCGAGGAAGACGAGAAGCTTTGCGATCCGGAATATCAGGCCAGGCTGGTTTCCGGCATGACCGAAGGCGTGTGCGCCTATTTCGAGAGCCTGGAACAGTGAAAACAGATAAAATGCCGAAGGGTCTTCGCGGCCTTTCGGCGTTTTTTGAAAGAAGGAATTGCGGATGAAATGGACGCTGCAGGCGGCGAAGGACGAACCCATGGAGGAAGTATTCGGCCTTTACGAAAAACGGGTGGAATGGATGAAACAGCGGGGGCTACGCCAGTGGGACGCGGGCTATCTGGCGGCGTATCCGCTTTCTTATTATCAGATGCAGCGGGACGCGGGGCGGCTTTATCTTTTGAAGGACGCGGAAGGCCGTCTGGCGGGGGCGGCGGTGCTGCTTTCCCGGGACGGGCGCTGGCCGGACGGGGACAGGGCCTCCGCCTGTTACGTGCACAATCTGGTCACGGACCCGGATAAACGGGGGGCGGGCCGGGAGCTGCTGCGTCAGGCGGAGGCATTGGCCCGCGCCCGGGGGCTTACGTGGATGCGCCTGGATTGCGGGGAGGGCAGCGCGTTTCTCAACGATTATTATGAGAAAATGGGATATATCGCCGCCGGCAAATGCCAGGAGGCGGAATATCGAGGCGTTCGCCGGGAAAAACGGCTGTAAAAAACCGGAGAAAGCAAAACTTCCTCCGGCAAAAAATAGGATTGATTACGGGCGCAGCAGCACCTTGACGCTTTCGGTGGACTGGGCCACGGCGTAGGCCTTTTCCCAATCCTCCAGGGGGAACTGGTGAGAAATCATTCCCTGGGTGCGAATTTCGCCCCGGCTCAGGGCGGAGATGACGTCCTCATAGCAATGGGGGCTCAGCTGGGAGCCCACGATGGTGATCTCCTTTGCGTCGCCGATGATGGACCAGTCCACGGTGGAGGGGCCGCTCATGACGGAAAATTCCACGAAGGTGCCGCCCTTGCGGATGATGTCCAGCCCCTGCTGTACGGAGGCGGGATGGCCGGTGGCTTCGATATAAACGTCGCAGCCCACGCCGTCGGTCAGGCGGGCAATTTCAGCCATCAGATCGCAGGTTTTGGGGTTCAGGGTCACGTCTGCGCCGAATTCCCGGGCCATTTCCAGCCGCCGGTCGATGAGATCCAGCACAATCAGCCGTTTTACGCCCTGCATCCGCAAAAAGTTCACCATGCCCAGCCCCAGGGTTCCCGCGCCGGCCAGCACCACGGTGTCCTCTTTTGTGGCATGGGCCTGGCGCACGCCATGGAGGGAACAGGACAGGGGTTCGATCAACGCCGCCTGTTCCAGCGTCAGCTCCTCCGGCACCCGATAATTCCGGGACCCCTTGGGCAGCCGGGCGTATTCGGCCATGCCGCCGTTGAGATAGCTTTTGAAGCCGTATACGTCATGAGGATCGCACAGCCAGTACATGCCCCTTTTGCAATAATAGCATTCGCCGCAGGGCACGATCTGTTCGGAAATGACCCGGTCGCCAATCTGGAACCGGTCGTCGGCGTTTTTGCCCCGGGCCACCACCCGGCCGAAGAACTCATGGCCGGGCACAAAGGGCGGCCTGCAATAGCCGGGCATGCCGTCGCCGCCCCAGAAGCGGGCGGTACCGTGGGAGGCCTTGATATCCCCGGCGCAGATGCCGCAGGCTTCTACCCGGATAATCAGGTCGTCGTCGCCGCAGGCGGGAACGGCGATGTTCTGCAGGGCGTAATCCTTCACGCCCCGGGCCACCAGGGCGCGCATTTCGGAAGGAAGGCTCATAAAGGGTTCGCTCCTTTTCGCAAAAATGATTGGCATTATTTTATCATAGAAATTCCGGCCTGTCTACGGGCGAAAAACGGAGATTTAACCAAAAATAGAACTTGCAAAAAGAGACAGATGGCGTTATAATATATCGGACAGCCGCTCGGGGCAGGCTCGCAAGCGCGTTGAAAAACGCCGCCGAATCCCGGCGAGATTATGTATAGGAGGTGCAAACGCGTGTACGCAGTCATTAAGACCGGTGGCAAGCAGTACCGTGTTCAGCAGGG
>OLPR01001104.1_pt1 | contig 22924 bp, 11 predicted proteins | sample 1672761 | NCBI WGS metagenome assembly OLPR01 (sample SAMEA3136721, study PRJEB25190) | human gut metagenome | biome: human gut; feature: human-associated habitat; material: faeces | place: Austria | collected 2013 | reverse complement strand
ATAATCTTTTTAATCTGTTATTTCTATTTATAACTCTTCTATATAAATCATTTAAATCTGATGTTGCAAATCTACCACCATCTAATTGAACCATTGGTCTTAAATCTGGTGGAATTACAGGTACAACATTCATAACCATCCATTCTGGTCTGTTTCCAGATAATCTAAATGCTTCTACTGTATCTAGTCTCTTAACTAATTTAACTTTCTTTTGCTCACTTGCTTTAGAAATTTCTTTCTTTAAGCTAGCAGATAATTTCTCTAGATCTATTTTTTCTAGTAATTTTCTTAATGCTCCAGCACCCATTTCTGCTTTAAATGAATCTTTTCCATATTTTTCTACTGCTTCATGATATTCTCTTTCATTTAAAACTTGTGCTTCCATTAAACCTGATGTTCCTTTATCTGTAACTATATATGATGCAAAATATATAACTCTTTCTAGGTTTCTTGGAGAAACATCTAACATTAATGCTATTCTGCTAGGTATTCCCTTAAAGAACCAAATATGTGCGATTGGTGCTGCAAGTTCGATATGTCCCATTCTTTCACGTCTTACTTTTGATTTTGTAACTTCTACACCACATCTATCACAAACGATTCCTTTATATCTAACTCTTTTATATTTACCACAATGACATTCCCAGTCTTTTGTTGGTCCAAATATTCTTTCGCAGAATAGACCATCTTTTTCTGGTTTTAATGTTCTGTAGTTTATAGTTTCTGGTTTTTTAACTTCACCTTTTGACCATTCTCTTATTTTTTCATCAGAAGCTAAACCAATTTTTATTTTATCAAAGACTTCTAACTCGTCCATTTCTTGCCCCCTTGACTTTATTTTTTAGTTTTCGCAAAACTAATTATTTAATTGCCCTGCCTAAATATATATTTAGGCAGCAATTTATTTTTAATCTAAATCTTCATCATCATCAAGATTATCTTTTGCTAAGTCACTACCATATAGGCCTTCATCATCTAAAAGTTCATCATTTTGAAATAGTTCATCACTATCTTCTTCTTTGTTCATATCTATATCGTCATCATCTGCTTCTATATATGAACTTTCTATCTCATTTTCATTTAAGACTAAATCTTCTTTTTTCTTTGCTTCGTTATAGTCTATTCCTTCATCGATGTCTTCTTTTAATTCAATTTCTTTATCATCTTTTGTATATAATCTAATGTCTAATCCTAATGATTGTAGTTCTTTTATTAATACTTTGAATGTTTCTGGAATTCCTGGTTCTGGAATATTTTCTCCTTTAACAATTGCTTCATAAGTTTTAACTCTTCCTACTACATCATCAGATTTAACTGTTAACATTTCTTGTAATGTATGAGCTGCACCATAAGCTTCTAGTGCCCAAACTTCCATTTCTCCGAAACGTTGTCCACCGAATTGAGCTTTACCTCCTAATGGTTGTTGTGTAACTAAAGAATATGGTCCTGTTGAACGAGCATGTATTTTATCATCTACTAAGTGATGTAATTTAAGCATGTACATAACTCCTACTGTAATTGGTTCAGCAAATGGATCACCTGTTCTACCATCATAAAGAATTGTCTTTCCATCTGGAGTATTTCCTGATTTAACTAATAATTCTTCTATTTCTTCTGATGTTGCACCATCAAAAACTGGTGTTGCAACATTCCATCCTAATTCTTTTGCTGCTAATCCTAAGTGTACCTCTAAAACTTGACCTAAGTTCATACGAGAAGGAACACCTAATGGGTTTAATAGGATATCTACTGGTGTACCATCTGGCATAAATGGCATGTCTTCTTCTGGTAATATCCTAGAAATTGTACCTTTATTACCATGACGTCCAGCCATTTTATCACCAACTGATATTTTTCTCTTTGTTGCTATATAACATCTTATTATTTGGTTTACACCTGGTCCTAATTCATCTGAATTATCTCTTGTAAATATTTTTACATCTACAATTGTTCCAGCTTCACCATGTGGTACTTTAAGTGATGTATCTCTTACTTCACGAGCTTTTTCACCAAAGATTGCACGAAGTAATCTTTCTTCTGCTGTTAGTTCTGTTTCTCCCTTTGGAGTAACTTTACCAACTAATATATCTCCTGGTCTTACTTCTGCACCAATTCTGATAATACCATTTTCGTCTAAGTCTTTTAAACTATCTTCACCAACATTTGGTATATCTCTTGTTATTTCTTCTGGTCCTAATTTTGTATCACGACATTCGCAATCATATTCTTCTATATGAATTGATGTAAATACGTCTTCTTTTACTAATCTTTCATTTAAAAGTATAGCATCTTCGTAGTTATAACCTTCCCATGTAGAGAATGCTACTAATACGTTTCTTCCTAATGCCATTTCACCATTTTTAGTAGCTGGTCCGTCTGCTATTGCATCACCTTTTTTAACTTTTTCACCTTTAACTACTATTGGTCTTTGGTTGATACATGTACCACCATTTGTTCTTTTAAATTTATTTAATTTATGTGTTTTTGTTGTTCCATTATTGTATTTAACTGTTATTGCTTCACCTGTAACTTTTTGAATTACACCATCATCTTCTGCTAGAATTAATATTCCAGAGTCTTTTGCTGCTCTGTATTCCATACCTGTTCCAACTATTGGAGCCTCTGGCATAATTAATGGAACTGCTTGACGTTGCATGTTTGCACCCATAAGCGCACGTTTTGCATCATCATGCTCTAAGAATGGTATCATGGCTGCACCAATTGAAACTAATTGTTTTGGTGAAACATCCATTCCTGTTACCATTTCTTTGTCAACTTCTATAATATCGTTTCTATATCTAACTTTAACCCTCTTATTTACAAATGTTCCATCTTCGTTTAATGGCTCTTCAGCTTCTGCAATATAGTTACCATCTTCTACATCAGCACTCATGTATTCAACTTTATCTGTAACTGCATGTGTTTCTGGATCTACTAATCTGTATGGTGTTTCTATAAATCCATATTCATTTATTTGTGCAAATGATGAAAGTGCAGATATAAGACCTATGTTTGGTCCTTCTGGTGACTCTATTGGACATAGTCTACCATAGTGTGTATAGTGAATATCACGAACCTCGAAACCTGCTCTTTCTCTTGAAAGACCTCCTGGTCCTAATGCAGAAATTCTTCTTTTATGTGTTAGTTCTGATAATGGGTTTGTTTGATCCATAAATTGTGATAATTGTGAACTACCGAAGAATTCTCTTATTGCTGATGTTATTGGTTTTGTATTAATTAATGTTTGTGGTGTTACTACATCTAAGTCTTGAATTGTCATTCTTTCACGAACAACTCTTTCTAATCTTGTTAAACCAATTCTAAATTGGTTTTGTAATAATTCACCAACACAACGTATACGTCTATTTCCTAAATGATCTATATCATCTATTTCTCCTAATTTATGATCTAAGTTTAATAAATAGTTAATAGATGCTAATATATCTTCTGTTGTAACATGTTTTGGAACTAATTCTTCATATCTTTGTTCTAATGCATGATGTAAATCCTTTTCTTCTGTATTGTCTAATATACTTTTTAATACTTCATAATTTACCATTTCTTTGAAATGTAAGTCTGAAATATCTACATTTGTTACAAAATTATGAATATTTACAGTTCCATTTCCTATTATTTTTACTGGTTTATCTTCTACTCTTACTTCTACAACATTTATACCAGAATTTTGGATTTCTTCAGCTACATCTTTTGATATAACTTCTCCTGCTTCTACAAATACTTCTCCTGTCTCTGGATTTACTATATCTGTATGTGCAATTTTTCCTTCGATTCTTGTTGCTAAACTTAATTTTTTATTATATTTATATCTTCCTACTTTTGCTAAATCATATCTTCTTGCATCAAAGAATAATCCATTAAATAAGTTTCTAGCAGCATCTACTGTTGGAAGTTCTCCTGGTCTTAATTTTTTGTAGATTTCGATTAATGCTTCATCTTGAGTTTTTATTGGGTCTTTTTCTAATGTTACTCTTAATTTTTCTTCATTTCCAAAGAAATCAAGTATTTGTTCATCTGTTGCTAATCCTAAAGCTCTTAATAATGTTGTTACTGGAATTTTTCTAGTTCTATCTACACGAGCATAGAATACATCATTACTATCTGTTTCATATTCTATCCATGCACCTCTTATTGGCATTACTGTTGATGTAAATAATTTTTTACCTGTTTTGTCATAGGTAAAGTCATAATAACATCCTGGTGAACGAACTAATTGGCTTACTACAACTCTTTCTGCACCATTAATAATAAATGTTCCACTATCTGTCATTAAAGGGAAATCTCCTAAATAGATTTCTTGTTCTTTAATTTCTCCTGTTTCACGATTTATTAATCTTACTTTTACATGTAAACGTGTAGAATATGTAGCATCTCTTTCTTTAGCTTCTTCTAAAGAATATTTTGTTTTTTCCTCCATGTAATAATCGAAAAATTCTAGAACTAAGTTTCCTGAATAGTCGATGATTGGTGAAATATCTTTTAAGACTTCTCCTAATCCTTCCTCGACAAACCACTCATAAGAATCTCTTTGCACCTTAATTAAGTTAGGCATTTCTATAAAGTCTCCAACTTTTGCAAAGTCTTTTCTTGAGCTTTTTTCATGCTTAATTTCTTTTAACAACTAAATCACCTCTAAAACAAAATATAAGCAGTTTGAAAAAAATTGTATATGAACATTGAAAAGTCCCTCTTGCATCTAAAATTTTATATTAATTTCCAAATTCCTGCTTTATAAATTTTTCAATTAATATATCCTTTTAAATCAATTCCTCTTTCCAACTAATATAACCGTTTTTAGGCAACAAAAAGGCATGCTGGCAATTATCTATTTTTTTATCTTTTGCCAACCTACCTTGTTTTTTAAAATTACTTTTTTCTAAATATTTTAATTATTTTTACCACCTTTTCAGCGTTTAAAATACCTTTTGTATCATAGCATAAATCACAATGTTTTGTCAATAAATTATGGTAAATTTATACACTTTTTTTCTGTGAAGGCAAATATTTTAGTTTAACTCTTCTAGCAACTTCTTTTCCGTTTCAATTATGTCATATTATTCCTCTTTTAATCATATTAATTACTTGTCTAGAATAAGCTATTATTTTCCTCTTTCATTGAAATTTTAACATCTTTATTTTAGGAACAAAGCAAATTATTTGTTCATCATATTAAAAATCACACTGTGTTTTTGTTCTTCTGTCTTTGTTTTCCATCAAATTATAGTATTTAAATATTTCAAAAAACTCGTCTTTTAAGAATTATCATTTTTCACCTACACATTTATATCTCGCAAGCAGGGTTGCGACTCACATTTTTTATATCTACAACTAGTAGATTTATTGTACTTTATTTGCAAAATCAAGAAACTTTTAATTTTTTGCCATAAAATATGTTTCTTTATTTAACTTTATCTTTTTTTAATAAAAATCGTAAAACATAATCTTCCATTTATACCATAATTTAATTTGTAATTTTATATTTCATATGTTATACTACAAAAAAAGTAGATTGTGGTCGAAATTTTTAATTTTCTTTCCACAAGTATAATTGGCATAGCCAATAATTTTATAATTTAAGGTGATAAAAAAATGCAAGATAATACAAAAGATAATAATCAGAGAAATTTATCTGATGCTTTTGCAGAATTAAAGAAAGCTAGAAACAATAGCATGCAATTAAAAAAGGAACAAGAAAAAGGTTCAGAAGTAAAACAAGAAACATCACAATCTAATTATAATTCAAATAATTCTGCACCTAATGGAAAATCTATACATCAAAAAAATAAAAAATCGAAAATTTCCAAAAGTAAAAAAATTCCAAAAGCTAAAAAGATAAAAAATAAAGAACCTAAAATTAAAGTAAAAAAATCTAACTTTAGTGGAAATTTTAAGTATAAATTAGATACTTTAAGAAGTAACAAAAAGAAATTTAGGCAATTTATTATACTATCAATTGTATATTTAATAATTATAATTGCATTAATTATATTTATTGTTTCATATATTTCTAATAAGAATAAGACAGAAAACCCTTATGGAGATTTTAATACTTATGAAAAAAATACAAATCCATTTAATATAAGTCAAATACTTATAGATAACACAAATACTACTAAAACAAAAGAAAAAACTTATAGAGATAAAGAAATTCCTTATTCTACAAAATACATACAAAATAATTCTTTACCTAAAGACGAAAAAGTAGTTAAACAATCAGGAGTTGTAGGATTAGAGCGTGTAAATATTATTAGAACCTATGAAGGGCAAGATTTAATTGATGAATCTACATCTAGTATAGATATTTTAAGAGCTCCTATAGAAGAAATCGTCGAAGTTGGTACTTCTGATTTCTTAGTAAATTATAATGTACATTTAGGAGATACAATGTATGTTTTATCTACAGTATCTTTAATGGATGCAATTAATAATGGTAGTGAAATATGCAAAATAACAAGATATATGGATGTTATCTTACTAGAAGTTGCTGGAGATTGGTGTAAAATTTCCTTTGATGGTAAAGAAGGATATGTTCCAGCATCATCATTAACATCACAATCTACAACTCCAGGAATAGTTGCACAAAATAAAGTACAAAGAATTGTATCTAAATTAAACTTTAATATGGCATTAAATATTAAGAGTGGTTTATCTTTAGATGACTATAAACGTATATTGGCAAATGAACCAAGAGATGTAAATAAAGTAATATATAGTAATGCAGAAGCATTTTATAATGCAGAGCAAAAATATAATGTTAATGGTCTTTTATTAGTCGCTATGGCAATTCATGAAAGTGGTTGGGGAACATCAGCAATATCATTAGATAAGAGAAACTTATTTGGTTATGGTGCTTATGATAATGATGCTTACAATTCTGCTTATACATTTGATACATATGCAGAAGGTATAGAATTTGTAGCAAAAATACTAGCCAAAGCATATTTAAACCCAGCAGGTATGACCATGTCAGACGGAGATACAACAACTGGTAGATATTATTCAAGTCCAACACTTACAGGAATTAATACAAGATATTCTACAGACCCTAACTGGTGTACAAAAGTCTTTTCATATATGACATATTTTTATGATAAACTATAGGGATTAAGGGACGGTGTTAAAATCCCTCTTACAAGTTATAAAACTATAATAGGGATTTAAGGAACGTCCCCAAATCCCTATAAATCCAATAAAGGAGATTCAAATGAAAAAATTATTTAAAAAGAAGGATTTAATTGTTTTAATAATTTTGATTATTATACTAATAAGTTTACTTCCCTTCTATGTTTTAAAAATTAAAGATATTGTTTATAATAATAAATTTGCTGATTATTCTTATGAAACTTATAGTAACTATATTAATCCAATTTTTTCTATAGAAAAAATCGTATACTATAGCAATGCATTTGTAACAGATAATAGCTCAGATAATAATTTTCAAAATATCAATATAGGACAATATACAGATATTGCTATATATATAAATAATACAAATGCTTCTGATGATTTAACTGATGAAAATACGATTTCTGAACTTTATATAGATAATATAAAAGTTACAAGTAATTCTGATAAAGGTCAAAGAATGTTATGTTATAAAAACCCTTATTATTTCGCAACTTATAAAGGATTACAAGAGCCAGAAAATGGAAGAATAGATTTTAATATTATTACTAATAATAAGGATAATAAAGAAAGTGCATATAATAACCCTTCTTTTTACCAAGATTGTTCTAATCCAATATCTTTAGGTTATATAAATAAAGATATTGTAACAAATTTAGAAGTTTCAAATATAGACACACTTTCTTTAGATGGTACAATTTTGCAAAAGGCTAACCTAACTTTGGATGATTTAACTTTTAATATGAGTTTTACTATACATATCAAAAATAATAAAGGAGAAGAATTTATTTGTAATGTAGATAGACCTGTTTTAAATAGTGAATATAGTTCTCAAATTTTTAATGGATATATTGCCACACAATATTCACCAGATGAAGGGACATATCAATTTATAAAAATTTCTGATTAATTTTTTCCTAAACTTATACATGTATAAAACTCACCTATTCATGAATATAAATGAATAGGTGAGTTTTTTGAGAAAATTAAAATTATTTATTATAAATGGATTAGTTTTAACTGTAATATCTATTTTTTTGCAGTTAATTGGTGTTTCTTTTGGTGTTTATATTTCTAATAAAATTGGTGATGAAGCTGTTGGATTATACCAATTATTAATGTCTACATATTCTTTTGGAATTACTCTCGCACTTTCTGGAATTAACCTTTCTTGTGTTAGAATTGTTTCAGAAGAATTAGCAAAAAATTCGTTTAATAATATAAAAATTGTAATGAGAAAATGTTTATTATATAGCCTTTGCTTTGGAACTTTTACTTTTTTATTATTTTGTACGTTTGCAAATCTCATTTCTGTTCATATATTACACGAAAAAATAACGACTTCAACAATATGCATAATGGCTATCTCTTTTCCTTTTGCCTCTATTTGTTCCTGTTTAAATGGTTATTTTTCTGCTGTTCGTCATGTTGTAAAAAGTGCTATTATACAAATATTAGAACAACTATTTAAAATCTTATTAGTAAGTTACATGTTAAATTGTATATTTGATTCTTCAATTAATTCTGCATGTAGTTTAATCGTTCTTGGTAGTTCTATCTCTGAAGGAATTACATGTATATTAATGTTAATAACTTATATAAAAGATCGAAATAAGTTGTGTAAAAATAATAATACCCTAATCCCTATTCTTCAAACAGGCATTACAAAAAGAATTTTTAAAATTTCACTCCCTATATCTTCTGCCACATATATAAAATCTGGACTTGCAACACTAAAACAAGTAGTAATACCATTAAAATTAGAATCCTTTGGTTTAAGTTGTAGTGAGGCTTTATCTAAATATGGTATGATTAATGGTATGGTTTTTCCAATTATACTATTTCCTAGTACTTTTTTAAGTTCATTTAGTGGATTGCTAATTCCAGAATTCTCGTCTTTTAATGTTAGAGGAGAAAATAATATTATAAAAGACTCTATCTATAAAATATTAAAATATACAATGATTTTTTCTTTTTTTGTTATTGGTATATTTTTTTGTTTTTCTGAAGAATTAAGTATATTGATTTACAATAATATAGAAATTTCTAAATATATAAATATATTAGCACCTGTAATTGTTTTTATGTATTTAGATAATATTGTTGATGGAATTTTAAAAGGTCTTGATAAACAAGTTAGTGTTATGATTATAAATATTATAGATTTAATAAGTAGCATTTTACTTATTTCCTTTTTATTGCCTATTTATGGGACATTTGGTTATTTAATAGTTATCTTTATAAGTGAAATCTTAAATTGTATTTTAAGCATAGGGGTTTTAATTGGCACAACTAAAATAAAATTTAAATTCAAATTATGGATATTAAAACCCTCCATTATTTTGCTTTTAAGTATTATTATTACTAACTTTTTAAAAATACATGCAAATGCCATTTTCCCTTTAATTGTTAATATATTAATTTATAGTATTGCATTTATTATTTTTAGTTTTTTATTTAAATTTATTTCTAAATCTGAAATTAAAAATTTTCTATAAGAAAAGTTTTTACCTAATGAATGAAATTGCTTTATTATTGATATATACTATAGTAGATTAGAGTTTGTCAGCTCTAACAGTTTATTATTTTTTATGCAATAAGGACTAATAATTCATCTTGATTTATTAGTTCTTTTTTTAGTAATTCATCTGTAAATATATAGTGTATTTTTATGTTTATTTGTTTTTCTTCATTAGATAATTCCATTATATCATGGTGTTTTTCATAACTATATGCCTTCATATCTATTACATCTAATAGCCCAATATTTTTTTCGTCTTTATTTTGTATACAAAAATAGGTCCAATATTTATAGGCTAAATCGTCAGCATCCTTCTTATTGCAAATAGTTACTAAAACTTTACTTTTATTTGTTAAAAGTTTTATCCCATTAAAAAGTTTATTTTGCTCGATTAATTCAATATTGTTTAAAGATTCTATATTTTCATTTAGCTTTTCATTTATTAAATTAATTGTTTCTTTTGTATTGTTTTCGATATACTTTTTTAAATATTGTAATTTTGTATTCACAATTAATTAATCTCCTTTCCAGAGTTTTTATGTTAATATTAAAACATATTTAAAGAATTTTTACAAGAATAAATTATCGATAATATTCGTCATCATTCGACATTACACCTTGTTATCTTTTTCCTAAGGTTAAATTTACCGTATTAGTATTATTCCCTCTTCTATACTCAATTTTTATTATGTCTCCCGGTTTCTTTGTATAAATGTATTCTTTTATATCATTCATAGTATATATTAATTTATCATCTATTTTTAAAATTATATCACCTTTTACTAAACCACTATTTGCTGCTGGACTATTTAATGTTACATTTTCTATATATACTCCACTTTCTAATTTAAAAGTTTTATCTATATAAGGAATTATATTTTTATCATATCCTGAAATTCCAATAGAAGGTTCTTCAAAATTTCCTGTTGTACTATATTTTTCTATTATTGGTTTAATTACATTTATAGGAACTGCAAATCCAATTCCTTCTGCTGAATCAATTTTTAATGAATTAATTCCTACAACTTCCCCATTTGTATTTATTAATGGTCCTCCACTATTTCCTGGATTTATAGTTGCATCTGTTTGGATTAAATCTGTCATTAAAACTTCTTCACCATTTTCTGTAAATTTTAATGTTCTTGATTTTGCACTTATTATACCCGAGGTTACTGTTCTTTCAAATTCATACCCTATTGGATTACCAATCGCATAAACAGATTGTCCAGCTTTTACATTATTAGAATCACCTAACTTGATTGTAGTTAGCCCCTCCAAATTTATTTTTACTATACTTAAATCTAATGTTGCATCTGCCCATACGACAGTTGCATCATATGTGCTACCATTTTCTAATGTCACATAGCAACTACTATATTTATCTCCAGATACATGTTTATTTGTTATAATATAACCATTTGAAGATGCTATAATTCCTGTACCAAGTCCTAATTTTTCTATTCCGTCTTCTGTAAATATAGAACTACCCATATCTTTTATTTTTGATATGCCAACAACGCTGTGGTTAACTTCTTCTATTATATCTTCAATCGTTTTATCTTTACTTTCTACCGATTGTGTTGTTTGACTCGTTCTTTCTACTTTTAAGTCTTCATTTATTTTTTCTACATCAGTTATCATATATAGTCTAATTAAAGAAGCTATTAGTATTATACTAATGATAATAATAAATACTATAAAAATATTTTTTCCTATACTTTTTTTCTTTCTTTTTATCCTTCTGTATTTTTGCATAAAAAACCTCCTTTGGAAAACTTTTCTTATTATTTTATGTTTTCCAAAAGGAAATTTTTTAATACAATTATTTAATTTTTTCTAATTTATTTATTTCTTGATATCTTTTTACTTTATGAGTTGTAGTCTTATCTAAAGGCTTGTCTGTAATTATTATTTCTTTTATATGTTTATATGCAGGTAATTCTTTATTTATCTTCTTTATTTCTTCCCAGATTATTTTTTTATATTCTTCATTTGTTTTTTCTCCTAATTCTTTTATAATTAAATCTTTATTATAAACAATTTTAGCACAAAGAAGAGTATCTGTTACATCCTTTTCCCTTGCATACACTAAACTTTCATCTATATAATTTATTTTGTTTATTAAGAACTCTAATTCTTGTGGATATATATTCTTTCCATTTCTTAAAACAATAATATCTGATTTTCTACCTGTTACATATAAGAAGCCATCTTTATTTATATATCCATAATCACCTGTATAAAACCAACCTTTTTTAAGAACTTTTTTTGTTGCTTCTTTATTTTCATAATATCCAAGCATAATACTTGGACCTTTTGCAACAATCTCTCCTATTCCGTCTTTATCTGCTCCTACTATTTTTACTTCTAAATTACATAAAGGTAATCCCACTGATCCAGGTCTTTTTCTTTCATCACTTTCTGCTGTTATAACTGGTGAAGTTTCCGTTAAACCATATCCTTGAACTAATTCTATTCCTAGAGAATTATATCCTTCTATCGTTGCTTTATCCATTGGTGCTGCTCCATATAATACAACTCTTAAATATTCATCAAATTGTTTTAAAACTGCTTTAAATAAAAATTTTCTTGCATCTATATGATGTTTTAATAAAAAATTCGAAAAACTTTTAAGTTTGTTTATTAAATTCTCTTTACCACTTTCTGTAATTCCCTTTTGAATTTTTTTATACATAGTTTCTAATACTAATGGAACTGCAACAAATACACTAACTTGAAATTCTTTTAGGTTATCTGCTATATGCCTTAATCCTTCGCAAAATGCAATTGTAGAACCGCTATAAGTTCCATATAAAAAAGTAATTGTGCATTCAAATGTATGATGTATTGGTAAAAATGAAAGTAAAGTATCTGTTTTATATAGCTTAACATGTTTAGCTATTGCACTTATATTAGAACAAATATTATTTTGAGATAACATTACTGCTTTAGGCTCATTAGTAGTACCTGAAGTAAATAACATTATATACATTTCATTATTATTTATATTTATTTTATTGTATTTCTTTTTATTAGATTTAAAAATTTTCTTACCTTTTTCTATAAAATCTTCAAATTGGATTAAATCATTATCTTTTATATTATCCATGCAAATTTTATATTTTATTTGCAATCCTTGATCTATTACATTAGCTATAGCTGTACTATATTTTTTTTCATATACTACTACATCTACTTCACTTCTTTTTAAAAGTTTTTCTATCTCTATATCTGTTAAGGCTTTGTCTAAAGGGACTATTACTTTACCCGCTGTCTCCGTTCCTAAATATGTAACACACCATTCATATCTATTATTTCCTATAACAGCAACTCTTTTTGCATTAATAGATATGAGCGCTTCTGCCATGGCTTTTATATCTTCTGCAAATTTCTTATATGTAATTTCTTTTACTTCTTTTGCTTCTTTATATTTAAAAGCCACTTGATTGCCAAATTTTTCATATCTTTTAACTAATTCTCTAAAATTTTTTATAGGTTTTCTTTCTATGTCATTTGCTGGGTGCTCCTTCATATTAATCCCCCCAAACTATCTTAAACTTCCTTTATTCTATAACATATAGCGAAATTGTTCAATATTTTTGTTGATTTTTAATTTCTTTAAGTATATAATTTTTCCAAGATTAATAGGGTGGTTTATATGAATAATTTAAAATTTTATGATTTAACTATTCCACAAAAATCTATTTATCTAACAGAAGAATATTCATCTGGCAGTACTGTAAATTTAATTGGCGGTAACATTATAATAGATGAAACTGTAAATTTAGATTTTTTGGAAAAAGCTTTAAATGTTTTTGTAAAAAAGAATGATGCTATTAGAATAAGAATTCATATGGAAAACAACAAACCAAAACAATACATAACTCCATATGAACCTTTTTCTGTAAAAAGGGTTTTGCTTAAAGACGAAAAAGAACTAGAAGAACTTAGTACACAAGCTATAAGTAAAAAATTTAATTTTTTTGATTCCAAATTATTTTGGTTTACTCTTTTTAAGTTTAAAGATAATACAGGCGGATTAAATGTAACTTTTCATCACATTATTTCTGACGCTTGGACAATGAGTTTATTTGTAGATGAAGTAATGGATATTTATTCAAAATTATTAAAAGGTGAAATTATTGATGAGTCTGAAAACAATTCTTATCTTGACTTTGCAAGGAGTGAACAAGAATATTTTAATACCACAAGATTCCAAAAAGATAAAGAGTTTTGGAATACTTTCTTCGACTCTGAACCAGAGCCATCTTTAATTTCCGACCAAAAAGAAAAAATAATAAGCACATCTGCAAAAAGAAAAGTATATGTTTTAGATAAAAATTTATATAGTAAACTAAATGATTTTTGTAAGGAGCATAAATGTTCTCTTTATACATTTTTTATGGCTGTTTATTCTTTATATTTAGCTAGATTAAATAACAATGACTTTTCTACAATTGGAACACCTATATTAAATAGGTCAAATTTTAAAGAAAAACACACTTGTGGTATATTTGTTAGTACTCAACCCTTTTTTATAAAGATAAATTTTGAAAAATCTTTTAACGATTTTTTAAAACAAGTTATGGATAACCAAATGAAATTCTTTAGGCATCAAAAATATCCTTATTCTACATTATTAGAAGATTTAAAAAACAAATATAATTTTTCATATAATTTGTATGATTTAGCAGTTTCTTATCAAAATGCTAGAATAGACAATAGTGTAACAAATATTAAATTTCATACAAATTGGTCTTTTAATAATAATTGTTCTGACACTTTACAAATTCATTTTTATGATTTAGATGATACTGGAATAGTTAATATTTATTACGATTATAAAACTTCAAAATTTAATGAAGATGAAATAAATAAAATTCATACAAGAGTTGTTAATATGATTTTGACAATATTAGAAAATCCTTCTGTACTATTAAAAGATATTAATATTATTTCAACCGAAGAAGAAAATCTAATAAAAAATAAGTTTAACAATTCTAGTATTCCTCACCCTAAAAATGTAGGAATTCACGAATTAATAGAAGAAATTGCAAAACAATATCCAGATAATATTGCAATTACATTTAATGATAATCATATTACTTATAAAGAGTTATCTATTAGGAGCACTCAAATAGCAAACAATCTAATAGAAAATGGTGTTAAAAAAGGAGATTGTGTTTCTATTTTATTTAAAAATAAAGACATTAATCTTATATGTTCTTTATTAGGAATATTAAAATCAGGAGCTGCATTTTTAGCAATATACCCTGACTATCCTAAAGAAAGAATTGAATATATTCTAGAAAATAGCAATACTAAAATATTAATTACAGAGCATGCTTTTGATTATTTAGGTAATAATTGTAAAAAATTATATATTAATGAACTATATACTTACAAAACAAATTACGAGTTTCCAAAAACTTCACCAGATGATAATGCATATATTATTTATACTTCTGGCTCTACTGGAAAACCTAAAGGAACTGTACAATCTCATAATAATATTATTAATTTTGTATATTCTTTTAATCATTTTTTAGATGATTCTGTTACATGTAAAGATAAATTTTTATCTGTAACTAATATTTGTTTTGATGTTAGTATGGCAGAGATTTTTACAGCTTTGGTTTTTGGTGCAGATTTGCATTTATACAAAGATTTAAATAATAGTAGTATAGTAGAACTCGCAAGTTACATTTCTACTAAACATATAACATTTGCATACTTTCCTCCTGCAATGTTACATTCTATTTATGAAGAATTAGCCAAATATCCGAAGTTAAATTTAAACAAAATATTAGTGGGTGTTGAACCAATTAAGGCTTCTACTCTATCTAATTTTTATAATTTAAATCCTAACATTAAAATTGTAAATGGATATGGTCCATCTGAAACGACTATATGTTGTACAATGTATAAATTTAAAAATACCTTGCCTCCAAATAGTATAACTCCTATTGGAAATCCAATTGGTAATTCTAAAATATTAATTTTAGATAAATTAAAAAAATTAGTACCAATAGGTAAAGTTGGAGAAATATATGTTCAAGGTGAATGTGTTGGTAATGGCTATTTAAATAACCCAGAAAAAACTAAAGAATCATTTGATTTAAAAAATAGAATCTATAAAACAGGAGATTCTGCTAAATGGCTTCCTGATGGCACGATAATGTTTGTAGGTAGAAATGATAATCAAGTAAAATATAGAGGATATAGAATTGATCTAGGCGAAATTGAAAATACAATGAAAAATATACATGGAGTAAAAAATTGTACAATTTTATTAGATAAAGAAGACAATAATTCAACATTAGTAGCTTTTGTAATTATAGATAGTTCTATTATCAATGAAGAAACATTCAGAAATACTTTAGTAAAAAAATTACCACATTATATGATCCCAAATCAATTTGAATTTTTAGATAAATTTCCTTTAAACACAAATGGAAAAATTGATAGAAAAAAATTACTAGAGCTTGCTAAAAATTCAGATACAGAAAATTATGAAGCTCCTAAAAATGATACAGAAAAACTATTATGTTCTATATGGGAGAATATTTTAGGTAAATCTAAAATTGGAATTAAAGATAATTTCTTTTCATTAGGTGGAGATTCATTAGACTCTATAAAAATTTCTGTAGAAGCTTCTAAATATAATATAAAATTATCTGCACAAGATTTTTATAGATACCCTACAATTAAATTATTAGAAAAATATGCTATTAATTCCGAAATAGCAGAAACACTAGATACAACTATGTCTAATTATGAAGGTTTCCAAATAGAAAAAAGCCTTCCTGCAAGCATAAGTGGGAATATCCTATTAACTGGTGCTACTGGCTTTTTAGGTGCCCATATTTTGTTTGAATTATTAAAAAATACTAATTATGATATATATTGTCTAATTAGAGGAGATACTTTAAAAAATGCAATTACTAGATTAAAAGAAAGATTGAAGTATTATTTTAAAGATGAATTAAACTCATATTTTGGAAATAGAATTATAGTTATTAATGGTGATTTTACAAAAGAACATTTAGGATTAACTTACGATAAATATACTGATTTGTGCAAGAATGTAAATTGTATACTTAACACAGCTGCAACAGTTAAACATTTAGGAGATTATAAAACATTTGAAAAAACTAATGTACAAAGTGTAAGAAACCTTGTTAATGTTTGTAAAGATATACCTAATTCGCAATTAGTACATGTTTCTACTCTTTCTGTAGCTGGAAATACTGATCCTAATGGTGTAATTAATTTTACAGAAAAGGATTTATATGTTAACCAAGATATAAGCGAAAATATTTATATTAAGACAAAATTTGAAGCAGAGAAAATATTATTGGAAGAAAATAATAATGGGCTTCCTATAACTATTTTCCGTTTAGGAAATATTACTTGGAGAAGTTATGATGGTATCTTCCAATATAATTTAAATGAAAATCTATTTTTCAATTTAATACAATTTATCTTAAAAGCTAAGCAACTTCCTCTAAGTTTAAAAGACAAAAAATTTAATATAAGTCCTGTTGATGAATGCGCTAAATTAATAGTTTCTATTTTGCTAAAAGATAACAAATATAACGTATATCATATATATAATCAAAATGAATTAACATTAGAAGAAATCGTTAATTTATTAAATAAACTAGGATTTAACATTCAATTCACTAAAAACGAATCATTTACAGGTATAGAAAATATTATTGACGAAATTAGTTTATCTTCTTATTTGTATAAGCTATTAACTAGTAAACATGAAGATAGTAATATAAAAGTTTCTAGTCCTTATACTAACAAAATCTTAAAAGAAATTAATTTTAATTGGTCAAACATAAATACTAATTATTTTAAACACGGATTGGAGGAAAATTTAGATGAAAAAAACTTTGGACAAAAATTGGGTTAAGCTGATTTTAGTATATAATTTAGCTTGTATAGGAGTTTCATTATTCTTTTATAAATTGGTACCAACATTCTTATGTTATCCACCAAATTCTATAGATAATGAATTTCAGATGGTCATAAATGGCCTTACATATACACAGCAATATATAATGATTGTATTATGCAGTTTATTTATAGAAAATATTATTTTAATACATAGTTTAAGAAAAACAAATAAAATTAGATCAGAACTGCTAAATGCTCCTAAAAAAGATGTTACTAAATTATATTATAAGCTTTCAAAAACGATATCTAGAATACCAAATTTAATTTATATTGTACAAATAGTAGTTCCTGTTATTATGATTGCAATAACATTTAGTTTATTACAAGGTGAGCTATTTATTACTTTAAAAGTATGTTTGCTATTTTTCTCTATGTTAACCTTAATAGCAAGTATCTCATATATATTTTCTAAAAAGACTTTCCAAAGTATCTTAGTAGGTATTTATAATGAGGTTTCTGGATATTCAAATATAGATAGCAATTTTAATAAATATGTAAAAAGATCTAGTATAAAAAATGTAATATTTATTGTAACTATACCAATGTTTATAGTTACTGCAATTTTGATTGCTTTATCTGGTTATTCTTCTATAATTAAAGAAACCGGAAATTTAACTTATGACTTATACAATCAAGAATTAAACTCTATAGAAGTGCCAAGTCAAATAAATGGTGATGTCGTAAAAGTTTTATCTGATTCGCTTTCACAGATAAATTATAGAAAACCTTATATTGATTCATATTTTATAATTAGCCCAAATGGAACTACTACAACTTCTAATGGAGATGAATTATCTATTTTCTTTACAAAATATATGAATGATTTATCTTCTACACAACCTGAAAAAAATAGGACTTACGATTTTTATGGAGATGACTCACAAGGTGTATTTAGAAAAGTATCAATTAATGGTGAAGAATGGAAAATTGGAATAAGATTTAATCTTGTTTCTAACACTATTTTAATTGGTATCCTATCAATTTTTGTAATACTATTTATAATTAATATTATTTTATTACGTTATTTTGCAAATTATATTGCAAACGATATTAAAAGAGTTTCTAAAGCTTTATTAAAAATTGTAGAAAATAAAAATATAGACCATGATGCTAGATTACCAGTTGTTTCTAATGATGAAATTGGAGACTTGGTAAACGCATTTAATGAAATTCAAGATTTAACTAAAAACAATATAAATCAAATACATAATAGCCAAAATATGCTAATAGAAAGAGAACGTTTAGCTTTTTTAGGTCAGTTAATAGGTGGAATTGCTCACAACTTAAAAACACCTATAATGTCTATATCTGGAGCAGCAGAAGGTCTTACAGATTTAGTTAAAGAATATGATTCTTCTATTGGTGATAAAGAAGTAACTGAACAAGATCATCATGACATTGCAAAAGATATGAGTTCTTGGATAGAAAAAATTAAAACTTATACAGAATACATGTCAGATGTTATAACAGCAGTTAAAGGTCAAGCAGTTAATTTCTCTTCTACAACTAATATTAGTTTCTATATGGATGAGTTATTAAAGAATATTACTATTTTAATGAGACATGAACTAAAAAATGCATTAGTCTCACTTAATATAACAAATAATGTTCCTCCTACTACTTATCTTAATGGAGATGTAAACTGCTTAGTACAAGTAATAAATAATATGGTTTCAAATGCTATACAATCATATAATGGTAAACCAAATGAAAGCATAGAATTAATATTAAATGTTAAAAATAATAATATTGTAATAGATGTTAAAGATCATGGACCTGGAATTCCAAAAGAAGTCCAAGAAAAATTATTTAAAGAAATGATTACTACAAAAGGAAAAAATGGTACTGGTCTTGGATTATTTATCTCTTACTCTACTATAAAAGCTCATTTTAATGGAGATATAATATGTAAGTCAGACAAAAATGGTACTACATTTTCAATTATATTACCTTTACCAAATAGTAATAAAAAAAAGAATAATTAATTAAGCCATTATTGAATCTTCTATTTTGTTTTATGAGCTATAATCATTCAATATCAATAAAAAAAGTAAGGTAAAATGGAAAATTTTACCTTGCTTTTTTTTATACTTTTTTTGACTTTTTTCTTGCTTTTATGTGTTTTTATTTATATAATTTCTATATTAGGAGGTCTGTTATTATGAGAAAGAATCAAATTACAACCCAAAGTGCTGATTTTAAAATAATTGCAGTAGATGATGAACAAGGAATTTTAGATTCATTATCTATATTTATGAAAAGATCTGGCTATAGTTTTGTTGGCATAACAGATCCTATGGAGGCCATTAACCGTGTAAAAAATGAACATTTTGATTTGATGGTACTAGATTTTATTATGTCGCCAATTCATGGTGATAAAGTTGTAGAAGAAATTAGAAAATTTAACAAAGATTTATATATTCTTCTTCTAACTGGTCACAAAGATTTGGCTCCACCTTTAGATACTATTCATCAACTTGACATTCAAGGTTATTGTGAAAAAAGTGATAAATTTGATCAATTACTTTTACTAATAGAATCTGGTTTAAAATCTGTAAGTCAAATGCGTACAATAAGTAAAATGAATGAGGATTTGCAAAAAGCCTACATGGATAGTATAGAAATACTAAGGCATACTGTAGAAGCTAAAGATCCTTATACCAAAGGTCACTCTGATAGAGTTTCTGAATATGCAGTTTTACTTGGAAAGAAACTTAATTTGCCTGATGAAGATATCGAGAAATTAAGAATTGGTGGTCTTTTTCATGATATAGGAAAAATTGGTATCCCAGACAGCATCCTTCTAAAAGAATCTACTTTAACAGATGAAGAATATTCAAAAATTAAAGAACATCCTATAATTGGATATAACATGCTACAACATGCTACAATGTTTAAAAATATTTTAGACATTGTTAAACATCATCATGAAAAATTTAATGGTACTGGATATCCAGATAAATTAGCAGGTACAAATATTCCTTATCTTGCTAGAATCACTTCTATAGTTGATAGTTTTGATGCTATGACATCTAGAAGAAGTTATAGAGATTCTTTACCAATGGACGTTGTAAAATCTGAAATATTACAAAATTTGGGCTCTCAATTTGACCCAGAAATAGGTATTGTTTTCCTAGATATTTTAGATAATGATTTTAATTCTATTAAACAAATACAAGAAAAGTACTAAGATTTTTTGTATTTAATATAATTAATTAAGGAGGGGATTTAAAAATGGTTTTAACTGCTTCAGAAACTAGAAGGCAAGCCAGAGAATCTTTGAAAGGAAAATGGGGAACTGTAGTTTTAATAACTTTAATATTTGTAGTATATTCTGTTTTAGTTGGATTACTTTCTTCTATTCATTTTTTAGGATTTTTAATTTCTATTGCAGCTATTGTCATTGATATTCCAATACTATATGGTTTTATGATGACTATGATGAAGTTAAAAAGAGGAGAAAAAGTAGAATATTTCGATTTCTTTAAAGATGGCTTTGCTAATTTTAAAAGAGCATGGTGCGTTACAGGAAGATTACTTCTAAAAATGATTGCTCCACTAATATTAATAATAGTTGCTGTAATTATAATGGTAGTTTCTATTATTGCATCTTTCGCAACTGCATTCGCAGTAGGAATAAGCTCTTCTACATCTGTTTTAGGTGGTGCATTAGTTGGTGCTAGTGCTTTAACAATAATAGCATATATTGTAATACTAGCTGCATACATATGGCTTTTCATAAAATCATTAACATATGGTTTAGGTATGTATATTGCAATTGACAATCCAAATATGAAACCACTTGATTGTGTTAACCAAAGTAAAGAACTTATGGATGGAAATAAAGGTCGCTTATTCTGCTTATATCTTTCATTCATTGGATGGATTGTTTTAGCTGCTCTATTATCTTTAATACCTTTTGTTGGCTGGATAGCAACAATTGCTGGTACATTAGTATTAACACCATATATTGGATTTGCATCAATAGTATTTTATGAAAATAGAGCTGGTATAGATTCTTCTGCTACAGTCGCTGAAGGTACAGTATCTTCTGATAACACAAAAGAAAATACAACACCAAATGAAATAAAAGAACAATCTGGTTCTCAAGACGTAAAAGCAGAAATTGTAGATATACCAAATTTAGACCAAAATAAGGATGAATAACAAAATCGGTAATTTTGAAACATTTCTGGGGATTTAGGGACGTTCCTTAAATCCCGATTTTTAATTTTATTTATTATATAACAAAAAATTAAACACTTCTTATACATATTGTATATGAAGTGTTTTATCGCCTATATAACTATCCTATTTTCATAGAAAGTTTTACTTTTTGTCTTTCACTATCTATTCCAATAACCTTAACCTTTACGATATCTCCAACAGAAACTATGTCTGATGGATTTTTTACAAATTTTTCACTCATCTCAGATATGTGGACAAGACCATCATGTTTTACACCTATATCCACAAATGCTCCAAAGTCAATTACATTTCTAACAGTACCTGTTAATATCATACCTTCTTTTAGGTCTTCAAATTTTAACACATCTTGTCTTAATATTGGTTTTGGCATATCCTCTCTAGGATCTCTACCTGGTTTTGATAATTCATCTATTATATCTTTTAAAGTCATTTCCCCTACATTTAATTTTTGGGTAGTTTCTACTACATTTAAACTAGCTAATTTTTTTCTAATTTCTACTAATTTATCTTTATCCTTTAAATCCTCTGTTCTATAACCTAAAGTTTTTAACAATTCTTCTGCTATTTCGTAACTTTCAGGGTGTACTGCAGTATTTTCCAATGGATTAGCTCCATCTGGAATTCTAATAAATCCTGCACATTGCTCGAATGCAACTTTCCCCAATTTAGGAACTTTAAGCAATTCTTTTCTCGTTTTTAATTTACCATTTTCGTCTCTATATTTTACTATGTTTTTAGCTATAGTTTTATTTATTCCAGAAACATATGAAAGAAGTGATGGTGTGGCTGTATTTACATCTACTCCTACCTTATTAACACTATCTTCTACAACTCCTGCTAAACTTTCTTCCAATTTCTTTTGATTTACATCATGTTGATACTGGCCAACACCTATAGATTTTGGATCAATTTTAACAAATTCAGCAAGTGGATCTTGAAGTCTTCTAGCTATAGATATTGCACCTCTTATAGAAACATTTATATCTGGATATTCTTCTGTTGCAAGTTTTGATGCAGAATATACAGATGCTCCTGCCTCACTTACTATTGTATATAAAACTTTATGGTCACATTTTTTAATCA
>OLPR01001095.1_pt1 | contig 23041 bp, 14 predicted proteins | sample 1672761 | NCBI WGS metagenome assembly OLPR01 (sample SAMEA3136721, study PRJEB25190) | human gut metagenome | biome: human gut; feature: human-associated habitat; material: faeces | place: Austria | collected 2013 | reverse complement strand
TTTATATAAACACGTAATTTTTAATTATTAATACTTATAAAATCAGAATCAAGACCCGGATTTTCTATACGTCTTTCCAAATTCTGCAAAGCAGTATGCGTTTTCGTAAGAAAAAGTTTCTTTGATTGATTCATCATATTTGAAATGTAATTAATCAATGTTGTCTTTCCCGTACCAGCTGCTCCGTAAATGAGCATTACTTGAGAATTTACAAATAACTTTTGCAAGGCAACCTTTTTTAATGGATCTTCGAAATTTATATTACATTGCTTAAGATATCGTAGGTTGGACTCCCTTTGTCCTCTATTACTTATTTTTGAAAACTTTAGCAATTTATTAAGTATAAATATAGTTGTAGTTTCGTAGGAAGCAATTGATAAAAATCCATTTTCTTCATTTATCATAAAACCGTTACTGCATTCCCACTGATCCAGACTAGAGTTGTACTTTTTTATCGCTTCCCGGCTTGCTACCGAATCAATATCAAAATACAGTTCCCCCGTTTCACGTATCATACTTTCAATCGTTAAGTAAGGACGTACTGTATCAAACTCCGCAGAGCCATTTGTTATTTCAAGGATATCATTTATATTACCCTTACTGGTTTTCCTTCCGGCTAAATTTGAAATAAAGGGTTTTTTCTCAAATGGATAACATCTACTCGTAATATAAAGATCATCAGAAAGACAATACTTATCAAACGCATTAGGAAGCACGAATTCTAACGTTTCTTCCCGCAGGTTTAGTAATATGTAGCGTATTGTATGCTTTCCTTTTTTGTTTGAAGAAAGTGAATAATCTCTTCTCAGTTTAATCAATACATCCTTAAATGTATTAGTGTTTGTCTCTCCATAGATTTGATCCAAAGCATTTTGAAAGTTATCTTCATGTATATTAATTAAATCAAAAAGATTCATTCCTGTTCTAGTGAGAAAATTCATCAATGCGTTGTACTCACCATAATTTTTATTTAATTTAATATCAATTTTTAAGATTTTCCCTAACTTATTCAAACATGAAGGATCAATAGACACCTTCCAATTCGTTACTACTTTAATTTTACTTTTTGCTCCCCAAAGGTTAATTTCTGCATCGGCATATGCAATTTGTATTGAGTAATTAGTTGATATATTTTGCTTGCTATATACAGTTATACGATTAAATTTCGTTGCATACAATCCGGCGAGCTGTAACGTGATTTCAAAATATCTTTCCCCATTAACAAAGAAAGGTGTCTTTTTTTGAATATAATATCTGGAAGTCCTCGGTGCTTTTGGTGATAAATCAATTGCACAAATGCTCGAAGCTACCATTTCATAATACTCTACATCAAGAGTATCCGTATTCAAAGGAAATCTTTCCAGATTTCTCAATACATCAATATTGAAATTAGTTTTTAAGAACCTTCTAATTTCCCAAAGATAGTTGTAGTATTTCAGCATCAACCTTTCTGATTGACCTTCTTCTGGAATTCTTGATCCAATATATTTAAGACCTTTCAAAAAGTTACTCAAATATTTAGTTTCAATATTAAATTGAGATAACTCCCATGCCAATCTTTCATTGACATTCATATATCCCAGATTTATTGCATTTAAAACTAAAACAGCATAACACAAATCATATAATCCATTCACAATTCTTCTGGATATATAGTCGCGAGATTTGTTACCATCACTAATTCTATCAATCTCTAGTGATATATCCTCACATCTAGTTTCAATGATTTTTACAGCTTCTTCTTTTCTGAGATTATCCTTATCTAATTTGCTCAGGAACAAATGGATATCGATAATTTTTTGAAGTTTATGACAGAACATATTAACACTTTCATCTGTATCTTCTATCTCATCTTCAGAACTGAGTTTAATTGTAGTACTATTTTTTCCAAAGTCTATAGATTGGATAAAACTGGGAGACAAATATTTCCAAAAAATACGTTTCTTGCCTCTGACATCCGGATTTAAAACAATAAATAAAATTCCTGGATCTGCAGTTACTTCACTAGCTATAAAAGCTGGAAATGCTAAGCTTGTCAAGCTATACGAAATAATTCCATCAACGTCTTTATAATTATGCGTTCCTTTTATCTGAACTATAAAGTTCTGTTCTGGACATCTAGATATTTCGGGTTCCGAAACAAACTCAAATGTACCATCATGATTTGGCCACTTATCATCACAAGAGAAATTTGTATTAATTTTTCCATCTGAAGTCAGGAATGTTTCTAAAGTTGAAACTGCTGCACGATCTTCTGCTGAACGTTCAGAATGTGTTGCAATATGGCGCCTATATAACTCATTATTATTTGATTGCAAAAAATCACCCCATTTTAGTTATTATTTTTCTGGTTATATCTTCAAATGCTATTTGTTTTCGATTTTCTTTTTTGAACTATATTTCTCATTTTTTCTCTGCCATCCATTGCCAATGTTCATCTTGTCAACTCAACCCTACCGAAAAATCGCAGTAGACCAGTTCTCTCAGACACAAAAAAGAGAGCATGGAGCAAACCTATAATATTTATCCCGAAACATTCAAAATCCCTCTATTTCAAGCCCTTTCTCGCTATTTACTTCTGTACTTTTGTGAGCAAACAGACACTCTCGACATGCTCCGACCACGCGAACATATCATACCCCCATGCCTCTTCTGCCTTATATCCGTGTTTTGTCAGATACCGCAGGTCTCTCGCCAATGTCTCCGGATTGCAGGAGACGTAGACCACTTTTTTCGGTGAAAGGGTTACGACAGAGGACAGAAAGGCTTCATCACTGCCGGCTCTTGGCGGGTCCATGAAGACGACGTCGGCTTTTTCGCCTTTTTCGGCCATGGAGACCATGAAGGCGCCGGCGTCGTTCTGGTAGAAGGAGACGTTTTTGATTTGGTTTCGTTTGGCGTTTGTTACGGCATCGCGGACGGCGTCCGGGTTCAGTTCGACGCTGATGACTTCTCTGGCATCGCGGGATGCGATGAGGCCGATGGTTCCGATTCCGCAGTAGGCGTCCATGACGCGTTCGTTTCCGGTGAGACCGGCCAGGGAGATGGCTTTTTCGTACAGGTTTTTCGTCTGAACCGGGTTGACCTGGTAGAAGGACTGCGGGGAGATGCGGAAGGTGCAGCCGCAGAGTTCATCCTCGATGTAGCCGCGTCCGAAGAGGACAATGTCGCGTTTTCCGAGTACCATGCTGTCGGTGCGGTCGTTGACGTTCAGTACGATCGTGGTGATCTCCGGGTGGAGTTTGCGCAGGGCCTTTACGAAGTTGTTTTTTGACGGGAAGACTGGTGATACGCAGACGAGGACGACCATGATCTCGCCGGAAGCAAAGCCGGTGCGCACCATGACGTGGCGCAGGAGGCCGTAGCCGCTGTCCTCGTTGTAGATCATGATTTTGAAGCTCTTCAGCAGACTGCGGATATCGCGGATGATGGCATCGGCACGCTGATCCTCGAGCAGGCACTCATCGACCGGGACCACTTTGTGTGTGCCCTTTTCATAAATGCCGGATATGATCGTTCCGTCTTTTTTGCGTGCAAAGGCGGAATTGACTTTATTCCGGTAATGATAAGGATTTTCCATGCCAACCATGCCTTTGACCGGGACGATGCCCTTCAGAGTCTTCTTCAGGAACTGCTCTTTTTTCGCGAGCTGCTCTTCGTAGGAGAGGTTCAGATATGTGCATCCGCCGCATTTTTTCTGATAAGGACATTTCGACGATGATGAACTCTTTTTCTGCTTTCCTTTTTCCGGTGCCACGCTCTTTGTTTTCTCGGTACGAGCGGCTTTCTTTTTATTTTCCCTGTCGAAATACGTCTTTTTTCTTCCGTCAGCTCTTTTATTCTTCTCTCTCGTGTTTTCCACTTTCTCTTACCTTCTTCCTCTATTTCGCAAACCCGCGCAGCAGCGCGATCTCTTTTGCATATCCGTCCAGCTCATTCGGTGTTTCCAGATAGAACGGCAGTCCCGCCAGCGCCGGATGTGTCACAATCCGCTCAAATGCCGCAAGCCCCAGCGATCCCTCGCCGATCTTCTCATGGCGGTCCTTATGGCTCTCAAACGGATTCTTGCTGTCGTTCAGATGAACCGCTTTCAGCTTCGAAAGTCCTACCACGCGGTCGAACCTCTCAAGCACATCATCGAGGTGATCCACAATATCGTATCCCGCATCGTACACATGGCACGTATCCAGGCAGACACCCATGTGGTCTTTTAATTCCACGCGCTCCAGAATCGCCGCCAGCTCCTCAAACGAGCGGCCGACTTCGGTTCCTTTTCCTGCCATCGTCTCGAGCAGCACCGTGGTCGTCTGCTCCGGTTTTAAAATTTCATTCAGCATCTCCGAAATCAGACGGATTCCCTCTTCCGCCCCCTGTCCGGTATGGCTGCCCGGGTGGAAATTGTAGCAGTTTCCCGGCGTATACTCCATCCGTTTCAGATCATCCGCCATCGTCATCCATGCAAACTCTCTCGTGTGCGCATCCTTCGAGCACGGATTCAGCGTGTACGGCGCATGTGCCAAAATGCGCTCGATTCCATGCTCCTTACTGTAAGAAAGAAACGCTGCGACATCCGCCTCGTCGATGGCTTTCGCCTTGCTTCCTCTCGGGTTTCTTGTAAAAAACTGAAAGGTATTCGCCCCGATGGACACCGCCTCTTTTCCCATGGCAAGATATCCTTTGGACGATGATAAATGACATCCTATTGTCAGCATAACTTCTATTCTCCTTTATTTCCAAACCACAACTCACCGATTCTCTGCGAGCCGCATTACTTAAAGCACAATTTTCCGGTACGGAATTCCCATCTCCGAGAGTGCTTCCTCCTCCCGCTTCTGACACGTAAAGAGCAGCACCTGCGTCCGGTTTTCCGCCAGCCATTTCAAAGTTTCTTTCAGCCGGTTTTCATCGTAAAACGCAAACGATTCATCGAGAATCACCGGCAGCTCCTCCTCGCCGCAGAGCACATCCATCGCCGCCATGCGGAGCGCAAAGTACGCCTGCTCGATCGTGCCGCGGCTGACCTGTTCAAGCGGCACATATTCGTCTGCGGTGTGAAGGCCGATCCGCAGATTCTCATCCATATTCACCTGCAGATAGCGGCCATTCGTCAGCGATGACAGCGTTTTTGACATCTGCTGTTTTAAGCGGTCGCCGATCCGGCTCTGCATCTGTACGGAGAGACTCTGGATCGTCTCCCCCGCCAGGGAAAGCGCATCGAGTTCTTCCTGCAGATGATCTTTTTCCGTCATGAAAATGCAGAGCTCTTCGTATTCACTCTGCAAGTTCGACAGCACCGTCTGTTTCTGCCCCAGCTCCTGCTTCAGGCGGTCCACATTCCACTGCTGGCGGCGGATCGCCTGCTCCTCCGGCTCCGTCACGACCTGCTCGACCTCCGTTTTCCGGTGACGGAACAGACTGTACGCCAGATACAAGAGCGCCGCAATCGCAAGCCCGAGTCCCGTTCTCGTCAGCAGCGAATCAATATGGAAGAACTGCAGAATGCATAAGAACAAGAGAAATCCAGCCAGCGCCACGCACGCGGCACCCCATTTGCGGCTCTTCCGAGATTCTTTTTTCATCTTCCGCACACGTTCGATCGGCACATCCTTCTGATAAATATCCCGCTTCATCTGCTCTTTCGCCTGCTGCAGATTCTCCTCGCTCTGACGGCACTCCTCCGTAAAAACGGAAATTTTCGTCTCAAGTTCTTCCTTCCGTTTTTCCAGTCCCGCCAGCGTCTTTTTCTGTTCCTGCTCTAGGCGCTTTCTCTTCTGCTTCAGCAGATCCAGCGCCGCCGCCACATCGAGCTCTCCATCGCTGCTCCCCTGGTAATTTGCCATATAGTTCCGCAGCTCATCCGCAAGCCCTTCCTCGGTTCTTCCTTTTAACTGCCCGATCGAAGCCGTATTATCATACACAATCTCACTGACACCGCCGAGCAGCATGGAAAGATCGCCGTCCTCCACGGAGAGCACCTCGCCGTCCGTCAGGCACACCAGCTTTGCATTGGCGTTCTGCCGCCCGAAATTCCGTGTCAGGCGGAACCGTTTGCCGCCGCTTTCAAGCACCATCTCTCCCGCATAGTATGCCGGATTTTCCCATGGCTCATAACGACTGTAGACATCATTTTTTGCCGCCCGCCCCCGGCCGCGTGTCATGCCGAACAGCATGCTGCGGATGAAGGTATGGACGGTCGATTTTCCGCTCTCATTTTCCCCGCTGATGAGCTGAATCCCATCGGAAAATTCCAGCGTGCGGTTCTGCATTTTTCCAAAATTGCGGATTTCCAGTTTTTCTATTTTCATCTTCTACGCCTCCCGCAATCTTTTTTTCAGCCGTTCCTGCGTGCCGCCAGCAGCGCCTCGAGACCATAGTCGAGCGCCTTCTGTGACTGCGCATCCGTCTTTGTTTCAAATGCTTCAATATAGGCGCTGATCAGACTAGCGCCATACGTTTTCTTCAGCTGTTCCAGATCGTACGCCGGACGTGTTTCATCCTCCACGGAGATGACTCTGCCGCAGTCCAGCAGCCGTTTCGGAGAAAATTCCAGCTCGGCGGCACGGTGTCCCACAAGTTTCAGGCGGATGATTTTTCGGATCTTCCCATCCTCCCGCAGCGCCAGCTCCTGTTTCAGCTTCGTCTCCAGCGCATACTGTGTCAGATCCTCCGTCACGTTCAACACCAGATCTTCGTACTCATATCTGGCAAACGGCACAAACTGAATCCGCGTGCCGTGCTCGTCCACCGTTCCGCGGATGTAGCCGTGCGGCCCCAACTGCGTCTCATCCGTCGGTTCGAGTGCGCCTGCGTATGCCATTTTGTCGGGAATAAGAATCCCCGGCTTATGAATGTGCCCGCACGCAATATAATCAAACCCAGCCTGCGCCATGCGGCCCGGATTCCACGGCATGTGGCGGGCATCGCCGCCGTGCGCGAGCAGCAGATGATATTTCATTTTTCCCTCCGGCCGCACGCCGTCCAGCCGGTTTTCCAGAATCTCTTTTTTGTCGTAACTGCATCCGTACACCGCCGTCTTCTTCTCCGGGACTTCAACACACTCCGGCTCCGGCGACAGGAGCATTACCACGTTGTCTGCCCAGTCGAAACCGCGGTAAAAGCTCTCCCGCTTCACATAATCGTGGTTTCCGGCAATCAGCACGACGATCGTCTCCGGGATGGAAGCAAAGAGATCATTAACCTCTTTCAGTTCCCGCAGAAGCGGCTGGCACTGAAACAGATCTCCCGCAATCAGCAGAAAGTCCGTCTTTTCCCGACCGGCCAGGCGGATGATCCGCCGGAAGCTCTCCCAGATGGCCTCCCCTCGCTCCTCGCTCCAGGGAAATCCCGCATCCGGCTGCATGCCGAGATGCACATCCGCAATATGAATAAACCGCATAGGCGCATACCCCTTTCTGGATTCATTTTCTCTATTACTACAATACGGACGTCAGGCGCACCAAATCCACATTAGATTCCACTGCACCCGGCATCCGTATTTTTTAAGTTTCTATATCACTTTTCGTAATTACAGCTCGCAGTTGTTTACTGTTCTCGGGAACGGGATGACGTCGCGGATATTGCCCATTCCGGTCAGATACATGACGCATCTTTCAAATCCCAGTCCGAATCCTGCATGGTGGGTAGAACCATATTTTCTGAGGTCCAGATAGAATCCGTAATCTTCCTCAGCAAGTCCCAGCTCTTTCATACGGCCAAGCAGTTTCTCGTAGTCGTCCTCACGCTGGCTTCCGCCGATGATCTCTCCGATGCCAGGAACCAGACAGTCCATAGCGGCAACGGTCTTGTTGTCATCGTTCAGCTTCATGTAGAACGCTTTGATCTCCTTCGGATAATCGGTAACGAAAACCGGTCTCTTGAAGATCTGCTCGGTCAGATAACGCTCATGCTCGGTCTGCAGATCGCATCCCCAGTATACTTTGTAATCGAATTTGTCGTTGTTTTTCTCCAGAAGCTCGATAGCCTCGGTGTAGGTTACACGGCCGAACTCAGAATTTACGACATGGTTCAGACGCTCGATCAGTCCCTTGTCCACGAAACTGTTGAAGAACTGCATTTCTTCCGGTGCATGCTCCATAACGTAGCGGATGACATATTTCAGCATTGCCTCAGCAAGCTCCATATCGTCCTCCAGATCAGCGAAAGCGATTTCCGGCTCGATCATCCAGAACTCTGCTGCATGGCGGGTGGTGTTGGAATTCTCTGCACGGAAGGTCGGTCCGAAGGTGTAGATATTGCGGAATGCCTGTGCAAAGGTCTCGCCGTTTAACTGTCCGCTTACGGTAAGGCTTGTCTTCTTTCCGAAGAAGTCCTGTGTGAAATCAACAGCGCCGTCCTCGGTTTTCGGAATATTGTCAAGATCCATGGTGGTTACCTGGAACATCTCGCCGGCTCCCTCGCAGTCGCTTCCGGTGATCAGCGGGGTGTTGACATAAACGAAGTCTCTCTCCTGGAAGAACTGATGGATCGCATAGGCGCAGAGGGAACGAACACGGAATACTGCCTGGAAGGTGTTGGTTCTCGGACGCAGATGGGAAATGGTACGAAGGTATTCCATGGAGTGGCGTTTTTTCTGCAGCGGGTAATCCGGTGCGGAAACGCCCTCTACGGTAACTTCTGTCGCCTGAATCTCAAACGGCTGTTTTGCCTGCGGGGTAGCAACAAGGGTACCTTTTACGATGATGGCTGCGCCGACGTTCATTTTGGAAATCTCAGCGAAGTTTTCCATCTCATCGTGGTATACGATCTGCAGGGTTTCGAAATAGCTTCCGTCGTGCAGAACGATGAAACCAAAGGTTTTGGAATCACGTACGCTGCGCACCCAGCCGCCTACGGTTACTTCTTTGTCCAGGTATGCTTCCCGGTTTTTATAAATCTCTCGGATGGTTGTAAGTTTCATTGTCTTTTTTCTCCCTAAATATTCATAGTGCTTTCTTTATTCTAGCACTTTTTGCGTCATTAGAAAACCCCGCAAATCACTCGATCTTTACTTTTTTAATATAACTGATGAAGACATTGCCGTTCTGTGCGAACAATGCATCGCTGTCATCGTCAGAAAGTGCAGTTGTCTCGCCCGTTGCCGGGTTATACAGCCAGGAATTTCCAAAAATATCGTATCCGGTCAGAAGCAGACTCTCGTTCGCGCCGGTCTTTACAACAACGCCGTAGCCGCTGCTGATCATGTAGAGAATTTCTTCTCTTGTGCAGCCCGTCAGGTTCAGCAGTTCGTAATCATCACCGAGTGACTCCTTCAGCACGTTTTCGTCCAGAGATGCACTCTGGAATCCCGACGGCATCGTTGTCTCGTCGAGGCGCATGCCCTGCTGGCGGTTTCCGCGCTCCCACACATAGGACTGGCTGCTGTTCAGCACAACGCCGACATTCTCATCGGCAAGCTGTACGGCCTCGGCCGGGGAGCTTAAAATGGCGATCAGTTTTCCTTTTCCATATACATAGTAAAGATCTGCGCTGCCCGTGTCGTACGACATCGTAAGATCGGTCCGTAAGGTTGAATAGATATATTTCGGTGTCAGTGTCAGAAGCGACTGTGTTTTGCCGCTCGTCGAGAATTCCAGAAGGAACTGCTGCTCTCTTCTGTCGTCCACCGTTGCCAGGCGGCCCGTCACCAGTTCCTGGCTCTGCTGCTCGCCGTTCATGATGTGATCCTCCGGCGCATCCGCATAGCCGTTTTCCTGGCGTACCACGCGGTCCAGCTCCAGAAGGCCGTCCGAAATCGACACGCCTGTCACATAATAGCCGTCCTGGTGATACTCTTTTTTCACGGTTCCGTCGATGCTGACAATCCGCACCGTATGCATAGCGAAAACTTCATTGCCGGAAATATCTTTTAAAATATCGCTGTCGTTTGCCATACCATAGACAAAGTCTTCATTGATAAAGCCAAGTGCCCGGATCTTCTGTCCGTCATCCGCCGCAAAGCGCTGCGTTTCCCCGCTCTCCAGATTCATCACGGTGATGTTCATCGCACTGCTTGCATTGTCCGCATCCATCCACGCGATGCTCTCCTGGCTTTCCGATACTACAAAGCAGTCCTCCGGGATACTTTCCCGGACCACCGTCGTCGTGCCGGTTTCAATATCTACCTTACACAGGTTCTCATTCAGATAGAGATACATCTCTCTCTGCTTGTTGACGTAGGAGAGGCGGTCGAGCTGTTTTTTCAGCATCTCGTAGGAAATATCCGCCGGAACGAAAATCTCCTCGGTTGCCACATTCCGCTCGGCGCGATAATAGTAAACGGCTGCTCCCACTTCACCCTCGTGGTTTCCGCGGTTCATATAGCCATAAACAACAAACGTCACATCGCCCGCATCATCCACACGCACAATGTTGACATCATGCTCTCCGTGCTGTTCCCGTTCATCCATGCTTCCGTTCTCACGGAAGCTGAAAACGCGGATCGTCTTGTTGGCGCTGCGGTTGTAGCACCAGAGATCACCGTTTACTACAAATGCGACAATATCACCTGCCGTATTCGTCACATACTCGGTATCCTCGCCGGTCACACCGAGGTTGATGCCGGATTTCGTCAGAACACCAAGCTCCGGATCAAAGATCTGCTGTGCGCTCCGCTCGAAGTCCAGCAGAATAATCTCTCCGTCGGACTCTCGCATCCGGTAGAACTCGCTTACGGTATAATACTCCGTCTGTCCGTTCTCATCCTGCGCACTGATCATGTACTCCTGTGTAATGCTGGTCGTCGTCTCATTCGCTTCTTTGATCTGCTGCACCGGCTGCTGTACGATCGTCGGTGCGAGGCTTCCCCAGGAAATCTGGTCGAGGCTGGAATGAATGTTGACATTGAGGAACGAAGAATTATCCCCCGTCTCATCCGGCTCAAGCTGCGGAACGAGCGCTTCCGCCTGCGTTTTATCCAGGCATGTCTGCGCAAACATCTGCGTGTAGGCCAGATAATCGCCGACCTCCACGCCGTTGCGCTGTACAATGCGGGTGTAATACCAGGCAGACTGGCCGTTTCCGTAGGCAACCTCGAGCTTCAGCGTATATTCCTGATTCATCAGAATCGCGGTCTCTAACTGGAAGTCTGCTTTCAGATAGCTTCCGTCCTCGTCAAACGATTTCAGCACCGAGTTTTCAATCAGCGCTCCGCCGTCTGTGCTTTCCACCGTATAGGTCACGTTTTTAATTTTCTGTCCCTTCGCATCAATTTCAAGCGTAAGCGAACGGTCCGTCGGCAGCGGTGTCAGGTTTTCTCTTGTCGTTACGCCGTTCATCTCCTGGCGGTATCCGTACATGCGGTTCACTGTCGTGTCCGCGGTCTTCATGTACAGCACCGGAAGACTCGCTGCGTCCAGATCGGTCGCATTCTCCGTCGTCTCGTGGCTCATCAGGTGTGTGAACACACCGACTGATGCGGCAAAAACAAGAAAAAGGATCAGAATCCTTGCCGCTCTTTTATTCATCACGGCTCCTCCTTTTCTGTGAGGAGGTCTGCCAGTGTCGGCTTCACATGGTACGCTTCCATGCACACTTTCAGTTCTTCCGGCAGTTTTTTCGAGCCTTCCTGGCGTTTTACCGCGCGGATCAGAAGGTTCTTCGGCGTGTGCTCCATGTCGATGAATTCGAGAATCTGTGTCTCATAGCCTGCATTCTCCAGAAGCTTTGCCCGGATTCCGTCGGTCAGAAGCGCCGCCATGCGCTCTTTTAAGATGCCGTAATCCATGATCGGATACAGTTCTTTGTTTGCAATCTGGCGGTTCAGCTCATGCTGGCAGCACGGAACGGAAAGAATAACTTTTGCATTCCATTTGACGGCCTTTTCCAGCGCATAGTCAGTCGCCGTGTCGCACGCGTGCAGCGTCACCACCATATCGACCTCGTCGCGGCCGGTATAAGAAGCGATGTCACCCTGATAGAAATGCAGCTTTTCATAGCCATATTTCTCTGCCAGTCCGTTGCAGATTGCGATGACATCCTCTTTCAAGTCAAGTCCGATGATATTGACATCCAGTTTTTTCAGTTCGCGGAAGTAATAATACATCGCAAACGTCAGATACGATTTTCCGCAGCCGAAATCGAGAATCGTGATCTCGCGGTCCGATGGGAGCTGCGGCAGGATATCTTCGATGAACTCCAGAAAGCGGTTGATCTGGCGGAACTTGTCGTAGCGGGTCCGCACGATTTTGCCTTCTTTTGTCATAACACCGAGATCCTGTAAAAAAGGAACCGGGATTCCTTCTTCCAGAATATACCGTTTCTTCCGGTTGTGCGCCAGATTGACGGGTTTGCCGGTTCCTTTCATATGCGGTTTCTTTTTGATCGTCATCGTTCCCTTTTTGCTGACCAGAACGGATGCTGTGCAGGTGTCGGATTCGAGCTGCATCTGCTTGAAGGTTCCGTTCATCCAGTCGCTGATCCGGGTGATCACGTCGTCTTTTGTCATATTTTTATGAAACTCCTTCGTGCCGACGGTCTCCTGGCACTGAAAGAGCAGTTTTCCTTTTATTTCAACCGGGCGTATTCTCACTTTGGACACTTCACTGTCCCCTCTTGGGCCGCTGATCGTGATACGGTACAGCCCTTCCCGGATTTCATCCTGTAATAATTTCTGTAATTCCATTTATACTCTCCAAACTTCCTGAATCGTTTGTAAACATGTGTAATAAAGCCCCTTACAACCCCGCTAATATTGTAATCTGTTTTCCGCAAAACCACAACAGAAAAATTATTAAAAATGTGTTACCCTCTTATTACTTTATGGCGCAGTTTAAAGCCACAGATTGTAATAATGTTTCCTCCTGCTCCGCCTCCGGAACATTTCATTATAAAAAAGAACGCCGATCAAATCGAGCAGTTCCTCTTTTGCCGTTTTCTCATCCTTCCCGCCGTTTTCCCTGCCGTACTGACGTGCGATATTCCGGCAGGTGTGCTCCATCATGAGCCGGTCCGGGAATTCGTCGTACATCATGCTGCCGCGGTAATCCATGCGGTCACACTCTGCCTCCACCAGCCGCTGCAGATCAGATGCCGTCCGGGAATAATACGACTGCATCCGCTGCCGTTCCCGCGCTTCCTGCTGCTCCTCCATACTTCTTCCCCATAAGGGCTGTGCCGCAAAAAACGGCTCCGGCCGCTCCATCGGATTTCCCTGATAGGAATTTCTTCTATTTTCATACACTCTATCCTGATTCATGCCTGTTTTATTTCCTTTTTGCTCTTCCTTATACCATATGCACACCGCCGCCATTCTGCCGTTTCCCAGATCTCAAACACAATTTCACTTGCCAAAACCGCCGTTCCGTACTAAAATACAACCTGTATCTATTTTTCCGATACATCATATAGGAGTGAATATCATGAATCTGAATATGCAAGCTTTCAACATCAACACGCTGCTTGGCGGTCTCGATAAAGTCCGGGACGTCATGGGTGTTTACCAGCAGCAGCTTCTTCTGATTGTGATTGTTTTTGCCCTGCTGAACTGTTTCTTCGGCTATGCGCTCCGCAAGCTCTGGAGCGTCATTCCCGGATTTTTTCTCGGCGCGGCCGCCGGTTATGCAGCGGGTACCTACACGAATCAGACCACGACGATCACCCTGGCGCTTGCCGTCGGCACCGGTCTTCTGACCGCAATCATTGCCTTCGTCCTCTACCGGATCGGACTTTTTCTTCTGATCTGCGGGCTCATCGGCTTTTGCCTCTGGCATCTCGTCAATCCAAACGATATCACAGGTTATGGACTCGTCGCCCTCGTTGCTTTCGTGATCGGCCTGATCTGCGTTCCGTTCGAACGCATTTCCGTAATCCTGGTCACCTCCATCTGCGGCGCCCTCACGACGATCCGCATGGCATATTTCTTCAAGGACCTCGATCTGAACATGATGTTCTGGATTGTCTCTGCCATTCTCGCCGCAGCAGGCATGCTCTTCCAGTTTAAACCGTGGAAAGAGGCGGACTACTGGGAGGATGACGACGAAGAAGAACGCGAACACCGTGCAAAAGCGCGCGCCAGACGGAAGCGCAGATCCGGTTTCGACCCTCTTCCATCCAGAAAGAAGAAAAAGAAACGCCGCGGCTCCTCTTCCTCTTCTTCCGGCAACGCAAGAGATCCGTACCGCAGCTATCAGAAACCGTCGAACCGTACCCGTGTTTCGCAGAACACCATGTACGATTTCCGTTTTGTTCCGGAAGAACCTGACGATGACGACGATGAGGAAGATCTTCCAAAAATCATCCGCCGCCGGCCATCCGCAAAACCGGCCGCTCCGGAGGAGTTTGACGAAGAAGAAACATCCCCAAAAGCTTCCATGGGCGACACGAAACCGTATACCTCTCCTTCCAAACCGCAGATCACCGAGGACGGCATCCCAGATGTCGATCTCTCCGCGATCCGGCAGCAGATTTCCGAAGAGGTACAGAGAATTTACGAAGACGATCAGAACTCGTAATCCGCACTGCAGCGCAGAAAACCCGGCAGGCAAAGGAACATTCCCTTGTCTGCCGGGTTCATTTTTTATCCTGATTTTCAGTTATAAAGATACTTCTGATTTGTCTCCAGATCGATCGTGTCTTTGTCGAGCCACTGATATCCCGTATCGATCTTCTGATCTACCGGAAGTCCCTGAATCGCGCGGACGGCCGCCACGATTGCCGCATAGCCAAGACCGTACGGATTCTGCGTTACGGTACCGTACTCGCGTCCCTCCTGGATCGCTTTCTGCTGTTCTTCACCGGAATCAAAACCGACAATCTGAATCTGCTCAGTATTTTCCATATCCGCCAGCGCATCCAGCGTCTGGTCTGCCATGTCTTCGTTCGTACAGAAGATGCCCTTCAGAGCCGGGTAGGTTTCAAGTGTATTTTTCAGCATGTCCGCGATGGATTCTTCTCCATCTCCGTAATTCACCTGAACCACTTTCACGTCGGTATATTTTTCTTCGATCTCTTTTTTAAATGCTTCCACGCGCTCTGCACTGCTCTCGGTGTTGTACTGATGTGCAACAATCGCAACCTCTCCGCTGTTGCCGATGGCCTCGCAGAGATGATCTGCCGCAAGCTTTGCTGCCGCTGCGTGATCAGTCGCACATGTCGAGGTGATCAGATCACTCTCGATACCGGAATCCGCGATGATGACTGGAATCTGGCTGTCGGAAGCCTCTTCCATCTGTGCCTGTCCCGACTGCTGGTCAATGATGCCAAGGATCAGCGCGTCCGGATTTTCCGAAATGACAGAGTCGATGATATTGATCTGAGAGTTGGTGTCACTTTCATTTTCCGGGCCTTCAAATGTCATATAAACTTTGTCGTTTCCGGTGTAGCCAAGCGAGGCGTTCAGATCGTCAAGTGCCTGCTGTGCACCGGCTTTTACGGCTTTCCAGAAACCGGCACTTAAGTCTTTTGCAACCACGGCGATGTAAGAGCCTTTTTCAACGGTAAGTCCATCCACGGTGTCGTACAATGCTTCCATGCCGTCTTTGTGCGGAACGGTGATTTCTATTCGTTTTTTGTCTGCTTCTTTTCCTTCATCTCCAGAGCTTTCAGAAGATGTGGATGCACTGGCTGACTCTGCTGTAGAATCTGCGCTGGACGATGAGGCCTCCGGGCTTTCTTCTGCCGCCGGAGTTTCTGTCACTTCCTGAGACGACGATGCTGCGGTGCTCTTGTCTGTCACTGCTTCTTTTCCGCATCCAGCTGCCGAGCACAGCAGGATTCCGGAAAGCAGTACTGCAATCATTCTGCGTTTCATAATTCTCCCTTTCTGCTTTGCCTGATGAATCATTTTCCATTACTTTTTACAGTTTTATTACATAACCTTTCTCTATTATACACAAACCGTAAAAATAGTCCAGTCCTGTTTTCTTATGATTTTCTGAACTTTTTTGCAATTTCACATAGCTCTGAATAGTTACACAAAGCTGTGGAAGATTTCACCTTCTGGTTTTACGGTAAACGAAAGCCGTTTGCCTGTCCGCGGATGCTTCAGCTCGAGATGATGCGCGCACAGCGCCAGAGATCCTTTCTCTTTCGCCCCATATTTTGCATCCCCCGCCAGCGGATATCCCGCATGGGAAAACTGGACGCGGATCTGGTGGTGGCGGCCCGTTCCGAGGTGGATCTGCACCAGGGTTCGGTTCTCCTGTGTCCTTATCACTTCATATTCCAGCACCGCTTTTTTCGCTCCGGCGGTGCCTGGCTGTACGACGCGGGATGTGTTGCTCCGTCCGTCTTTTACAAGGAAATCCTCAAACTTCTGCACGCCCTGTTTTTCGATTTTTCCCTCACAGACGGCGAGATACTCTTTCTTCATCGTCCCGTCCTTCACCTGCCGTCCCAGTTTTCCTGCGGCGTCTTTGTTTTTTGCAAACACCAGCACGCCCTCAACCGGCTGATCGAGCCGGTGAACGACCGCCAGATATGGAATCTGAGTCCGCGCCTGACCCGGTGTTTCCGCCCTTGCCTGCTTCGCCAAATAATTCAGCAGCGCATGCTCCAGATCCATCTGTCCCATCCGCGCATTCTGCACTGCCATGCCCGCGTGCTTGTGAACAACAAGAATATCGTTGTCTTCCATTAAAATATCTTCTCTGCAAAATCCAGCCACTTTCTTCTCCTGTTCTGACTTCTTATTTTCGATACACGGATTTCTCCGCTGTTATGCTTTAAGAAGTATGCACCATTTCCGCCGCATCTGTCAAGAAAAACATGCCCGGCGGACGAATTACACAACACAGAAAGCGATCGCCATACCAATCATTTTTTCTGATACAGCGACCGCTTTTTCTTTATTTTCCATATTCAGTTTTTTCTCTACTTTCAAGGATTTTCACTGGTTTTCTTTCTTTACCGATCTGTGATCTTTGTTTTCGCTTTCGTTTGATATTTCAAAGATCGTTTCTCTTCCATTTCCCTGTTGTAGATTTTCTTTTTTTCGGGAAGATGTTCTTTTTCAGAGGCTTTTCCTTTGCGGTTAAGATTTCCACTCCGAAAATCTTTTCCTTAGGATTTCCTAAGATCTGCTCTGATCTCATGTTTATCAAAAGGTTTTCTTTCGAACTTCTTTTGTATGGATCTTTATCTCAGGTTTTCTTTCCTTTCGGAAGTCTCTCATCTTAAGAACATCTTCCTTTTCCCTTTTTTTCCATTCTTCTATAGAAGATTTCTCGTCTCTTTCTATGAAAATGGTTTGTTCTCTTGAAAAGGGGGTCCCAAGTCTTTCTCTTTGTACCTCTTGGTTAGGTTTTTGTTTTCTTGTTTCTTTGTGATTTTAATATAACAGATCCGTCAGCATTTGTCAACACATTTTTAAAATATTTTTACTGTTTTTTTATATCACTTTTCCTTTTCTTAATTATTGTGTTTATTTTCTGAATTTTATATTATTTTCTGATATTTTGTTTCAAATAAGTGCGCAGAAAAAGAGCTATGAAACAGACTTTTCTTCTGCCACACAGCTCTTTCTCAAATACTTATCCTCTATAATAGTTGATCAGGCATCCCTTGCGGATGATTTCTCTCTCATCATCGGTCAGCGCGCCTAACGTCATCTCGAACGGAACAAGTGCTCCGTCTTTTACAACGTACGCTTTGATCACATCGGCTTTCTCTTCCACTGCCTTGCGGATCTCCGGTACAAAGATGTAATCTCCGTTTGTAAACGGCAGATCTCTCTCCGGGATCAGGAATGGAAGCATGCCCCAGTTGATCAGGTTGGAGCGGTAGCGCTTCGTTGCATACTCGTTGGCGATGTTTGCCCAGCCGCCTAATACCTTCTGGCAGGAAGCTGCCTGCTCACGCGCAGAGCCGTCGCCCGGTTTTACAGCGAAGATGGTGGATCCGACACCGACGTTTGTCTTGTCGATATCCGGGTACTGGGTATGGATGGCTGCGAAGACCGGTTTCAGTTCCGGAAGTGCCTCTGCCGGGCAGTTTCCTTCCTGGATGGCTTTCTCTGCGACCTGTACTTCTTTTGCACGTCCCACGTAAGCCGGATCTTTTCTTGACAGGGTGAACTCTGCCAGTCCGAGCGGGTTGGAACGGAAGGAAGAAGTCTCGCCGGATGGAATCAGCTCGTCGGTTGTCGTAACCGGATCGTGGATCTCGGAAACAACCTTCAGAATCAGGTTCTCGGCAAGCTGCGGCATAGCCGGCCAGTCTTTGATGTTCGGTCCGAACTGGATTTCTACAGACGGATCTGCCACACCCTTGCTGTCGAAGACACGGTTCTCGTAAATCTTCTTGTCGAAGTGGTATGCCGGTTTCGTGTATGTTCCGGTGAACTCGTCTGCTGCGGTCAGGAATCCCTTGTTTGCTGCGGTTGCTGCAATGGAACGTGCATCCATCAGGGCAACGGAAGAAATCTGACCGTTCTGGATCTTGGATCCCTCGCGGTTCGGGAAGTTTCTGGTGGAGTGACGGATTGAGAACGCATTGTTTGCCGGAGTATCGCCTGCGCCGAAGCACGGTCCGCAGAATGCGGTTTTTACGATCGCACCGGTTTCCAAAAGGTCTGCCAGTTTTCCGTTTCTTGCCAGCTCCATATAGATCGGGGTACTTGCCGGGTAAACACTTAAGGTGAACGCATCGTCGCCAATGCTGTGGCCTTTCAGGATATCGGCTGCGTCGCAGATGTTCTCAAATCCGCCGCCGGCGCATCCTGCGATGATTCCCTGGTCTACCAGGAGTTTTCCGTCGTGTACTTTATTTTTCAGAGTGAACGGAACTTTTCCGTCGAGGCTGATGGCTGCTTTCTTCTCTACATCGTTCAGGATGTCATCGAGGTTTGCTTTCAGCTCTTCAATGGTATAAACATTGCTCGGATGGAACGGCATCGCGATCATCGGTTTGATCTTGTCGAGTTCTACTTTTACAACGCCGTCATAGTAAGCAACCGCGCCAGGATTCAGTTCTTTGTAATCTGCGCTTCTGCCGTGGATCTGATAGAACTCGCTGATCTTCTCATCGGTTCTCCAGATGGAGGACAGACACGTTGTCTCGGTTGTCATAACGTCCACACCGATCCGGTAATCTGCGCTTAAGGAAGATACGCCAGGTCCTACGAACTCCATAACTTTGTTCTTTACGTAACCATTTGCAAAGACTGCACCGATGATGGCAAGTGCAATATCCTGCGGTCCTACTCCCGGCTGCGGTGCGCCTGTCATGTAAATTGCGATCACTCCCGGCATAGCGATATCATATGTTTTGGAGAGAAGCTGTTTTACCAGCTCCGGTCCTCCCTCGCCCATGGCCATGGTTCCGAGTGCACCGTAACGGGTGTGGGAGTCGGATCCGAGGATCATTTTTCCGCCGCCGGCAAGCATCTCGCGGGCAAACTGATGAATTACTGCCTGATGAGGCGGTACATAGACGCCGCCGTACTTTTTCGCACAGGTAAGACCAAACATGTGGTCATCTTCGTTGATGGTTCCGCCGACTGCGCAAAGGGAGTTGTGGCAGTTGGTCAGCACGTACGGTACCGGGAATTTTTCCAGTCCTGACGCGCGCGCGGTCTGAATGATTCCAACAAAAGTAATGTCATGCGATGTAAGTTTGTCAAATTTGATCTGCAGATTTTCCATGTTGCCGGAAACATTGTGGTCTTTTAAGATTCCATAGGCAATGGTTTCTTTTGCAGCATCCGCCGGACACGGCACAGCGCCGGTACGCGCTTTGAGTTCCGCGCGGCCTTCTTCTGTATCCGGGATGATATCGATTCCGTTGACAAGGTATGCACCTGTGTTCAGTAATTCAATCATGTCGTTCCTCTCCTCTTGTTGTTGATAAAATGTCAGGGTCAAAAAGTCTTTTGACCCCTTCGATACCCGGATTGCTCCGTGCTTTGCACTCCCGCAATCCTGTACGGCTCTGAACGGTTTTACAGATTTTCGCTGTTGTTCATATACGTCATGTAGCTTACGACCATCATGGCAATTTTAAAGGTCAGCGCATCGTCAAATTTACGAATGTCGAGTCCTGTGCTCTTCTCGAGCTTCTCCAGACGGTACACCAGAGTATTTCTGTGTACATAGAGCTGACGGGATGTCTCGGACACATTCAGGTTATTTTCAAAAAATTTATTGATTGTGGTCAGTGTTTCCTCATCGAACGTATCCGGCAGATTTTCGCCGAAGACTTCGGTCATAAACATTTCGCACAGCGGAATCGGGAGCTGATAGATCAGACGGCCGATGCCGAGGTTGTTGTACGGTACCACGTTTTTGTCTGCGTAGAAAATTTTTCCTACTTCGAGTGCCATCTTCGCCTCTTTGTAAGAACGCGATACACTCTTGATCTCGTTGACCGGATTTCCGTAGGAAACGCGCACCTGGGACATGGCCTCCGCATTCAGCATATCCACCAGCATTCTTGCGGTCTGGTTCATATCCTCGAAGGTGTCGGTATCCTTCAGTTCTTTTACAATGATAATGCTCTTCTCATCGACTGCGGTGATGAAATCTCTCGGTCTTGAAGCAAAGAGGCTCTTTACTGTCTCCTGTGCGCTGATGTCTTTTTCCAGCTTCGTCTCTACCATGTAAACAACGCGGCGTACATCTGTGTCGATGCGAAGCTTTTTCGCGCGGTTGTAGACATCCACCAGAAGAAGATTGTCGAGAAGAAGGTTCTGGATAAAGTTGTTTTTGTCCAGACGCTCTTTGTATGCAATGATAAGATTCTGAATCTCACATACGGCAACCTTTCCGATCATATATGCATCGTCGCTGCTTCCTTTAGAAATCAGAATATACTCCACATTCTGGTTGTCATATACTTTAAAATAATGATATTCCTGTACAATCTGGCTGTCCGCAGCGGATAATACAAAAGAACGGATGCTTTCTGCATCAATCGCGGTTTCCGGGAATGTGGTCACCAGCAGAACACCATCCGTATTCGTCACACATAAATCAATTCTCGTAATATTTCTTAATTCATCAAGGGTTTTCTGTAATACCTGACTTGATACCAAATCTGCCACTTCCTTTCTCCTGGCGTATTTTACTCCAGGGTGCGTCTTATCTATAACTATAGCTTATTTTTTTCTCATTGGCAACTATTTTTTGCTTCGCAAAAGGAGGGCGGTGCATATGCAAAAAGGACCGGCATCCGAACGGATGTCGATCCTTTTCTCTATGTTTGCGCATACGCGCTGATGTTCATATGGATTAGTTGGTAATGGTGATCTCTGTCTCTTTGTCGAACAGATGAACTTTTTCCATATCCAGAGCAAATTTAACGGTATCACCGCTTCTTGCAGTTGTACGAGGATCTACGCGGGCTGTCATTGGGAAGCCTTCGCAATCGAAGTACAGGTAAACTTCTGCACCTAACAGCTCGTATACGTTGATCTTGCACTCAACTACGCTGTCTTTGGAAGTTTCGATGAACATCTGAGAATCATGTACGTTCTCAGGACGGATACCCATAACAACGGTCTTTCCGTCATAGCCAACATTTATTCTCGAAGCGGAAAGCAGCTCTCTGGTCATCTGTCTTTATCTCCTCTCGTCAGCAGATAGACGACGATCGGCGCGCCGATGGCGGAAGTGATCGCCGCCAGCGGAAGCTCAACCGGCGCAATAATATTGCGGGCGATCAGATCGCACAGCCCGGTCATGAGCGCGCCGGTGACGGCAGCTGCGGGAAGCAATACCCGGTTGTCCGCCGTCTTGAAGATCACGCGGCATATATGCGGCACCGCCAGACCAATGAAAGAGACAGGGCCCGCAAAGGACGTCACCGCAGCCGTCAATACGCTGGAAATCAGTATGATCGCCCTGCGGATCAGTCTGATTCGAACGCCCATGGATTCCGCATATCGATCGCCCATCAGCAGCGTGTTCAGCGGCTTGGACATGCAGAAGGCCAAAACGGAAAAGGGCAGCACGATCGCAAACAGAATCCCCGCCTGCTGCCATGTAAAGCCTGAAAAGCTGCCCATGGACCAGATGACATAGCCGGCGATCTTTTCCTTTTCTGCGAACACCGTCATCACGCTCGTGCCGGCGGAGCAGATATATCCGGCCATCATGCCGATAACCAGCAGCGTAACCATGCTTTTCACGTGTCTGGATGCGATGATGACCACCATCATGACCAGCATCGCCCCGATGAATGCGCCCGTGAAGATGAACATGGGGGTGATCCTAGTGATCCCAAAGGTAAAGCCGCCCAAGGTCACCAGCGCCATAAACAGAGACGAGCCCGAGGAAATGCCCAGCACATAGGGTTCGACGATGGGATTATTGAAAAAGGCCTGGAGCAGCAGCCCCGAAATCGCAAGGGCCATTCCGCCGCCAATCGTCGCCAAGGCGCGCGGAAGGCGGATTCTCAATATAATCAGACTGTCCGTCAGCTCTTCATTGACGTCGGAAACCAAAATCCGCAGAATGTCCAGCAAATCAATCTGTACCGCGCCCATGGCGATGTTGAGACAAAACACCACGGCCGTCGCAAGGAATAAAATCAAAAGCAGCGCCGCGTTTGTCTTTCTTGATCTTCCGCCAATGGATCTCTGTGCCAAATCCTGCATTCTCTTAGAGCCTCCTCATAAAAACCGGGCGCTGAAATGTCCGGCAACGCATCACAGCCAATCCACGCAGGCATAAATATGTCTGCGCATTTCGACGGTTCCCTGCACCATCCATCTTCGTGGAGTTCTGTCTGCTTTCAAGCTGGTGTTCTGGCTCAAGGATCACAGCGCGCATCGTCTTCCCAGTTTCCCAGTGACCTTGGTGATGTGTGCTCTCCTATTACAGCGGCGGGACTGCGAGGGAATTTCACCCATACTTCCGCATTGAATCACCGACGGGCGGTGAACTTGAAAATATATATTCCATTGTCCATTCCAATAAAAAACAGAATTCCCCGGGCTTCCGCCGCAGAAATTCTGTACAAATTATATCAAGGCCTGCTGAGCATACGAACACAAGCACAAACATAAGCCGCCATACAATGCACATATGATTCCTTTTGGCCGAAGAACCGATACGTATTTTTACAGGCAGGTCTTCCGACTTAGCATCCACATCCAAATTCGCCTTCT
>OLPR01001079.1_pt1 | contig 23224 bp, 24 predicted proteins | sample 1672761 | NCBI WGS metagenome assembly OLPR01 (sample SAMEA3136721, study PRJEB25190) | human gut metagenome | biome: human gut; feature: human-associated habitat; material: faeces | place: Austria | collected 2013 | reverse complement strand
TGTATACGTAAGTGGCTGTATGCCACAGTGTTTTTAAATTTTTAACGTAGTATTGGAGTTTATTTATTTGTGAAAAATAAGCCCCGCCGGAGTGGCGGAGCCTATCATCAGGGCTTGCGATACTGACCGTGGAACGCTCGGACCAGTTTTCCTTCTTTACAGAAGGTCTGTATGTACCGTTCGGCTGATCGCTGAGGGATGTTGAGTTTCTGCGCCAGGGAGAGGTAGGCCTCCCGACTGAAATCTGGCGGCAACTGGTCGTAGAATGCTTGCTTAGCTTCCGTCTTCTCCGAGAGAGCGGATACCGCCGCCGATGTGGGCAGGGACTCGAAAACTTTTGCCGTATGTTTGAGAAGGACCTGAACCATCGACAATGCGTTCTGGAAGTCGGTATCGGAGCAGAAGACAATCTGCTGCATGGGCACGTTCTCCATGAAGCGCAGCGCCGACATGACCATCGCGATACGGTAGGTGATCAACCCGAGACGGCGGATAGAACCGACAATGTCAAGGCCGTAGAGCTGGGCGTATTCCGTCTGGACGGAGCGGAAGAAATCATTGAATTCTTGCTCCTGAGGCGTCGTGAAGCGGAAGGTCATAGGTTCGGCTGCCTGCATCTGTGTATAGAGGTAGTCGAACCGTTTGCCCAGCTCGTCAAAGCATTCCTCCATCGTCTTGTCAGAAGAACCGGCGAAGACATCGTTCCATACCAGGGCTACGTCGATGGAATAGAAGATGAACCTGCTGAAAAGACCGTTTTCGGCATCCGGGATCAGGCTGAGCACCTGACGCGGAGTGCCGGACAGAACAGCGGAAAGGCGGGGTATCTTCAGCTCGACGAACTCCCGGTCCTTGCGCCGGTTGTAGCTGATGGATTCGTGGTGGAACGCTTTACGAAGCGCATCAGAATAGTTGCCGTGCTCGGACTTGAACGTGGTTGCGAGCGTGTCGCCCTCGGTTTCAAACATCAGGCCCACACCGTCGTTGTCGTTAAGCGTCTGGCACATGGCCGTGGCGCTGCTGTTCGCCGGCATGATGAGCGTCTTCATCGCAACTTCCTTGGGACGGGACAACCCCTCCTTGCGGCTGCTCTTGAGAAACGCTGTCATCTCCTCGTCGTAGGTTGCCTTGAGCCGAGTGTATTCCTCACGGAGTTTCTCGTGAATGGGCATTACGATGTTTTTGCAGAGGGAGAGGCGACCCTTACCAGCAGACGCCTGAGCTGTCACGAATAAATAAAGGTTCGCGTACACGCGCCGGCGATCATATACACCAGAGAAGTTCGGCAGGCACGCCGATATTGCCGTGACAGTGCCCAGAATCAACAGGTCTGCATCCATTGCCGAGTTGGAGAAGGATACGATGCGCTGAAGGAAATCCGGGAGGTCACCTTTCACAAGGTCGGAGAACGTGGGCATCGGCTCTGGCGGGTCCTCTGTCGCAACCGCCATTTCCGCCACTGGCGGAGTTGGCGGAGGTGTGGCGGATTGGCGCTTGATTGATACGGATACACCAGCCTGTTGAGCCAGGTGGAAGAAAGTGCTGATGTTTACCTTTCCGCTTCCTGTTGCCATGCAGGAGGAGTACTTCTTATCGGCTTCCTGCTCGTCATAACCGGGATAGAAGCGGCTAAGGCGCTGGAAATAGGAACGTCCAGCCTCGCCCAATTCTCCGGCAAGGGCGAAGCCGAGATCCAGCCAGTCCTGGTAGTTGGCGGTAATATCGATGCCAGCCGCCTCGATGCGCTGGGTGACGATTTCAATGTCGCTATCCTGAAGGTTCTCCGGAACAGCGACCGGTACTGAAGGAGCGGACTCCCTCTGCTGAGGCTGGGGAGTCCACTCGGTTAAGTTGAATTTCTTCTTGGTCATTTTTCAAGGAGTTTTGGATAGATGTACGCGTCGGGATCGAACGGAAGATAGCAGGCACGTGATACGTTGCTGCAGTTGATGTCCACGTCAATCCGGTAAGTGTAGGCGACATAGGCCGCTATTGACTCGTAGAAGCTCTTATGGGTGCCTTCCGTAATGTCAATGGGTATCACCCACTTCAAGCCGTCTCCGGAAGGGCTACGGAACAATAATTGGGTCTCAAAGTACTCGTCCTGCAGCAAACGCTGGAACAATCCCTCAAGGTCAGTCACGTGATCAAAGTCGATGCATATCAACCCGGAGTGCGCTACCAGCTCCCTGTCGTTGCGGGTAGCAAACGTGCCGGAGAAGGTGGCATAGTCGAATGCTGTTGACTTGAAGCGCTTAGCGGCCTTCTTGTCAGTCATGGCGCGGAGCCGTTCGGTTCGTTCCCTGGCGTAATCGCTGGTGATGTACTTGTAGATGTCCACCACGTTGGCGGTACGACACGGCTTAAGATTCTGTATGGGCGCACGGAAGAAGGAGAAAGGCCGGATGGATATGGTCTCTTCCTTAGGCTCCTCCGTGGGCAGATCTTTCAGCTGTGCATATTTCCGGACGGAGTAGAAACTGCGTTCCTCGCCGATATGCAAGAACATCTCCTGGTTGAGCGTATCCAGCAGTTCGTCACCGGTCTGATGGTAGTGCAACTCGGCGAAATCAAATGCGTCGCCTTCAGGAATGGCACCGTCAAGGTCTTTATGCAAGGCCCATTCGGCAGACATCGCTTTGCCGGGAACTTCCTTGTGTAGTCATACGTGGAGTGTAGGCTTGTCGCCGTTGAACGGATTGTGGGTAAGCCCGCAATCACGTCCGACGACTTTGAGAACGACTTCTCCGGGATAGTAAATCCGGAGGATGTGAGCGTAGATACCCAGCCCGTAGTGGGTTTTGGCGAGGACAGCCTCGCGTGTCAGCTTACTGTTCTCCATAGCGCTCGCGGATGTTAAACATGACGTAATTGCTGCGGAGGACACGCTCCAGGTCGCGCTTGAGATACCAGATCTTGTTGCCGATCTTCGTATAGGGGATTGTGCTGTTGCTGCGGAGAGTCTGGAGGGTGCGAGGGCTGATGTGCAGTTTCTGCATCACTACCTGGCCATCAATCCAGTCTTCAAGGAACGCGCGCTCACATAGGCAGTCCAGCTGCTCGTCGGTAAGGTCATCGATGCTGATGATCTTGCGTTTTAGGAGTTCTTCCTGAATGAACGGGCACTGGCGGAGGACCTTAGCGAAATCGTCTGTGGGGTCGGCAGCTATCGCAACCATAATGTCCCCAATCTTCTTGGGCTCGCTCATTTTCCCAGACGTTTGCGGTTGACGTAATCCTCGGCTGCTGCTGCCATCTCGGCATCAGTGTCCTGGCGACCGGAATTCATCCATTCCTCAATTTCGGAACGCTTGAAGCTGAGCTTCTTGCCTTTCTTGTAATAGGGGATGAGACCGTTCCGAATCCAGCCATAAACGGTTGGTGCGGCGGGATGGTCTGGCAAGAAAGCCTGAAGTTCCTTGACGTCCATCCACTTGCTGGTGGGTTCAGGCACGGGTGCCTGCTGTTGTTTTTCGAGTAGCGACTCGAGGCGGTCGACCTTGTCGACGAGATATGCCAAGGCTTTTGGCATATCGTTGAACGAAAGTTCATCTGTTTTAAAAGCTGCCATTGTGCTTACTTTTAAAGGTTTTTGAATCGCCCTTCTCGGGTTGCATTATCCCTTGAAGAACCCTCTCCGACCGTCGGAAAGTGAGCGCAATTACATAGGTGATATTGGTGTAAAAAAGTTGTGATTTTCAGTCGCCGAAATCACATTATTTGGCAGCTTAATCTATTGGTTTACAGATATGAAATTCGGTGACACCTGCAGGTTTTTTCTCTTACCATACACGGTGTCACCGAAAAATCACAATGTCGGATATGTCTGTATTATTTGCCGACGTCTTGGTAGTAATACTGAGGCTTATGACTGAAGCGCTTGTAGACAGTATCACCGCCCCAAGTATCCAGCTGTGAGAACAACTGCTGCGTTAGGTCAATCCAATTCTGGCGACCAAAGTGTTTCAGCTGGCGATAAAGCAGATAGAATGTGTACACCACATACTCATTGGATAAGGTCGTGGTGACCCTCGTTATGTTATTGGGGATTTGGCCAGTTCGAACGAATTCCACGACCGTATCATTCATCGTCTTGAAATCGGCATCTGACATTATCTTTGCCCCTGCGTGCGTGTTACCAGACATAAACGATAATGTCTCGTGGACTTTCTTCTTCATTTGAGGGAGAGTAAGCCCTACTTGTTTTGGTTTTGTTTTAACCTTCTTCTCGCCTGCTGGGGCCAGGGTAGAGAACATAGCGCCAAGATTCTTCTCATATAGTTCCTGCTGCTTTTCAAGATAGTCTCTATACTGCGCAACTTGTGAGGAATGTGATTCTTTCGATAGACCTAATTCACCTATCGTCATGAGTTCGTCGCCTATCAACTGAAGTATCTCACGTGGGTTGTCCAGGGCGTTTATTCTTACTGTTAAATCTGCCTTGAGTCCCTTGAACGAAATCTGGTCCGCCTCGATTTGCTCTGAGTAGAGAGCATCCTCCAGCAAGGCAATCGTAGGCTTGAGCGATGAAATAAAAGCGTGTTTACACGAATACAGCGGAGCAAGGAGGCTTGCGTCCGCTTCGTCTGCTATGACCGCCTGTTGAGCCGCATGGATGTGTTTCATCTCATCCACATAGGTCTCAAGATGGTACTCCTTCGGGAACATTTCAAGCACATCGTTACAAAAGTCCCTGACGGGATCAACGTCTTCCGGCTTGAGTACAGCATCGAACATAATGCCGATTTCGTAGTACAGCTTGCAGGCATATTGCCACAGGAATCTATAGATGCGATATACCATATCATAAGCATCTTCATCTTCCGGTGGAACTTCGTCATATCGTATGTTTAGAGCCGGGTGTATCTTTTTATCGTTGATTTCGAAAGCAGCCCCAGATACGCGTTGGAGTTGCTTAAGAGTTTCTTTGACTTCATCTCTCGTAAGATCATCATCTTCGCGGCTCGCGGCGTTCCGGAGTAACGTTTCTACGATACGATACCCTTCCCATATAATAATAGCATTGTAGTACCGTTCCACAGGAGTCCTGTTAATTGAATCCAATGGCAGCACGACGGGGAAGGTATCTTGTTTGATCGCAGTGTACTTTGCCGCTGGTGTCATCCGCACCGGGATCTTCTTGGGAGCTGGCGGGAAGGATAGGGAAGTGTCACCCTGCAACTCGGCAGTTAACCACTCCTCGGCTTGCTCCAGGGAAGACGGAACATCATTGAAATGCTGTTTGACCAGATCGCTTAGATGCATAGTGACACTGCACGGTGGGTACAGGTCGCCTTCGTTGATCTTATGGTAGATGGTAATGTTCATGCTTAGTCCTCCTTAATCTTTATCACTTCCGCTGCCTCACGTTTCTTCTTGTCTATGAGGTCAGCGTAGATTTGGGTTGTACTGACGTTCTTATGGGTAAGCATCTTGCTGACAGTGTAGATGTCGGCTCCACCGGCAATGAGCTGCGTGGCGTAGGTGTGGCGGAAGCAGTGGAAAGTGATGTACTTGGTGATACCGGCCTGTTTAAGCCAGGGCTTTAGGTACGTGTTGACCATGTTACGGGTAAGACCTTTGAAAACAATTCCTGTTGAAGGTGGGCCGCATAGCGCAAGGGCCTCTTCGCTTATGGGGATTGTCGCTTCCGTATCAGTCTTCTCGGTGCAGATTCGGATACACTTGCCGCCGTCCGGGAAATCTCTTACATCGTTCCAGGTTAGCGCGAGGATATCACTGATTCTCAGACCGGTCAAGCAGCTGAATAGGGATGCTTCCCGCAGGACCGGAAACTCGCAGGGTGTATTGTAGAGCCGCCTCAATTCATCCATCGTAAGGTATTCTCGACGAGTCTCTTTCAGCTCTATCTTATCCAGATTGTCGTTGATGTTTTCTTTCAGGTAGCCTTTCTTGTAGGCTGATGCGAGAAAAGCCCGGAAGGTACTCCAATAGCCGGATGCTGAGTTCTGGGAGATTTGGAGTTTCTTGCTATTGAGCCGCTTGGCGGTAAGCAGGTACTCACGGAACCCGTTGCATAGCTCGACATTCAGATCCTTGAAGGCGCATTTGCCGTGGACGAACTTATTGAAATGGTCATAAGCGCCAAGCCATTTCGGTCCCTTGGTGAGCATCAGGGAGTAGAAGTACTCTACAGCATCCATCTTGGCCTTGGCCTTGCTCTTGTCGATGAAGCCATACTGCTCGTTGATAAGCGACAACTCTCGCTGGGCACGGATAGCCTCGGCTTGTTTCAGCTTGGTGGCGTTGATACGGCGCCCTTGTGCGGTACGCGGGCTCTTCATAATGTAGATGCCCAAGTATTCCCGCCGGCTCTCTTCTCCAGTGCGGGGGTTTTTGATGGCGGGGTAGAAGTCCAGGTAGAGGGATACCTTCCCGCTGGGGTATTCACGTTTGCGAAGTGTTACTTTTGTGCTGCCCATAATAGTCAACTACTTTTTCTGTTTGCGAGTATGTTGTCAACGTCTTCACGGATGAAATATACGAAATTTCCGCGTTTTATCCGAGGAACCTTGTGTTCTTTAAAGACACAGTAGAGGTGATTGCGGGAAAGTCCGTATTTATCAGTGATTTCCGCCATCGTGTAATAGAGGTCTTTCTCCACGTTAAGACCCCTCGCTTCATCCCAGTGGGTTTTGGAGATATAGGTGATGTTGTTCTTCTTCATTTTGGGGATCTTATGCTCCCGGATGAAGTCGCTGATTGACTCAGTACGCATTCCAGTAGCAGTGCGGACCTCGTCGAAGGTGTACCACTCAGTGACGTGCGTATAGTCCTGATTGGAGAACAAGCGATGCATCACGTCCCGGTCATAGAAGCCGAGGGTCCCAATCATGTGGGTCTTGATTCCGCGCTTCTTGAGCACGGAATAGAACCAGATATAGGTGACATCGTACTTTTCCATTACCTGTTCTCTTGTCATCCATTTGCCCAGATCGTCGCCAGGTCCCTGGATGGGGTTGCTTACATTGTAGTCTTCTGCTCGCTTGGCGGCCACTTTCTCCAAGTCTTCACGGGCAATGCGGACGGTCCGGAGCGAGAATCGTTTCAGAGGGATGTCGTTCTCCTTGATAATCTTGTACAAGGTGTTCCGCGACATCTGGAGGAGTCGGGCGGCATCTGCAATGGTGAGGAAGTTTTTGTCAAGCAGGGCGAGACGTTCTCGCTCCCGGACATCATCCCCAAGATTCTGAAGCCGTTCATCGCGCAGCTTGTGCTTTTTGCTCAAGTTTGCGCATCTGGGGGAGCAGTAGCGAGTGACTGCGAAGTGGGATTCGAACTGGCATCCGCACTGCTCACAAACTTTGAGGTAGAGTCTCTGCGTGTCCATAGGGGTACTTGCGCAGCATAGTCTACTTTCTGCCGGGTTTCAATGTTCAACGATGTTCAATCCAACGAGGAGTTGCGCCTGAAGGTCGGTGTACAAAGAGCCTTTTGTACCGCAAAGGTACAATAAGGTACAAATACCGACAAATAAGTTAAGAAATGCATCGAAATTTAACTGTTACACATAAAACCTCTGGATCTGTAACGAGGTGAGTGTCAGTTAGATTTCGATAGTTTTCGTAATTTATTGATAATCAATCACTTCCCGATGCAGAAAGCGATACAATCAATATAAACGATTGATTATTAAATAGAAAAAGCCTCCTTTACTTGCATCTGGTAACAGCATAGTAACAAAAGTGTGTGAAAAGCAACACGATTGAAAGGAGGCTTGCACAAATGTACTCAGATAATTGGAACTATGCAACAGAAGCCGTGAAAAGTGATGATTTCTCCAGTGATTTCTCCCAGGTAGTGGACAGCTTCACCGAGGTTCCCAGGCAGCAGCTCTGGATCCCAGCTCTCGCTGGCAGCTCTCTTGCAGCCCTGCCAGGCTCCAGAACACAAAGGAGGGTGCTCCATTCAGAACACCCTCCTAAGTATAGTAATCCTTTGATCTTTGACCGTTCAGGCAATTTCACTCCTTGAACTGAGCATCCATTTGATAAGGTGCCAGAAACTCCCCACCAGAACAGACTATTCACGATCTCCAGAAGCTCTGGAATGCTGGCAGCCCACACAGGCAACAAATACCGGCATCGTAATAAGAGAATACACAAATATAGCTCTATTTTCTGAAACAGAAATAAGAAAGGGGTTCAACCTCACGGCTACCCCCCTTTCACAATAAGCATAAAGTAATATGTGGGTTGTTGCACTTTCCCCGATTAAATGATGATGGCTGCTTCACCGTCCTGCTTTGTCATAAGCTGATCCCAGACACTATTCTGAATTTCCTCAAAGATCATTTTGCCCAACTCCTGGATTTTGTCTGAATACTTCTCATTGAAGATCTGGCAGCCCTGCTCCTCACCGTACACAGTTTGAAGCCCATCCATAAGAGCTGGTTCAAAGTTTGTCAGCGCTGTGTAAACGTCAAACATAGCCTCTGTTTCACGGCTCATTTCATACTTGCTTGTTGCCTTTCCCATAATGATTGAATTTTAATTGTTGTTATTGTTACCAAATGTGGAAGCAAAGGTATAGCAAGAAAATCAATTTTGCAAACTTTTTACACATTTAATTTATTGATGTTCAATTACTTGTGTTTGTCAAACACACGTTTGCACACCAATAAAAATACGGTTGTAGGAGGGCAAATCACCAGGGAAGTGTGTTTGCTGAACACACCAAAACTTATTTCTATTGTAGAGGGAAATTGTAATCTTCTCCCCAGGACGGTTGCACAGACCAGCATAACAACTGGAATTGATAGTTTAACTCTGTAGAACATAAATTGATAGTTTGATATGTCCGACAAAGTTACTGAGTATTGGCAGCACGTCAATAGTGACAGTATCCTGAATCTGGCAGATCAGGGGCTTTAGCCCTTTGAAAGGGCACAATAAAACAGCCTGTTTCTTTAGCCCTTTCCAGGATCTGGCAGCACTCGTTTTCAGGACGGCTCAAAAATAGCCCATTTCAGAGCCTTTTGGCTCTCAGGTGTAATCTTGTCCAGCTGGAGCGTTAAACGCTGAATCTGGCAGCCCTGGAGCCTCAGCAGAGGGCAAACAGCAGCACAGCACCAGAAACAAAATAAGCCAGTACGGTTTGTGCTGTCCTGGCTCTCTGTAGAAACGCTGTTCTCTGGGGTACAATGGAAAATCAATTAAAACTACTATAAAGGCTCTCCCCAGAATAGATCATATTCAGTAAGATCAACGCTTCCAGCTTCCAGCTCTTTGAACTGAGCATCTGTCCAGTTGTATAACAGAATCGGAAGCGGTGAGGCTACAGTGTCACAGATACACTTGCAGTCTATCGTTGTGAGCTGGTTTCCTGTTGTTGTCTTTGGCACGATCATCAGTGCAAAAGCAGCATAGTCTGGCAGCTTGAATGGCTTTGAAAGGTCTGTAATCTGACCGTGTTTCTTGAACGGTTTTGGTTTAATGTAAATTGCCATAGTATTTTGTTGTTAATAAGTTTGTTGATAATCAGCGTGCCCAGCGTTTTATGCTGTTGAACGGCTGTTTTGTTGTCTGTTTGTTACTCGCTGCCCAGAACGTGGAATTAACTCAGTTAATTATCAGTGTGTTCTGAGCTTTCATCCACATTCCTGGAGCGAATATGATTGCTAAGAAATGCCCTGAGACAGCAGATTGTTTTCTCTGTTCTCAATCCGCTTCACGCTTTCCTGGATCTGTGTCAGCTTCTCTGCACTTACACCTGTGTTGTGAGCGATCTCAGCCTGGTGGATCAGAGCGTTTCTCAAAATTTCCATCTGTTGGCTCTGGTTGATAACAACAGCGTTCATCCTGCCAGCCACAAGCCCTCCTGTCTCCTCGCTCATTCCACGGACGGCACCAGTAAGAGCATCCACCTGGGTTTCATCACCCTGGAGCCACTTGCCTGTTTTCTGGAGGTAGTCTTGCTGCTGTTCATCCAGCCTCCGCTTGTACTCATCCAGCATCGCCTCCTCAGATTCAGAGATCACACCGTCTTTCAGAGCAGTTGCCAGATAACTCATAAAGGATTCCACCTCTGGCTGGAGCTTGTTTTTCAGCTGCTCAATGATTGCAGTCTTTATCACGTTCTTTACAGTGGAAGCTGATCTCTTGGCAGCGTTCTCACCAGCTGCCCAGGCTTCTGCATAGGCATTGGCAAAATCATCTATTGCACTGGCAACGTCAGTGCCCATAATAGCCTCAACAATGTTGTATTTGGTGTTCTCAGCGATCTCTTTCTCATTCTCGGCTATCTGCTTCTCCCATTCCTTGATCCTCTCAGAATCGGTCTTTTTCTTATCCTCCTCCTCACGGATCTGCTGCCTGATCTTCTGGTTTTGCTTCCTCAGGTTCTCAGACTGCTGCTCCAACAGATTTGCCTTATTGGATGAATAAGCACGCTCAATGGATTCACCCAGATTGTCATAAGAATCAGCCAGGCTGTCTATTTCTTTCTGGAGATCCTTGATATTCTCCTCGTGCATTGCATCGCTCATTCCGTTCAGCGACACAATGAAATCGGCAATACCAGAAATGCAGTCCTGAATACCTCCAACAATGTCACCACTCATTATCTTAGCGACACCGCCAGCAGCCTTTCCAGCTCCAGACAGGGCACCAGACACACCCTCAATTATTGCTGAGGTCTTACCGTCTGCCCCAAAGCTGTCAGCCACAGAAGCAATAGCCCCTCCAACGGTGGAAGTGGTCTGGTTGATCTGTCCTATTGCATTTGCACACTGTGCAGCGTTTGAAATAACAGCATCCTTGAAGTTGGACAGCTCATCTTTGCTCAGGTTCTTTTTCTGGGCTTCTTTCAGCTCTTTGAGGCTCTTGATATACTTTGAGAAACTTTCTCCCAAGCTCTTGAAAGGGTTGATCGTTGTGATCTTCTCCTTTGCATCGTTCAAGCTCTGGAGCAGTGCCCTGTAGTCAGCAGGGGACAGCTTCAAATTTGTACTCTGGAGCTTGCTTTCAATGTTCTGAACCAGCTTGCTGATCTCATCGGCTGAAAGGTGGTCCAGGTTCTGGAAAAGGTTTTGCCAATCGGCTGAGGCTTGAAGCTGTGCCACCTCCAGCTCAGACAGGGCATCTGTCTCAGCTTTGTTCAGACGTGCCAGAAGCTCCTCATTGCTTTGTGCCGTCTCAGTCAGCCTCATTGCATTGTACTGGGACGTGATCTCTGCCTTACGCTCCTCAAAGCTCTTGAAATCATTTATGATCTTGTTGTGCAATTCCTGCTGTGCCTCTCTCTCATCCTCGTTCAGCATAAATGCAGCCTCTGTTGTCTCATCCTCGTTCAGCTTGAAATCTCCATTGGACAGCTGCTCTTTCAGATCTGCTATAGCCTGGAGCTTTTCTGCCAGATTGGAAGCCTGAGCGAAAGCATTTGAAACGCTGTCCTTGAAAGCATCCATAGCGGTTCTGGTGCCGTTGATCTGTTCCTGCTGCTGTAACAGCTGGTTCAGGGCGTTTGCATCACCGATACTGAAAGATTCAGGGTTGCTGTCTCTCTTGCTTTCCAGAGTTGAGATCTGTGAGCTTACCCAGGCACTGAAAGAAGATCCTGCCTGTAGGAGGGATTCAAAATGCTGGTCGGCTACTTCCTTGCCCACATTCTTCACCCACTGGAAATAGAGCTTGTACTGCTCCTTTTTGTACTCGATCTCACCGTCAAACAGCTTTTCCTGGGCTTTGTCATAGCTGGCGTTCTCAGCTGCCCTCATATTCTCAAAGCCCTCTTTCTGGCTGTCAGTCAGAGAACCTTTCCCAGCTTTCTTCCTTGCATCAGCAAGCTCCTTTTCCTGCTGGTTGATTTTGTCCAGGTTCCTTTTGTGCTGGAGATCCAGAACAGCCTGGCGTTTCTCAAAGCCCTCCTCCATAACAGAGATCCTTGCCTCCTCAACGGCTCTCTGAGCTTCCAGCTGCTTCTGGTTCAAAGCCTCCTGCTTCTGTGCAGCCTGTTCGCCTGTCTTAGGGAGCCTGTTCTGGAGCTTTGTTATCTCAGAGTTCAGCTTCTTGTACTCGGCACTGTTGATAACTGCCTGTTCTTTCTGCTCCCTGAGTTCCTTGATCCTGGCGTTAATATCGCTCTCGGTGTTCAGGTTGTTTGTCTTGCTGCCTGTGGCTGCCTGGATCTGAGTGAGCTGGTTCTGCAACTGGTTGAGCTTTGTGAAATCCACGTCCACTTTTACCTGTTTGGCATTGATCTGATCTATCTGCCTTTGAACGTTGGCAGCCTCTTTGTCCAGATCTCCAAAGGACATACTCATATAGTCCACGCTGGCAGCTGCTTCTTTGCTCTCGGTTGTCAGCTCCTTATTCAGTCTGGCAGTCTGTTCTGCAGCCGATCTCTCAGCGTTCACAATCTCGGTGGCATAAGAAACAAGACTGCTCCTGAATCCTGCCAGCTCCTTATCTGTGGCGTTAAGGTTGTTTTTCAGCATTCCCTCCAGGGTGGCAATAAGATCGTTGAAAGCCTTGCCATACTCCTCACCTGTGAGCTGTTTGAGCTTGGCTGCTCTGTCTATAGTCTCAGCCTCAACAAGTTCCCAGAAAGCCCCAGAAGCGTTCCTGATATTCTGTGATTTTGCATAGTTGGTCTGAGTGTAGGCACCAGCTGAGCTTTGTATCGTTGAAGTGCTCTGGACGTACTTAGCCCTGCCAGCCTGTTTCTCCAGATCTTTGAGGGCATCGCTTTCGGTCTCACTGGTAGCCTGGCTGATTTCGTCAATATGCTTTGCTTTGATCTTCTCAGCCGTGGTGTTCTGAATCGCCTTTGTCAGTTCATCATAACGCTTTTTCTGATCCTCCAGGGTGCTGTTTTCTTTGAGCAGGGTAGTGTTGTACTCCTTACACATTCCGTTGATCTTATTCAGAGCCTCGGTGTGTGATCTGGTGCCAGCCTCGGTGTTTTGCAGAACACTGTAGTACATTTTCAGAGTGTCAATCTCACTCTTTGTCCTTGTTGTGAACTCCTGTGCAGCGGTTGTGCTCTCATCCGTTCTCTTTCTGAACAGAGTGAAAGCAGAGACAACCAGTCCCACAATACTGAGGATCCAGCCCAGGGGATTTGCTTTCATTGCTGCCCAGAGTGTCTTGACAGCCAGTGTCGCTTTGTGGCTGCTGCCTCCAGAGCCTTTTTCTTGCTGTAGAACTCGGACTGAGAAGCCAGAGCAGCTTTCCTGGTGATTGACTGCTGCTCCACGGCTGCCTCCAGTTTCTTCTCAGCTGCTGCTATTGCCGTGGCATTGCCAGAAGCCTTTGCCCAGTACACATCCAGTCTTGCTTGCTCCACGGCAGCTGTGCTGGCAACAGCTCTCTGTTTTGTAGCCTCAACGCTGGCTGCTGCTGCCTTTACGTCTGCTCTCATTGTTTCCAGGGTGGCAGCGTGATTCATCCTCTTTGCTTGAACCTCCTGTTCAAGTGCAACCCTGTAAGTCTCACTCTTTCCTGTCAGATCCAGTTTGCTGAGTGCCTGTTTCTGATCCACGGAAAGAACTTTCATTGCCTCAGCTTCATAGCTCTGTGAACTGGTAGTAAGCCCCAGTGTTGAAAGATATTCCTGCTGTTGGGCAGTCAGAAGCTCTGCTATCGCTGCCACTCTCAGCCGTTTCTGTAGGTTTGTAAGCTCCTCGGCTGTCAGTTCTGCCTGTAGTGCAGCCACATTCCTCTCGGTAGCAGCTGCCATTAACTCAGCCTGAGCCTTTGTCTGTCCTGTCAGAGCTGCCTCGGCTTTCAACAGTGTGAGCTTTGCTGCCCTGGCAGTGTTATCTATCAGAGCCACGCCTGTATATCCCTTTGTTACCAGGGTATTCAAAACTATAGCAGCTTTCACTGATCCATAACCGACAGCAACGGCTTTCAGAACGTCCAGGATCTTCTGGTAATTCTCAACCAGGCTCGAAGCCATACCGATAGCACCAGAGAAAAGATCCTGATTCTCTTTGCCGATCTCATTCAGCATATTGTCCCAGGCATCCTCCAGATTGGAGATCATACCTGTAAGGGAGGCTGACTGCTTCTCCATAAGGTTGTAGAACTGTCCTCCTGTCCCTGTCAGTTTATCCAGAACTTTCTCAACGTCAGCAAAACCGATCTTGCCAGCTGAAACCATTTCATTGATCTTCTCAGCTGTCACACCGTACATATCAGCCAGCTCACGAACCAGCGGAATACCACGCCCTGTAAACTGTCTCACGTCCTGAGCATACAGCCTCCCTTGCACCATTGTAGTACCGTACAGGTAAACAATATCGTTCAGAGGAATAGACAGCCCAGAAGCAATGTTTCCCAGCTTTATAAGAGTGTCATTCACTTTGTCTGCTGCCAGTCCATAAGCCATAAGCTGCTTTGCTCCTCCAGCAACTCCCATCAGATCAAACGGTGTTTTTGCAGCCGTCTGTATCATCTGGTTCATCAGAGACTGAGCCTGTGTGCCACTGCCCAGCATCGTTTCAAAAGCGATCTCCAGCTGCTGGAACTGTCCACGTGTCTGGGCAATGCTCTGGAGCAGTCCAGACATACCCTGTCCAACAAGGTACGTTGCAATATAGGCAGCACCCCTCTGGGCAAACTGGAGCAGGGAGTTTTCCATATCTGCTGTCTCAGCCTGAGCCACGGTGGAAGTGTGCCTGATCTGTTTCTCCATCGCCTGGGCAGAGACGGTGAAATCGTCTATATCCAGGGTTGATTTGAAACCTAACGCTCCATCAAGATTCTCCATAGCTTACTCCTCCTGCTTCTGCTTTACAACGGCTTGCAGTCTTATCAGCTCTTTGAGTGATCTGGCTACACAGCCGTAAAACCCAATAAGCTGGTTCATCTGTCCGTTTTCATTGTTGTTTATCATAAAGTCGGCAAGGAGGCACAGAGTTTCTATCTGCTTCTGTGGATTGTCCAGGTGTGCCGTGTCTTTCATCATCTGTGTTGCTACCAGACGTGTGCACTCCTCAATGGTGCAAGGAACTCCTGCCTTTTTCCTATTTTGGAGCACTTCATCCCAGAAAAGTGTCCAAGTTGTTGCTTTCTCGTTACTCATTGTTTCTGTCCTTTTATTAACTCGGTTAATTATCAATACATTTCACAGCTTGCAATACATTCTCTGGTGGAAAGTGCTGCTGCTTTTTGGCTGTCTGAGCACAAAACCGTGAAACAGGATCCAGGAGGAACCAAGCCTGTAAAGCCCCTCTGTCCTTTGTGCAGCCTGAGAATATATTAAACCCTGATTTTTTAATAGATTCATACCACGTCCACACACTGAAAGGAACAGCAGGGACAAAACGCCAGCTTTGCCCTTGCCTGGATCCTGAGAACACGTCACTTTCTTGCTCATTGCTGCCTTGCTTAATTCTTGTTGCCGTCCTTTTCTGGATTCACCACAGCTGGAGCCTCACCTGGAATAATCTTTTCAAACAACCTATCGAACTCCTTTAATTCATCCGCTGTAAGATTGCTGAAATTATATGTATTAACCAAGTTAATCTCTTGTTGTACTTCAAGCGTTTCAGTAGGCTTCCCAAATACCTGATCCAGCAGGAAAGTGAGCACGTATATACGCCCTCTCTTTACATCGGAAAGCAGAGCATTGATAACGGTAATTATCCAGACAGGCACACCGTCTCCAGACAGGATCTGCTTCAACTCTTGAACGCTCATTTCCAACAGAGCGTGTAGAACCTCTCTGAACTCCTCAGCACTGAGTTTGTTCTGAGGATCTTTCAGAACCTTGCTGTAGATCCGTTTCTTTCTGCCCCTGTTCGCTGGCTGATTGTTTGCCGTGAACCTCGTTGCAGTCCCACATTGGTTGCCCCTCTGGAAGCCTTTAACGCCTTTTGCCATACTTTCACCGTCACTTTATTTGAAATAGCCAAACAGTCTGCCGTCCAGCTCTATCTCTCCAGCTCTGTTGAACCTCACCAGGGACAGCTCAACTTCTGGATTGAAGCCCTCAATAAACTCAGGAGGAAGAAAGCAGCCACGCTCCTTTGCTCGCTTCTCAGCCTCAGTAAGCTCTCTCCTCGGAGCCGTCCTTGACGGCTTTGTTTAGAGCCTCCAGAGCCTCTTTCAAGCTCAGATACCTGGAATAGATACCAGCCTTTATTGGCGTGTCTATACGCTCAGCAAATCGGCTCTCAACGTCCTCCATATATTCAGGATCCAGAGACACCAGCCCTGTTTCTGAATCAACACTGAAATACTGGATGGAGACAGGCACAGCTGCCAACTCTGAGGATTGCTTGTATCTGATCTCCTGGAGCTGTCCGCTGATCTTCTGAATTGCCGTTGCCCTTGCCTCCAGATTTACTGTGCTGGAGCCTGGAATGATAGCAGAAATCTGATTTTCACCCTGATTCTCTCTCAATTTGAGCAACATTTGCAGCCGTTCCATTGTCGGAGTGCTGCCAGCCTCAACAACGAGCCTGGAAAGCTCCTGGAGCTTGACACAGAGCCAGCTGTAATGATTGGAGCACTCCTTGAAACCCGTCCTTTTTATAAACTATGATCTTTTCCATATAGCCGTTTTTATGCCGTTTTGAAAATCCAGCTTATTCAACGTACTTGAAAAATTCTCCCTGGAGACTTACTTCTCCATCATATCCAAAGACACCCAAAGAAACAAAGCCAGGTGTTTTCAATCCAGACAGAGGCTGTGGATTAACGAAGCCAAAAGAATGTTTCATATAGCGTGAATAAGCCTCTGATTTGGGTGCATTGGCAACAGCCTGATTAAATCCATCAATGGCTTTTTTAAGCACGTCAAATGCCTCCAGAACTGATTTCCTGCCCTCACTGTCGGCATAGTATGAAAACTCTGCCTCAATCTGCTGGAGTACGGCAGGATCAAGTTCAACAGTGCCGTTCTGGATTGTAAAACAGTCAATGTTGTTGAAATAGCCTCTGACAGCATCTCCTATAATTTCCTGACGCTTGTTCCTCAATGCGTTTAGACTTGCCATAACGTCAGCATCGTATGCAGCCTTGAAACTCGGAGACACTTTTGCAACATCTGCCCCTGCCTTTTCCAGCTCACTCTTTACCTGTTCCCAGTTATCTCTGAGACAGATCTGTGAAAGCAGCTCCATTGTCGGCTCAATACCAGCTGATTTCAGTTCATTGCAGAACCCTTTGAGACCTCTGAGGGCACGAAAGTAGTGTGCTTTCTTTTCCTTTATGGCTCTATCATCTTTGTATATCAATACTCTTTCTTCCATACTCTGTTTTGTTTGTGTGAACGGTGAGAACTTCTGAGGCTATTATGCCATATCTTTACCTACAGCATCCAGGGATTTCAAAAGCTGCTCAGCGTGATAATTGTCGGTTTCTTCCTCCTCTTTTGACTTTACGCCAGCCTCTTTTGCCAGCTTTGCAACTGTTGCTGAAAGTGCCTTGTTGCTTTCTTCAAGTGTTTCCACTTTGTCGGTGAGCTTCTCAATAAGCTCCAGTGTCTTTTCGTCCATAATGTTTGAAATTTTGATTGTTAATAATGATTGTTATAATAACGTGGAACCGCCATTTATCATCCTGGCTTTCCAACGGTTTGCATATTCCTCATCTTCTGCAGTCCTCTGGCTGCTGCTGCTGTAACTCGGAGCTGCCTGAGCTGGAACAGCAGTGCTCTTTGCCTGTAGTGGCGGACGTAAATTAGACCAGTTCTCTCGCTCAGCCTGTTCAATAAGTGCTGTTGCTTTCTCTGGATCGTGCCCAGAATACTCCAGCAACTTGCCGTAAACCTCCATAAGTTCCTGAACTGGATAAACGAAGTTGTTTTTACGTTTCTTCTGAGCCAGCCAGCGGAAAAACGTTTCCCTGAATCTTTCATCCACAAATGAAAAATCAATTCTGCTGTAACAATACTTAATACTACTACTATCTATATTTTTATTATCAAGTACAGTTATAGTATTGTTACTGTCGGTTTTTTGGTCGGTGATTGGTTGGTGTTCGTGTAAACTATCGTGTAAATTGGTTTGGTAACTCTCATAATTACAAATAGTTATTCGTGTAACAGACCGTGTATTTTTGAACTTACTACCGTGTAAATCTGTGTGAGGGGTGCTCAGAGCATCAATAGAGATCATACCGTCCTTTTCCAGGAGTTTCAGAAAGTTCCTGGCTGTGTCCTTATTCACGCCCCATTGTGCAGCCCAGGTGCTCAGGCTCCTGATTGCTTGCCCTCTGCCACACTCATACAGGTTCATCCCAACGTTTACCTTTCCAGGCTTTGAGTTTACAGTGAGGAGCATATCAAGCCAGCATCTGAGCTTCACAGGATCCTCCCAGATCCAGTGCTCTCTGATGTCTCTGAATATCTTTATATAGCCCTCCATAGCTGTAGCCTCCAATTACCTTGCTGTGTCCCTCAGGTACTTCATTTCATTTGCCAGCTTGCCCTCTATCATATAGTTATACAAGCCTCTCTGGTGCGATTTGTAGCCCCTGGCGATAAACAGCTCCATTGTGCTGTAGTCCTTTGAGAACAGGAACAGAATTGCATCGTTTGAGCCTTTCACGTCACCAAAGCCCAGGTGTGATCTCTGGAGATCAGGAATAAACACGCTGCTGATGTTCTTTCCGTGTGATATTGCACGCTCAGCGTTTTCCCTGGCTCTGTCAGAGAACGTGTCAGGAATACCGTTGTAATAGCAGAAGAAACATTTGTCCCTGCTCCTTGCAGCCATTTCCTCAAATGCCCTGTAGCTCTTTGAGGAGCTTGTGGTGTCAAACCTCGGCACCCTGTTTCCAGCGTACTTTGGCAGCCTCTCCAGCTTGTAATAGTCCGTGAGTATCATTACCGTACTCCTCCTCTCTTTGTGGCTGTTCTGGAGCCGTTTCTGACTAAGTAACGCTGTGCTTCTGCCTCTGTCTCCTTGACGGTGGCGATCCTGGTCTCTTTCATCCAGTCCTCAATCTCCTGCTTATCAAAGTAGAGTATTTTGCCCTCTTTCTTATAGTGAGGGATCTTTTTCTGACTGGTGAGCTTGTAAATGAATGATTCACTAAGCCCTGTCAAAATTGCAACCTCCTCAGTCTTAAGGACGGTCTTTGCTGCCAGTAGTGTGAGCTGTTCAATACGATCCAGCTGTTTTTTGATTTCTTCCATTTTCTGTGTTGCTTTTCTGACTTTGAAAAGGGTGCACCTCTGTTCTCTGTCTGGTTGTTACGGTGCAAATGTATTTTCTTTGTTCTGATATACTTTTCTATAGGTTTCTAACTATAGAAAGGTATTTTTACTATTGTTCATTATCTTGAAAATACCACACTTTTACCCCCTCACTTTCTCTCAGGGAATATGATCTAACAGGTTCAAAGCATTGAAGCTCAGCCATCCCTGGAGCCTCTGACGGATCACCAGTAACACCCTGGTATCAAAACTCCAGATTTGGCACAAAAAAAGAGGAATGAACAGCGTTCACTCCTCTCAGTTGCAATCTCTGGTGCCAGGTCTATTCTTCCAGCTTCAAAGCCTCATCTATGGCTTTATTCAAAAGATCACAAGTCTCTTTGTCGGCTCCGTGTAAACCACCGTTTTCAATATCTTTCTTTTTCTGAGCAAGAGACAGGTTTGTGCATTGCTTTCCTTTTTCAGATTTGGGAAGTTCAAAGGTGTTCAGGGATTTTACCCATTGGCTTTTTTGAGTATCGGTTTTCGCTTTATCTTTATACCAGAACAGCTTTTGAATGAAAGATATAAAAAGTTCCTCTGAGGCTGTCCACTTAATCTTTGGTTGTGTATCCTTGGACAGTCCACATATCCACAGCCACTGATCCACAGTTGTTGAACTGTCAATGTAGTTTTGACACACAAGATAGCCATTGATACTTTCAAACGTTTCACGCTTTTTGATCCAGGTCTTGAATTGCTGGTTACACTTCTTTGGACAGTAGTCTGCCTCCTGTTCTGGAGCTTCTTGATCCGTTTCTGGTTCTGCTGCTCTCTCGGCTTCCTGCTGTCTTACCTGTTCAATCTCTGCTGTGATCTCTGCCAGTTGTTTTTGGTATAGCTCCATTGCAGCCTTTGTGTCCCTCGGCTCTCCTGTAGTGTCGCTCACTCCTTTGCTGACTGCCTGAATACGATCCATCAGCTCTGCCAGCTCAGGCTTTGAAGCAACAAGTTTTCCTATAGCGTCTGAACCCTGTTCCAGAGCTTCCAAACATTCCAGCTTTTGGCAGATCCATTCTTTTCTGTTTAACAGTTCCTGGAGTGTCGGTGTTCCTGCTTCCATCCAGTCCAGTCCGTACTCCTCACAGATAACGGATGCAGCCTTTTCAAGTCTATCAATCTCCTCACTGTCTGACACCTCCTGAGTTCTGCCGTATAGCAGGGCACCGTGAGCCAGCAGAAACAGATCATCTGCCAGAGCTTGTATATCACCGTTGTAATCTCTCTTGACGTGTGAGGCAAATTCCAGAACGTCATTTTTGCCCAGATCTCCAGAGATCACCTGTTCAATAAATTCCTTTGTGTTCATTGTTTCTCAGTTTGAGGGCAGGGGAGTTGTGCAGTTCCCCTGCCTGTCCTTAACTCGGTTATTAACATAGTTATTAACAAGGTTAATTTAACCTGGTTAATCCCAAAGCCCCATCAAGCCTGTTTCCTCATACTCGGTGGATCCACAGTCAGGGCACACAGGATCCTCATTGTTTACGGTGCCAGGATTGTCTATTTCCTGCTGGATCTCCTCAGGGCTGTTCATCATTCCAACGCCTGTAAAGTGCTGCCATACACAGCCACATTTTTTGCACCTCAGTTCAGTTACTTTTCCCATAGTGATTGCAATATATTAAAGTTCTGGAATTAAGTCTATAGCTGCCTGTTTCTTTCTGTCAAGCACTTTTGCATAGATCTGGGTTGTTGCCAGCTCTCGGTGCCCCAGGAGCTTTGAAACAGTGTAAATATCGGCTCCTTTGTCCAGCATAAGGACAGCAAAGGTATGTCTGCCACAGTGAAATGTAATGTCCTTTTGAGTTATCCCAGCGTTCATACACCAGCGTTTCAGCTCCAGGAGTGTCTGGGAACTGTAAACAAAGCCCTCAAACACCTTTTCATCGTCCTCACCACGTTCACCCATAAACTGCTCAGCCTGTTTGCTTATATCCAGGTACTCTTGCCCTCCAGTTTTCTTCTGTCTGAAAACGATCCTGGTATAGTCACCGAACTTCTGAACCTCTCCCCAGGTCAGTCTCTCAATGTCGCTCTTTCTCAGTCCAGTGAGACAGGAGAACAGGAAAGCTCTTTTCAGGTTGTAATAGTTGCAGTCCGCCTTTGCCAGTGCCTGAACTTCCTCCCAGGTCAGATACTCTCTCTTGGATTCCTCAGCCTTGTAGCCTGGAACAGCCCTCAGAGGGTTGATCGGTATTATCCTTTCCTCATACGCCTGGTTGATACAGGCTCTGAGCTTGTTGAAATACGATACCTTTGAGTTCTGAGAAAGCGGTTTGCCCTCAATGTGATCCTTAATCTTGCTTTTGTCCTTGCAACGCTCCATCTTTTTCTCCAGACAGGATCTCTTGTAAGCATCCTTTTCAGCGTGATCCAGGAAATCTTTGAAGCCCTGAACCCAGTCTGCATCTATATCCTTGAACGTGGTTGTTTCATCACAGTAACGCTCCAGGTGTTTCAGGCAGCTGTACCAGTTGCCCCAGTTGCCTCTGCTCTCAGGATTGCCGTGTCGCTCCTCACAGAGCTTCCTGTAATACTCCAGAAATGGAGTGTCCTGCTTGAACTGCTTTGTATATTCATACTCTCCGTTTTGCAGTTCAATCTGTGTGTGTGATCTGATTGATTCAGCCGTAGCCAGTGTTTTCCTGTTCTGTTCCTTTTCGGCTGCTGTCTTGGCAGGGATCAGGTACATTTTCAGAAATTTGTACTCACGCTTGCCATTCCAGTAAATGTCCAGATACAGGCTGATGTTACCGTTTGCCAGCTCTTTCTGTCTGAGCTGAACAGGCTGTTTTGCCGTTGTTGTTGCTTTTTTCATACTCTTTATGCTTATAATGTTACCAGTATAGAAATACTCAATCTCTGTTCTGATCCTCCAGGAGCCAGACGATCTCCACGTCATAGCCGATCTGTTTCAGCTGCTGGATCTCTGGCTCCAGTTCTGCCACCGTCTGCCCATAGATAGGACGGAGGGGCTTGCTGTGATCTGGACGGTATGCACATACAGCAGCTCTGAAAATAACCTGGCTTTTCCTGGTATCAATCACCTCGTTACCGTCCCAAACTATATGAAGGAACACACCAGGCTCAGGCTGCTCAAATGTCATTGTCAGGCTGTGCTTCTTTGGCAGATACTCAAACACCCAGCTATTTTGCTCTGGAACCCACTTTTCCAGCATTGCATCAATATACAGGATCAGAGCTTTGCAGCCTACAGGCAGCTTTGGATCTGTGAGGGTGTTCTGTTTGTCCTGGTTCTTTCTGATATAGTCCTGGGCTTGCTGGATCCAGCCAGAATAAAAGCCAGGATCCTGCTTTGTTTGCTTGATAAATTCCTGTTCGCTGTGCCAGAAGAAATGTTCCTTTGTGCCGTGCTCAAAAGGGCAGCTGCTTTCACCGTTGAAATAAGCTGCCAGGCTCTGGAGCAGTCTTGCTGTCGGTCTGCTGGCATATTCCCTGTATAGCTTTTTGAACTCCTCAGGATCTGAACTGTACCAGTGTGCATTTCTGTTGAACAGGATGGCTTTCAGCAGCAGCGGTGTTCCGTCCAGGTTCTCAAAGTCCAGAAGTCCATAGTTTGAATACTCAGTTATTGTGTCGCTTAAATCATAGGCACCCCCAGACAAAACAGATTCAACCCAGATCTTTTCACAGTACCAAAACATCTGTGTCTTATCCTGGGGAAGATTCTCTGAACCGTCATAATAACGGCAGAATAATAGAAGATTTTTAAGGGGATCTGTGTTCCTTTCCATTTTGTTGTTTCTGTTACCGAGTAACAAAAATTTGTTACCCAACTGTTACCGAGTAACAAAGTAACAACAAAAAAATGATAAAAACAAACAAATAAAGGAAAGAAAGTCAAACAAAGGAAGCTAAAAACAAAAACGCTGTTTTGTCTCAGAAATCTTTGAAAATGAGCGTTTTATTTGTTTTTTCTTGGATGTTCTTTAGCTCTTGTTTGACCTGTGGAAAATTGGTTATTACTTCCCGATGCAAAAATGCTCGAAAATATTCCCCAGCACCTCGTCCGTGGTGACTTCGCCGAGGA
>OLPR01001074.1_pt1 | contig 23291 bp, 14 predicted proteins | sample 1672761 | NCBI WGS metagenome assembly OLPR01 (sample SAMEA3136721, study PRJEB25190) | human gut metagenome | biome: human gut; feature: human-associated habitat; material: faeces | place: Austria | collected 2013 | reverse complement strand
ACGGAAATGCGGTTCTCTCCGTTAAAATCGGAGGAAAACGCAAAAACATTTTCCGCTGTACATATGCCTGCGCGTCCCACGCCGAAGCCGCCGCCGTGTTTATCTGCGCGGCATCGTCGGGAAAGGATTTTTCGGATGAGCTCGGCGCACTTGAGGACTCATTTGAAAAGGAAAAGCGGATATGCCCGAACTGCGGAAGGACGCTGTCAAGTCCGGGGGCGGTATGCTACGGCTGCGCCGGACGGGGCAAGATGGTTCGGAAATTCTGGAAATATATCCGCCCGCAGCTTCCCGCGCTTGTGGTCGCTCTTGTGCTTTCACTGGTAACCACATCGATCACACTTCTTCCGCCGTACATAACAAAAATGCTTGTTGACGACATAATTCCGTCCGGCGAGGTCAATTCTCTTTTTTTGGTTGTAGGCTTTCTGTTCATCTCGTATCTTGTGCTGTTCATCCTTTCGTCGATTCGTAACTATATGCTGAGAGTGTCCGGAAACAGCATAGTGGCATCCCTGAAAACGGATATCTACGAACACGCGCAGTATCTTTCGATGAAGTTTTACGACAAAACATCGACAGGCGCCGTAATCAACCGCATAAACGGCGATACAGCTACCATTCAGGCGTTTATCATGCGGATTTCGCAGGAAGTCATAGTGCAGTTTTTCACGTTGATCGGAATCATTGCGATAATGATGTTCATGAATTGGAAGCTTACGCTTCTTGCGCTGATTCCGGTTCCGATAATCGTATTCTGCTCACTCAGATTCTCGAATTATATCGCACCGTTTTACCGACGTATATGGCGGCGCGGAGCCGCGGTGTCGTCACTTCTTACGGACACGATTCCGTGTGTTCGCGTGGTGAAGTCCTTCTCCGGCGAAAAACGTGCTTCAAGTAAATTCCGCAAGTATATGGACGAATGGTTCAAAACAGATAAGCGCTTCGCACCGGTGCTGTCCGCTTATCCCGCAGGAATAAACCTCGCCGTAAATACGGGATGTATCCTTATCTGGCTGATAGGCGGTCAGAATGTCATTCACAATCCCACGTCGCTTTCGCTCGGTACGCTTGTTTCGTTCCTCACCTACACCGGACTTTTCTACGGTCCCGTAAACTTCTTTGCAACTCTCAACGATACATATCAGGGCGCCGTTGCGTCTGCCGAGAGGATTATGGATATTCTCGACGCCGAACCGGAGGCGGATTTCGGCAAGGGCAAGCGCCCGTCGAAAATAGACGGAAAGATCGAGTTCTCACATGTCAATTTCGCCTTTGACAAATCAAAAAAGGTCTTACGCGATGTAAACCTCACCATTGAAAAGGGTGATATTGTAGGAATCGTCGGAACGACAGGATCGGGCAAATCGACTCTGATCAATTTACTGCTTCGCTTTTACGACAGCTATGACGGAAAGATCCTCATAGACGGAACGGATCTGCGCGATATCGATCTTTCCTATTGGCGAAGCTGTGTCGGTTATGTTCAGCAGGAGCCGATGATGTTCCACGATACGATATTCAACAATATTGCATACGGATCGCCGAATGCGGGGGTGGAAGAGGTTATTGCCGCTGCGGATATAGCGAATGCGCATGAGTTTATCGCGCGCTGTCCCGACGGATACGACAGCGTTCTCGGAGAGCGCGGCGTCGGACTTTCGGGAAGTGAGCGTCAGAGAATATCGATCGCACGCGCCGTGCTCAAGAATCCGGGAATACTTATCTTTGACGAAGCCACAGCGGCGGTCGATTCAGAGACGGAGCATCTTATTCAGGAAGCGATCGACAGGCTTATCGCGGGTCGAACGACGCTTATGATCGCACACCGTCTGTCAACCCTTGCGCGCGCAAACAAGATTGTAGTTGTGGATCAGGGCGAGATAATTGAGTGCGGTCCTCCCGCCGAACTTCTTGCAAAGAAGGGAAAGTATTACAGGCTCGTGCAAATACAGTCTGCCGGACAGGGACAGATCGACGGCAGCGGAGCGGAGGATTCTCTGCTTCATTAAAAACATTTGCCTTCCGGCGCGAAATATGGTATAATATCTTCGAGGCTGTTTATCGGGACGATAAACAGCACGGGGCTTATGCCCCTTTCCGCGCTTCGCGCGGACTCGACATTGACGGTTTCGCAAAAATGCCCTTGCAAGCAAGCATTTTTGCTTGATGGTATAATTGGACACGCTATAGCATTATCTGTACTTGTACATTCAATTACCGTGTCTGCGAAAATGACGCAATGCGTCAAACTCCGACGTGAAACCGGTTTTTGTTTTTTTAATAAAACTTTGCTGCATACGCTGACCGCCGCTGTGCGCGGCACCGGAACAGCTTTACCTGCACTGCGGTGCTTAACGGAGAATCAATATGTCAAGAAAATATGTGGACGGAGACAGCGTTCGCTTTACTCCGTCGTCATTCTGTCAGGTTGACGCCGAGCTTTTCGGCGGTGAGCGGATCAATGCGCTTGAGCCGAGACGGCTCTTTCCGCTTTCCGGACCCGACAGATACATAAGCCTCCTCAATGAAGAGGGTAAGGAACAGATGATTGTGCGCTCTCTCGACTCGCTTGACAAAAAAAGTGCCGAAGCGATCAGAGCGTGCCTTACCGATTACTACCGTATACCGGAAATATGCGCCTTTAACGGATTTACCGACAAATTCGGTCTGCTCACGTTTTCCGTCGAGACGAATTTCGGAAATGTATCGGTAACGGTTAAAAACAGGCACAGCGACATAAAGCTTTTTTACGGCAAACGTGTTCTTATCAAAGACGCGAGCGATAACCGGTATGAGATACCGGATATCGAAGCGCTTGACAGAAGAAGCCGTCATATAATATTGAGTTACTTATAATTTTCTGCTTTCGGGGGAATATGTTATGAAACTGATACTTGCAATAGTGAATAATGAAGACAGTGCGATTGCCGCAAGTGCGCTCACAAAGGAAGGTTTTTTGGTAACGAAGCTTTCTACCACGGGAGGATTTCTCATGGTCGGCAATACCACTTTTCTGATCGGCACGGAGGAGGAAAGCGAGGACCGCGTTATCAGTATTCTTTCTGAATGCTGCGCAACGCGCGATCAGACGACTCCCGCACTCGGCAGAAGCGTTCATGACGACAGTCTGCCCGAAAAGGTTACGGTCGGCGGTGCCACGGTGTTCGTTTTGGGCGTAGATCGTTTTGAAAAGCTTTGATATGGCAAAGATAATTAAGATATCCCCCGGGGATATACTTGAACTCAAAAAGCCGCATCCGTGCGGCGGCAAAAGCTTCGACACAGTGCGTGTCGGCTCTGACGTGCGAATCATATGCCGAAAGTGCGGAAGAGATATGACGGTTCCGCGGATAAAGCTTGAACGTTCGATAAAAAAAATCACAACTCCGGACGGTGCCGTTTCCGGCGCATCAAACGGGGAAGAGCATTGAAATGGTGAATAAATATGGATTTAGAAAACAAAAATGTTGAAGATATTTTGCCAATCGGTGAAACCGTGGTTGAATGTGCCGCGGAACGCACCGTTCCCGAGGCACTTTCAGTCGCTGAAGAAGGCAAAAAGCTCCCGGAGATAGATCTCGAAGGACACGGCATAAAGAATTTCTGGCGTAAAACGCTCAGAGAGCGTAAGTACCTTCTTATATGCTTTTTCCTTCCCGCCGCGATCATGTGGCTGATCTATATAACGATGGAAGTGTATCCGTTTGGTGAGAACAGCGTGCTTGTGCTCGACCTGAACGGACAGTACGTCTACTTCTTCCAGGCGCTCCGCGATATAATCACGGAAGGCGGAAGTCTGCTTTATTCCTTCCGGCGTTCTCTCGGCGGAGAGTTCCTCGGTATAATAGGGTACTATATCGCAAGTCCGTTTTCGGCGATCGTCGCACTTTTTCCCGAAACTCATATCACCGAAGCGCTGCTTGTCATGTTCCTTTTGAAGACGGGACTTTGCGGACTTACCTTCGGTTCGTATATTGAAGCCACGAGAAAGCGCAACCGACCGATGACGGTCGTTTTCTCCACGCTTTATGCGCTCTGTGCATATGCTGTCGTTATGCAGCATAATACGATGTGGATCGACAACCTTATATACCTTCCGCTCATCCTTCTCGGCGTTGAAAACATCATAAAGAACGGCAAATACAAGATGTTTATCATTACGCTTTCGCTTGCGATAATGTCGAACTTCTATATTGGATATATGACCTGTATTTTCGTCGCGCTTTATTTTTTCTACTATTATTATTCTCTTTCCCCCGATGAGAGAAATCCCCTCGGCGTGAAATTCCATCTTGCAAAGACCATCGGAAAAATGGCGCTGTTTTCAGCCGTTGCCATAATTATTTCTGCTGTCTATATATGGAGTTCGTATCAGGCTTTGACCTTCGGCAAGTCCGATTTCACACATCCTTCTTATGCCCTCAGTCAGAAATTCGATTTTCTCGATCTTGTCTCAAAGATGTATTTCGGATCGTACGATACCGTGCGTCCCGAGGGCTGGCCTTTTGTTTACTGCGGAATGCTCACCTTTATCCTTCTTCCGCTGTATTTCTTCGTGAAGAAGATCAGCCTCCGCGAGAAGATCGCAACTGCGATTCTTGTTCTCTTCATGGTGTTCAGCTTCAATGCATCGACGCTTGACCTCGTATGGCACGGCATGCAGCGCCCCAATTGGCTGAACTACCGCTATTCCTTTATGCTTTGCTTTCTCTTCCTTATCATGGCTTACAAAGCGTATGAGAATATACGGGATATAGGCTACCGCCCGATCATTATAAGCGCGGGCGTTATAACGCTTGTACTGTTTGTCCTGCAAAAGCTTGAATACGAAAACATTCCCGACCTGACAAGCGTTTGGCCGTCGATCGGATTTATTGTCGCATATCTCCTCCTTCTCCGCGGCGCTACATGGAGCGTTAAAAATATAAGAAATACGACGGCGCTCGTCCTTGTGATGATTGTTTCGTTTGAGGCGTATACCGCGGGACTTGCAAATCTTGTCGATCTCGATGACGACGTTGTTTATTCAAAGCGCACCGGATTCCGAGATTTCATCGATAAGTATTCGCCCGTGGTGGATAAGCTTAAAGAGGACGATCCCGGCTTCTACCGCATGGAAAAGACGTCGCACAGAAAAACAAACGATAATATGGCACTCGGTATATACGGCGTGTCCAATTCCACATCGACCCTGAATGCCTCCACGATAAAGCTTCTCGGAGATTACGGAATTTCGTCGAAATCTCATTGGTCTAAATATCTCGGCGCAACTCCCGTGTTCGATTCGATCTTCGGAATAAAGTATATCATGACCGAGAATGTTTCTCTTATGAGCTCTCTTTATGAAAAGAAGTCTCAGGTCGGTAGCGTGTTCATCTACGAAAATCCCTACGCAATGTCGATTGCCGCGGGAGTCAATGAAGCGCTTGCTTCCTTTGATGAGACACAGTATAAATCTCCGTTTGAGCGTATGAACGATACGGTCGCCGCAATGCTCGGCGAGGAGGATGGAGTCAAGATATTCAAGCCGCTCAAGCAGTCCTCGATTATCAACACGATGAACTGCACTCAGAACTACACATCCGGCCATATAAAATACACCAAGAGCTCGGACAGCGATATTTCCTCCGTAACACTTTCGTTTGAGGCGGAAAACAGCAAAAACGTGCTTATGTATATCCCGAGCGACTATACGCGCGAATGCAAACTCTATGTAAACGGCGCGGCGAAGGACACATATTTCGCAAACGAAACCTGCCGCATAGTCGACATCGGAATTTTTGAGCCCGGCGAAAACGTGGAGATTCGCCTTGAGCTTCAGAAGGACAATCTCTATCTGAAGGATAACTGCGATTATTTCTACTATTTCGATGAGGACGTTTTCACCGAAGCGATGCCTAAGCTTAAGACAAGTGAGTTCAACGTGAATTACCATACCGAGGACACACTCTGCGGAACGATTCACGTTCTCCCAGGTCAGGAGCTTATCTATACCTCTATCCCTTACGATGAGGGATGGAAGGTGAGCGCCAACGGAAACGCTGTTGAAACCTTTGAGGTGATGAACGGTCTTACCGCATTCCGCCTGAGCGCGGGAAGCTATAACCTTGAGATGAAATATCGTCCCGACTGTGCGGTTTACGGAATCATGATCTCCTGCGCGGGAGTTGTGATATTTGCGCTCATGTGGATCGGCGAGTACCTCCTCCGCAAGCGCCGTGTCCGCGTCGGAGCAGCACTTACGGAATCTCGAACGGACGGAGAAATCTCCGACACTGCGCTGTCGGAGGATATCACGGAGACTTCGGAGAATATTTCGGATGCGAAGCCTCTCACCGACGGCGACGCTTCGGGCGCGAATGAAACAGCCGAGGATTCGGACACCGAATGCGATTTCGAAAGGGAAGCGCATGACGGAAGCAGTGAAGGAGAAAGTGAATGATAGCCTGCCTGACGGGAAGACTGATTTTTGCGGATCCGGTCGAACTCAACTGCATTATAGACTGCTGCGGAGTCGGATACTCCGTTGCGCTTTCCGCGTCGGCGTTTTCACGCCTTCCTCGGCCTGATGAAAACGGCGGAGCGGAAGTGAGACTTTTCACCCATATGCAGGTGAGGGAAGATGCCGTAGAGCTTTACGGTTTTCCGGATCGCGATGAACTGCGCTGCTTCAAGATGCTTATCACGGTATCCGGGGTCGGACCGAAGGCGGCAATGGCAATTCTCTCGCTCTATTCTCCGACCGAGCTTTCCGGTATTATCGCGGCTGAGGACACGAAGTCGATATCAAAGGCTCAAGGCGTCGGCGCAAAAACTGCGGGACGTGTTGTGCTTGAGTTGAAGGATAAGATGCAGAAAGCGTTCCCGACACTGTCCGGCGCGTCGCAGACCAAACGCGCTGCGGGCAAGGGAAGTGTGCCTTCAGCCGCATTTACTTCTGCGGTTTCGGATGCCCGTGACGCACTGCTCGTTCTCGGATATTCGCAGGCGGATGTCAATGAGGCACTTAGCTTCTGCGATACATCCGCGGGAACCGATGAGATCATCAAAGCCGCGCTTGCATATCTGACTTCCAACTGACCGCTGACTGAGAAAGAAGGTCACATATGGACGATTTCGATTTTGAAAACAGAATAGTATCCACGGATGCGACATCCGAGGATAACGAAAACGAGGTGAGCCTTCGCCCGTTCGATATGGACGAGTATATCGGACAGGAGAAGGCAAAGGAGATCCTCAAAATATATATTGACGCGGTGAAGCTGCGAGGGGATTATCTTGATCATGTGCTGCTTTACGGACCTCCGGGTCTCGGAAAAACAACGCTGTCCGGCATAATCGCCGCCGAACTCGGCGTGAATTTCCGCGTGACCTCGGGGCCTGCAATTGAAAAGCAGGGCGACCTTGCTGCGCTTCTTACCAACCTCGGCGAGGGGGACGTCCTTTTTATCGACGAGATACACCGCCTTTCGCGCTCGATCGAGGAGATTTTGTATCCCGCGATGGAGGACTTTTCGCTTGATATAATCATCGGAAAGGGACCGGCAGCACGCTCGATTCGCGTCCCGCTTGCGCACTTCACGCTTATAGGGGCCACAACACGCGCGGGACAGCTTACAACACCGCTGCGCGATCGCTTCGGTGTAATCCTGAAGCTTGAGCTTTACTCTCCCGAGGAGCTGTCCGCAATCGTGCGGCGCAGTGCGGGTATACTCAAGATTCCGATCACCGAGGACGGCGCGCTCGAAATAGCTTCGAGAAGCCGCGGTACTCCGCGTATCGCAAACAGACTGCTAAAGCGCGTGCGCGATTACGCACAGGTTCGCGGAGACGGCACGATCACTCTCGAGTCGGCAAGAGGCGCGCTTCAGATGCTCGAGATAGATGAGCTCGGGCTCGACAATACCGACCGCAGAATGCTAAAAACCATCATCGATTTTTACGACGGCGGTCCGGTCGGACTTGATACGCTTGCCGCCACGGTCGGCGAGGAAGCGGTTACGATTGAGGACGTTTATGAGCCGTACCTCATGCAGATCGGATTTCTCAGCCGCACTCCGCGAGGCAGATGCGTGACCCGCCTTGCATATGAGCATCTCGGGATTCCGTATAACGGGGTAAAGCCGTATACAAATGCGGACGCTCAGCTCGGCTTTGATGTCGAATAGATTGATTGTGGAACGGTCGCCGTAATGCCTTCTCCGGCAGAGCGGCGACTGTCATTTTCGGTGCGTTTTTCTCTGAAGACTGTCAAAAAGACTGTCAAAAGACCGCCTGAGCTCCCCGAATCGGCTCTGAAAAGGACATGAGAATGCGCAAATTGCGAAGCATAACTAAACCCGGTTCGTCTTTGCATATTTGTGTAGTCGAAGGCGTTTTGCGTGATTTTACACCCGATTTTACCGTTTCGAACGTTCAACGGAGGACCAAATGTCGTATTTTCACCCGAATGACAAAATTCTTCGTTTTATTTTGCAAAAAAGGATTGACTGCACAGCGGTTTTGTGGTATAATAATAAAGCTTGAAATCGGAACAACGATTCAATATCTGGGTGTGGCGCAGTTGGTAGCGCGCTACCTTGGGGTGGTAGAGGCCGCTGGTTCAAGTCCAGTCACTCAGACCAAGAAAAAGCACGCGAAAGCGTGCTTTTTTGGGATAACGACCTGTTCCGTCGTGTTTGATTTTTCTTCGAAGTCGGATTCTTTTCGATTGTCATGAGCACGTTTCGCAGGTTATGATGAGTATACTGGATCCGCCGTGCGCAGTTGCGCACGGCGGAAAGTACGCACATTTTCATCCTCGTTCAAAACATGGAAATTCGAAATATAGGAATTCAAAATCCGATATCTTGCAAAAATCAATAAACCGGGGTGTAGCGCAGTTGATAGCGCGCCGCATTTGGGATGCGGAGGCCGCGAGTTTGAGCCTCGCCACTCCGACCATAATGTGGAGATAAAATAGATGTCTCCTGCGAAAAGCCCGAATACATCGGGCTTTTTTGATGCCCAAACGGCGACTTTTATTTGTACCAAAATGCAAATGTAAAATCGGTCGCTGAAAATTTGCCGTATAAAACGATGAAAACCCCGATAAAATCGGGGTTTTCACGGGCTACATCTATTTTGTAGCCCTTTTATGGCTGGGATAGCAGGACTCGAACCTGCAAAGCGAGAGTCAAAGTCTCGTGTGTTGCCGTTACACCATATCCCATCGGTATTGTGCGAACGCCGGGCAAGGGCGCTTTTGTCCGCTCTTTCGGTATTATAACACAAAGAGGCTTTCTTGTCAATATTCCGGATTCGCATTCCGGCGGACGGCGGTCGGGGCAGGGGTATCGGACGCGGGGGCAATATCCGAGGAGAGAAAACGGGTGCGGCGGGGGTGTGCGATTCGTGGGGTATCTGCGGCGTGTCCGGCTTGGGCTGATGTGTGCGATTTCGGGACAGTGCGAACAGCGTGGCGGTTGATGTTAAGACGGCAGGTAACGTGCGGCGGGGGTATACGGATTGTGCGGGATGCGCACGGCGGCTTGGCACATGCGGACTGTACGCGGGTATGGGGTGTGCGTTGGAGAATGCGCGGCGTGCGGGAACACGGTGTGCGGCGGATATGTGCTTCGGTGCGCTCGGATGCTCTGCGGGATTTCCCGTGCATCCGAATGCGTCCGCGTTTCTCGGGTGCTGTGTTCGGCTAAGTCTCGGCGGCGTTTACGGCGGGGCGGCTTTTTTGCCGATTTACAGTAAAATATATACTGTTATGAAAATTTTTAAAATATTTTCCTCAAAATTAAAATAACCTATTGACATATAATGGTATTTGGTGTATAATGGAAACGTCAGCAGGCAAAATAAGAAATCAAAGAAAGGAAATGGAAAAATGAAACTCGGAAAAAGAATTGTCGGCATTTTGCTGGCGGCAGTGATGCTCTGCTCGGCGTTCACGGTTTATTCTTCGGCGAGCGGTGATTACGGTTCAAGCTTTGATACCGCGACGACCCTTGAGCCGAGAGGAACAGTGAATTCTTTCTTCGTATACGGCGAACTTGAAACTTCCGGAGATGCGGATTACTTCAAGTTTACCGCTACGAAAAGCGGAGTTTTCCTCATTTACACCGAGGGAACGACGGATACGAGAGGTTATCTCTACAATTCATCCCGTGCGCAGCTTGCGTACAACGACGACAACGACGGGATCAACTTTGCAATCAAGTACAGCCTTGTAAAGGGGAATACATACTATGTAAAGGTCACCGCTTATGGATCTACGACCGGGGAATACGATCTGTATATCAGCGCATTCACGACTGACATTATATACCGTGCCAATGCTGATGCGAGAAGCACAAACATCGATGTGTATTATCCGGGATTCTTCGGAAAAGCTACACTTTATGTAGGAAACACAGCATATGAGGTAGACGGAAGCGAAATGTTCGGTGTCAGTGTTGATGTTATGGTTATCAATGTCCCGGCGACCGCGCTCGGTTCGCAGACGACGTTCCGCCTGGCAGCTCAAAGAGGCTCGATCTCCGTAAGCGAAACCTACAGCAATGCGAAAGCCGTATACTACAGCACTTCCGTACTCACGGGAATCACGGGCGCAAAGACCACGCTTTCTTCTCTCATAGCATCCGAGAAAATCAGCGGATATACCGTCCGCCCGTACACCGCTGACGGAACGCTCATAACCGATACCTCCGTAAAGAGCGCGACCGGTATGGTCCTCGCAACCTTCAGCAACACCAACGGACGCTGCTACAAGGCAAAATTCGTGGTGCTGTTCGGCGACGTGGACGGCGACGGAGAGATCAAGATATCCGATTCGATCGCAATCCTGAAGCACATAAGCGGTCAGAAGACGCTGACCGGAGCCGCTCTCCTTGCGGCGGATGTCAACCATGACGGCGTGATCGACGAGGCCGACAACGAACTCGTTCAGAAGGTCGTTGCAAATTGGGATATCGATCTCGGACAGTCCACGGCGATCTCGAGCGTTCCTGCTTCGCTCACGGCAAGCTGGCTCCATTCCTGAGAAAGCTTTGCCCGACGGCGGTGCGGCGGGTTGACGGAGCGCCGCACGGCATTTATCAGAGACGAAAGCCGAAAATACGAGCCGAACCGGGTTCTGCCTGCTGTTCCGGGGAGACGGAGTAATCTCGGCATAAGTCATGTATCAATTATGAAACATAAAGCAATTAAGATGTTCACACGAAAAGCCGACGAAGAACGTGTTCGGCGAGCGGCATGAAATTCGGAAAACGCCGTCTCGGAAGAGCGCGTCGGTCGTCATAGGGTATATAAAAATTCAGGTATAAAAGAAGAAAGCTTCCGGATGCTTTGCCGACGGGAGAAAACGGATGGCGGACATGACCGCCGACGGGAGCACTTTCGGCGCATCCCGCCCGGTCGGAAACGCGATTTCCGTTTTCGCCCGTGTCGGCGGAGTATCGGAAGAATGTGAGGTAAAATTTCCGAAATAACGGATCGATAAGAATCGACTGCTTAAGCGAATGCTTAAAGAGAAGGCAGAGCAAATTTGCTCTGCCTTCTCTTTTGTTTGTATTTATGCCGGTTCGCGGCTAATCTCCGGATCGGGGCTGCGGATTATGCCGTTTCGGTATGAGGCTGTCCGAGGTGTGTCGGCACTGCCGGGCGCTGCCGCGCTTGCGTTTCTCCGCGTATCGTGAGGAAAGTCCGACCGTGGTCGGCATCATCGAAGATGCGCGCCGGGGGGGGGGCGTAGCCGGTGTGCGCCGGAGCGTCGAATCGGCGAAGTATCGGTATCTGCCGCGTTTTCTCGCCGAATCGGCGCGGTTATCGGTTTCCGCCGCGCTTTCCGGCTGTACGGCGGCACCGTCTCGGCGCAGGGTATTTCGCGTTCGGCTCAGCGTCTCGGATCAGGCGTATGCCCGGCAGGCTCAGCCTCCGAGAACCGCGCTGTCCGTGACAACGGCGATTGCTTTTTCCTGAAGCACCGCCTGCATGAAGAACGGCATTCCGTAATCAGTAATATAGGAATCGTACATTGTCTCGCTGTACGAGGAATTTCCTTCGTTCGCTTTCGCAATGTATTCCTTTACGTCTTCCTCGTCCGCCGTGAGCCCTTCCGCTTCGGCTATCGCCTGGAATATGAGGCGGATCTTTCCGTCGGATTCGAGATCCTCTCTGTTTGCTTCGCAAAACTCGTCAACGCTCGAATATCCGGCAGCCTCAACGTAATCGTCGAGGGTCTTCTGATACTGTGACGCGTAGTCGGTGTAATAGTTGAGCATTGTATTCTTGCAGAAATCGTAGACCGCGTCGGGAAGATCGACCGTGCTGTTTTCAAGAAGGCAGCTTTTTATATATTGGGTGATGCTCTCTTCGCGGATCGAATTTTCGATGTACTCGCGCACCTCGGCGACAGTCGAAAGTCCGTATGTGCCGTAGAGATTCTCCTTAACGAAGTCATCGGTGAATTCGGGGTCGGCGTACTCCGTGATGTAGTTGATCTCGGTTACGAAAAGAGCGTCCTTGCCCGCGAGATCGGGATTGTTAGGATACGGTACGGGGAACGTGACCTCGACATTCACGGTTTCGCCGGGCATATGACCGATGAGCTGCTCGAGAAAATCGTCGATGTAGGAGGTGACACCGATCGTGACATCGGTTCCGTTTCCGCCGGTCGAGCCGTTCTCGAATTCGACGCCGTCGATCGATCCCACATAGTCGATGTTCACAGTATCGCCGTCGGCTACGGCGCGGTCGGTGCGCTTTAATGTGGAGCGGAAATTCGAAATTACGGTTTTGATCCGCGCGTCAATGTCTTCATCCGACGCGGTGCAGTTCTCCGCGGGAATGTTTATGCCTTTGTAGTCGCAGAGCTTTACATGGTCCGACGCGCGGATGCCGTCGAATTTGCCGTCTGCGGCGAGCCCGAGGCTGTATTTCGGCGATGAGGACTCGGCAGGTGCGGTGTCTGCGGCGGTATCGGTCACACCCGAAGTCTCTGCGGTACCCGAGGTCTCGGCGGAGTCATCCTTTTTTTCGGAGCAGGAGAAGAGAGACGCGGCGAGGATGGCGGCGAGAAGAGCGCATATGGTGCGGCTTGAATTTTTCATATAAACTCCGTTTGCCCGTGGGGCTTGAATTTTGTTTTATCGGTAAGGGAAGCGCGCGGCGTTTCGGCATATGATGCGCATATCGGCGCGGTGTCACGCGGGCGTTTTGCAGTGTCGGTGCGGTGTCGTGCTTCCTTTGAAAGACAGTGCAAAGGGGACGCGGTATGCGCCCCCTTTATTCGTTATTTCCGAACGGCGTCAGGTTGTCGGAATCTTGTAGATGTTATCGAGGTTTACGGTGATCTTGTCTCCGCCGTGAGCCTCTTCGAATCCCTTGTAAGCTTCCTCATACTGCGCGTTCTTCATCGCGGTATCGACGTCGTACTTCCACTTGGTCATTCCGTCGCCCTTGTACATGACGATGTAGTAGTAAGTAGTCGATGAAGCGGAGGTCGATGAGGAGGTGCTCTCCTTCGAGAAGATGTCGCGGTCGCCGTCGGCGCGGCTCTCGTCCCAGAGCCATGCGTTCATTTCGTCAATGTCGAAGTCGTCCTTGCCGATGTTCTCGTAAAGCGCGTCCTTCGCGGTGGAGCGGCTGTATTCGTCGGCGAGCTCGATAAACTTGGCATCCTTGTCCTCTGCGGAATTGAGCGCCTCGTTGATGGTGTCGATCGTCGAGGTGATGCTTCCGGAATCGGAGGAGGAAAGCGCGATCACGCGGGCGTTCTTCGTCGTGTATTCCTCACGGTACTTGGGTGCGGTGAGAAGGTATACTTCGCAGGTGCCGTCGTCATGGGTGTGAAGGAAGGTCTTGTTTGCTTCGGTCATGTCGAACAGGGCTTTGATCTCGTCGCTGTCCTCGCTGTAGGATGCGCCCTTGGTCTCGAGCTTCGACATTGCGGAGGTCACGTTCCCGTCGAGCTTGTCGGTGTCGGTCTCGGATGCGTATACCACGGTCTTGAGGTAATTCTCGACGTAAGCCTTGAACTGCTCAACATCGGTAATCGCGGCGAGCGAATCGGCGCTTGCCTTGATCTGAGCCTTGTACTCCGCGTCCTCGTCCTCTTCTTTGCTCTCGGCGGAGGTATCGGTCGAAGCATCGGTGTCGGTGCTCTCGGCATCTCCGGCGGAGGTATCGGTCGAGGTGTCCGCGGAGGTTTCGGTATCTGCGGAGGTGCTGTCGGCGGTCTCGGGGGTATCGGTCGATGCGGCGGTGTCGGTTGAAGTATCGGTATCTGCCGAAGTGTCGGTATCCGTTGAGGTGTCGGCGTTCTTTACGTCGCTGACCTTGAAGGTGTAGGAGAGGTAGTCGATCTTGAGGAAGTCGTTCTCATGCTCGGAGAAGTATCCCGCGAGGTCGCTGTCGGAGTGCTCGTAGGAATCCATGACGCTGTTGTAATAGCTGTATGCGAGCTGGCTCATCTCCATTGCGCTGCGCACGTCCTTGAGATTTACGCCGTAGCCGTAGTAGTTCATCACATACTGCGAAACGGAGTAGCCTCTCTGGGATGCGGTGTCCTTGATCGTCTGTATCGATTCGTCGATCGACGCGCGGTCATCGTCGGAAAGCTCAAATCCTACGGACTTCGCCTGCTCGCAGAGAGTGAGCATTTGCTTGACGGAGGGAATGGTGACGCTCTGCATGAAGTAGTCGTACCATGTTCCGCCGCTCGGGTAGTTCTGGGTCTTCAGCGACTTGGAGGTGTCGAGTCCGTAATACTGATAAACGGTCGAATTCTTCGAAAGCTCGGACGAGAGATTCGTAGTGAAGAAATACGACATCTGTGCGTTGTTTACTTCATAGTTTTCACTTTTGACGGCTACCGTGTGGCGGAGGAAATATCCGTTGTTTCCGAGCAGGGTGTAAGTGAAAACCGAGCCGATTATCGCAACCGCAAGCACGCACGCGACGGTGATGAGTACGGTTTTGAGCCGGCTGTTCTTGGAATTTTTGGTTTTTACCATTTGTTCGGTACCAGACCTTTCATTTACGTTGACATCAAAATGATGGATGTGATATAAAATTATATCACACATTGCGGAAATAATCCAGCGTTTTTTGTAAAATTCACAAATAATAAGGTTCGGGGATGAATAAAATCCGCGTTTTCGCGCGGCGGGGGCTATTTCGTGGTCTCGAGCGCCTTGATCCTGTCGCGCAGGAAGGCTGCCTCCTCGAATCTGAGCTGCGATGCGGCTTCCTTCATTTCACGCCGCAGCGCTTCGATCTGCGCGTTCCGCTCGTCCTTCGTCATGGAGGGAGCCTTCTCTCCGCGTTTCTTCTTCGAGCCCTTCTCCGGGGCGGCGATGCGTATCGGTTCCGCGATCTCCTTGACGATCGTCTTCGGGGTTATGCCGTGCTCGAGGTTGTACGCCTCCTGGATCGTGCGGCGGCGCGCCGTTTCGCCGATCGCCGCCTCCATCGATTTCGTCACGGTATCCGCGTACATTATGACGCGGCCGTCTGCGTTTCGCGCGGCTCGTCCGATCATCTGGATCAGCGACGTTTCCGAACGGAACAGCCCTTCCTTATCCGCGTCGAGGATCGCAACGAGCGTTACCTCGGGCAGGTCGATTCCCTCGCGCAGCAGGTTTATTCCGACAAGCACGTCGTATACTCCGGCGCGCAGGCTGCGCAGAAGCTCTGTCCGCTCCATCGTTTCCACGCTGTGGTGGATGTACTTGACCTTCACGCCGCGCGAGTCGAGATATTCCGTGAGATCCTCTGCCATCTTTTTCGTAAGAGTGGTGACGAGGGAGCGCTCTCCCTTCTCCGAGCGGCTGAGCACCTCTCCGATGAGATCGTCCACCTGTGTCGCCACGGGGCGCACCTCGATCACCGGATCGAGAAGTCCCGTCGGGCGGATTATCTGCTCGACGATCTGACCGGAGCGGTTTCTCTCGTACTCCGCGGGGGTCGCGGACACCGCGACGGTCTGACCGAGCTTCTTCTCGAATTCCTCGAAGAAGAGCGGGCGGTTGTCGTATGCCGAGGGCAGGCGGAAGCCGTAATCGACGAGGTTCTTCTTTCTCGCGCGGTCGCCGCCGCTCATGCCGCGCACCTGCGGCACCGTGACGTGGCTCTCGTCGATGAAGGTGATGAAGTCTTTCGGGAAGTAGTCGAGAAGCGTGTACGGCGTCGAGCCGGGCTCGCGCCCCGCGAACACGCGGGAGTAGTTCTCGATCCCCGAGCAGTAGCCGATCTCGCGGAGCATTTCGAGGTCGTATCTCGTCCGCTCCTCGATCCGCTGAGCCTCGATCAGCTTGTTCTGCGATTTGAAGTATTCAACCCGCTCCTCCATCTCCCGTTCGATCTCCTCGTATGCGCTCTCGCGCATATCCGGGGACACGATGTAGTGATTCGCGGGATATACGGCGGCGTAGGTGAGATCCTGCACGACCGAGCCGGTGACGGGATTTATCTCGGACACGCGGTCGATCTCGTCGCCGAAGAATTCAAGCCGCAGCGCGCGGTCGTTTGAGTTCGACGGGAACACCTCGAGCGTGTCGCCCTTCATGCGGAATTTGTTGCGCGCGAATTCGATATCGTTGCGGTTGTAGCCGATCGAGATCAGATGTTCCGCGACATCATCGCGCGAGAGCATCATGCCTGGGCGGATCGACGTGACCTGTCCTGCGTATTCCTCCGGCGGACCGAGCGAGAATATGCAGGAGACCGACGCCACGATGATCACGTCCCGCCGCTCGAACAGCGCGGACGTTGCGCTGTGGCGCAGGCGGTCGATCTCCTCGTTTACCGAGGAATCCTTTTCAATATATATATCCTTTCCGGGGACGTACGCCTCGGGCTGATAGTAGTCGTAATACGACACGAAGAATTCGACGGCGTTCTCGGGGAAGAACGTGCGGAATTCGGTGCAGAGCTGTGCGGCAAGGGTCTTGTTGTGGGCGAGCACGAGCGTCGGGCGGTTCAGCCGCGCGATCACGTTCGCCATGGTGAAGGTCTTGCCGGAGCCGGTGATGCCGAGGAGTGTCTGCCACGGCATTCCCGCTTCAAGCCCCGCGCAGAGCAGGTCGATCGCCTGCGGCTGATCGCCCGTCGGGGAGTACGGTGAAACCAATTTGAATTTGTCCATTTCCGACCTCCTTTTGATATATAGATAAGTATACCCCCTGCGTGCCGAAATGTCAAGCGTGCGGCGCAGAGCGGCAGAGGACTTTACGGGACGGGCCGATTCGGGCTTTGATGTGAGGGGGCGGAGGACTTCGGAGTATGACTTTTCGCTCCCGGAGATCGCCCGAAACGGCGACGCGGACGAAAAAACAGCGCGAAACACGAAAAAAGTGAAAAAACACTTGACAAAGCGAAAAGTATTTGATATAATAGCCGATGTCAAATGCTGCTATGGCTCAGTTGGTAGAGCACATCCTTGGTAAGGATGAGGTCCCCAGTTCGAATCTGGGTAGCAGCTCCAAAAAAAGCACCTGCGGATGCAGGTGCTTTTTGGTTTGTCCGCCTTCCGCCTGTCGGCGGCGGAGATCCGATTTGCGGTTCGGTGGGCGCAGCGCCCGGCGGCCTGTCCGGCATTGCGCTCGGATTTTCGCGGGGCTTTGCACGGCGGTTGTTATCCTCGACTGCAGGCGAGAGGGGCTTTGCACGCTTTCTTTCATTATTATAAATCACAAATTGCGCGTGAATGCGGGGCGGTCGAGCCTCCGTGTCCGCGCTTTCGCTGCCGTGTGCGGGATTTCGCTGCCGTGTGCGGCTTTTTCATTTGCCGCGGACTTGCCGCAGATTCCGGCGAAAATGCGGGATTTACGCCGGAATCATTTTTTCGCCGTTGGGACGCACTCGCGCTCTGCGCTCCGCTTGTCTGCCGAAAAAATTTTTCTGCGGACGCGCGCTGTCGGGCGAGGGTGCTTTTCCGACGGATTTTCCGTTCGGATCGCGAGGGGCGAAAATGCGTTCGTCAAAGCTTCGAAAAACGACACATTTTGCAAGTTTGAGAGAAAATTTATTCATTTCGCGCAATTTTTTATTGACAAACGGCGCCATCTGCCGTATAATTAATTCATCAGTGTGCAGGAATCGTTCGGATTTCAGTCAAATCCGATGCGGTGTTCGCTCTTCGGTGAGCGGTGTACAAATACCGAAGGAAGGAAATAAATATATGAAACTCAAAAATCAGTATCTTTGCGGCCTTATGGAGACGGTGAAGAAGAGAAATCCGGGCGAGCCTGAATTTCATCAGGCGGTGCTCGAGGTTCTCGAAACGCTTGAGCCCGTGATCGAGGCTCACCCCGAATATGTCGAAGCGGGAATAATCGACCGTCTTGTCGAGCCGGAGAGAGTCATAAAATTCCGCGTGCCGTGGGTCGACGACAGCGGCAAGGTCCGCGTGAACAGAGGATTCCGCATCCAGTTCAATTCCGCGATCGGACCGTACAAGGGCGGACTCCGTTTCCACCCCTCGGTTTACGAAGGCATCATAAAGTTCCTCGGCTTCGAGCAGATCTTCAAGAACTCCCTCACCGGACTGCCGATCGGCGGCGGAAAGGGCGGCTCCGACTTCGATCCCAAGGGCAAGAGCGATGCCGAGGTGATGCGCTTCTGCCAGAGCTTCATGACCGAGCTTTCCAAGCACATCGGCGCGGACACCGACGTTCCCGCGGGCGATATCGGTGTCGGCGGACGCGAGATCGGCTACCTCTACGGTCAGTACAAGAGACTGCGCAACGAGTTCACCGGAGTTCTCACCGGAAAGGGACTCACCTACGGCGGAAGCCTTGCGCGCACCGAAGCGACCGGATACGGTCTCTGCTACTTCACCGACGAGATGCTCCGCGCAGCGGGCAAGTCCTTCAAGGGAGCGACCGTGGTGATCTCCGGTTCCGGAAACGTGGCGATCTACGCCTGCGAAAAGGCGACCGCGCTCGGCGCGAAGGTCGTTGCGCTCTCCGATTCCGACGGATACATCTGCGACAAGGGCGGAATCGACCTTGCGCTTGTGAAGAAGCTAAAGGAAGTCGATAGAAAGAGAATCAGGGAATACGTTTCCGTTCACGCGGATGCGGAGTATCATGAGGGCTGCTCGGGAATCTGGAGCATTCCGTGCGATATCGCGCTCCCGTGCGCAACGCAGAACGAGCTTGACACCGAGGGTGCCGAGATGCTTATAAAGAACGGATGCTTCGCGGTGGCTGAGGGCGCGAACATGCCCACGACTCCCGAGGCGACCGAGATGTTCCTCGAGAAGGGAATCCTCTTCGGACCCGCAAAGGCGGCGAACGCGGGCGGCGTTGCGACGAGCGCACTCGAGATGTGCCAGAACAGCGCACGTTATTCGTGGACGTTCGAGGAGGTTGACGCAAAGCTTCACGAGATCATGGTGAACATTTACAAGAACGTCTCCGAGGCGTGCGAGAAGTACGGAATGAAGGGCAACTTCGTTGCGGGCGCGAACATTGCGGGATTCCTCAAGGTTGCGGACGCGATGATGGCGCAGGGCATAGTCTGATTTTCGGACGGCGTGCGGAGCTTTCCGCAGACGAAAAATACGGTATTATCCCGAAAGGGGAAGGGAGGGCTTTGCGCCCTCCCTTTTCGGCTTCGCGGGAGGGCATGACGGACGGAACGACTTCGGAAAACTCGCGCGGATGTGCGGCAAAGTAAATGCACTCGCCGCCCGAAGACCGCCTCCCGTTTTCTCTGACGCGCCCCCGCTCCCGCTCATTTTGCGAAAAATGAGGCGCGCGATTCCCGTTTCGGGGGAGGAGATGCGCCCGTTTCTTCCGATCTTTCAAATAAATTTCCCCGCTTTGCAAAAAAATGTGCGTTTCCTATTGCAAAAAGAAAGGATTTGTTATAAAATATCAGTGACTGTATAAAAATTATTTTTGAAAGGAGTGTCCCCCGCTCCCGGGCGGACAGCTTTATTTTATGGTAATAGCAGGCGATTTCAAAAACGGTGTAACCTTCGACATGGACGGACAGGTCATGCAGGTCATCGAATTCCAGCACGTTAAGCCGGGCAAGGGCGCAGCATTCGTTCGCACCAAGCTCAAGAACGTGATCACCGGTGCGGTCACCGAAACGACCTTCAACCCCACCGACAAATTCCAGGACGCGCGCATTGACCGCCGCGAGATGCAGTATCTCTACAACGACGGCGATCTCTACTACTTCATGGACATGGAGTCCTTCGAGCAGCTTCCGCTCAACGCCGACAAGCTCTCCGCAAACTTCAAGTTCGTGAAGGAGAACGACATGTGCAAGATCGCTTCCTACAACGGAAACGTATTTGCCGTCGAGCCGCCCATGTTCGTTACTCTTGAGGTTACCGCTACCGAACCCGGCGTCCGCGGCGATACCGCGACCGGTTCGACCAAGCCGGCGACCGTCGAGACCGGAGCCGAGGTCAAGGTTCCGCTCTTCATCAACCAGGGCGATGTTATCCGCATCGACACCAGAACCGGAGAGTATCTCGAAAGAGCTTGAGTGCGGTGCCCGGTTTTTCCGAATTGCACGAATGCGGCTTTGACCGCATAAAACAACGTGACCGCAATGCGTATGCATGCCGCGGCACATGATAAGGAAAGGAACGGACGAAAATGACAATTTCCGAAAAGAGTGCTTATATCAAGGGGCTTGCAGACGGTCTCGATTACGACAAAGAGAGCGCTGAGGGCAAGCTTATCACCGCGCTGATCGACCTTGTGGGCGAGATGGCGGGTGCGATCGACGAAATCGACTCCTCCATGGATGAGATCGATTCCGATCTCGAGGAGCTCAACGACTACATCGAAGAGGTCGATTCCGATCTCGGTGATGTCGAGGAGTATCTCTTCGGCGACGAGGACGACGACGATTGTTACGACGACGATGAGGAATGCGACGGAAACTGCTGCGACTGCGGCGAGGATTGCGGCGACGACGATTTCCGTATGATGTTCTGCCCTCACTGCAACGAGGAGATCTACTTTGACGAGTCGATCGAACCCTCGGAGCTTACCTGTCCCGCCTGCGGAAAGAAAGTCTGCGACGGCGAAGACGGCGAGGAGTGAGCCGGAATCTGTCCGATTCCGGGAAGATTTGACGTTTGTGTTGTCTTAATTATGAAAAAGAGACTCCGCATCACGGTATGCGGAGTTTCTTTTTTCATGTATTTGCACAAAAAGTTAAACTCAATTTTCGAAAACTATTGACTTTGAATAAAAGAGATGATAGAATATATATACACTAAGCATGAAGACTCATGCAACTTTGTAAGGAGAAGAAAAAAATGAAAAAGTTACTTTCGTTTCTGATGGTATGTGTGATGCTTGCTTCGCTTTGCGTCCTCCCTACCTCAGCAGCGCAGTCGAACAAGGACTTCGATGCTCTTGCTTTCGGCGCAAATAAGCCTACCTTTGACGGTGTAATCTCTGCTGAAGAGTGGGGCAATTATACCGTTGAGGTAAAGGGCTCTGAAGCTGCAGGTAAGGATGCAACCGCAGTAAGCGCAGCAAACACCACCGTGTGGAATGAGAAAGAGGAAGCCGGCGATCACGCTCAGCTTAATTACAGAATCTGGCTCCGTTGGGATAATGACTACTACTACATTGCAGCAGAGATCGACGACTACGACGGCTACTACAACAAGAGAAGCCGCGGCGATATCTGGAACGGCGACTGCTTCCAGTTCCGTGTTGACGACAAGGGCCCGAACTCCGCTCAGGCAGCTGCAGAGGATGGTTACGACCACACCGTGACCGCGTTCAACAAGGAAAAGTACGATAAGCCGTGGGCAGACGTCAAAAACCTTATGAACACCGGATGTGCGATCAACACCACATCCACCAAGGATCCTAAGCCGAGATGGCTCTACGACATGGATTCCGGTCTCGGCGACCTCACCAAGAAGAACAAGAACCACGACAGCATCGCTCAGTTTGCTATGGAGGTCACTCCCGCAGCGACCGGTGAGCTCGTTACCATCGAGGTTGCTCTTCCGTGGGATATGATCATCAGAGGCGATCAGCCTATCAACAAGACAACCTACGGTATCGGCAAGGTTCTCGGTATGTCCGCTGTTTATCTTAACTCCAGCTCTGCCTCCGAGGATTGGTCCGGATTCCTTCAGTGGGGTTCCGGTATCACCGACAGAACAACTTATGCGATGGATGATACCGAAGCCAACAAGGAGGGCAAGCTGAATCCGAACATTTACGGCGGTTCTCAGGCAATCACTCTCGTCGGCACGGACGCTCTCACCGGTGAAAAGGTCGACGGACTCCTCGAGTATGAGCCCGTTAATGACCCCGTTCCGTATAAGGATCAGGTTCTCGCAGTAGGTTACGGTCAGGCTTACATGTCTGCCGATGACGTTCGCTACGATGCAGGCTCCAATGTCATCATGCAGTATGAAGTCGCTCTCTGCGACGTTAAGCCCGTTAACCCCGAGACCACTGTTGTCGGATTTGTATTCGGCGGCAAGGACGGCGAAGAAAATGCCAGATACGGCACCTTCGCAGGTTACGATTACAACTCGAAGTCATGGGTAATCGGTAACTTCGGCTGGGAGAACGGATGCACCGACATCTTTGCTTCCGCTCCCTATGAGTGGACGCTTCCCAACACCGATGAGAGTGCAGGAGCACTTGTTCCCGCTACATGGCACAGACTCACTCTCAAGATAGAAGGAAAGAAAGCATCTCTCTACGTTGACGGTGCTCTCGCGGTTGAGACAGAAAAGGATTGCATTACCGTTCCCGCAAATTCCGAGGATCCGAAGTTTAACAAGCTTGCTCCGATCCTTTACAACTGCGGCAAGGCGATCGTTGACAACATCAAGATCACCACCGATCTTACCTTTAATATTGAGAAGAACACCGGTAATGTGGATCTCGCCGACTACAACATTTCCACCACCGACCGTGCATTCCTCACCAGCACTATCGGACGCAACTGCAAGGGCGCGAGCGACTGGGCAAACATCGTTGACTACGATCCGATGAATGTCAACAGTGAAGACGGCTACTACTCCAAGAAGCCCAAGAACATGACCCCCGGCGATATGAACGATGACGGCAAGCTCAACAACGCTGACGTTATCCTCCTTATCCGTTACCAGGCAGGCTGGACCGGTCTCACGATCAATGAGGCTGCTGCTGACTTCAATGAGGACGGAAGCGTCAACATGAAGGACATCATCCTTCTCATCAGATCTCTTGTCTGATTACGGAAAATGACTCCGGTTTCGCGTGAGAAATTGCGTGGATTCCGATAAACTTTAACATTTCCGC
>OLPR01001069.1_pt1 | contig 23367 bp, 20 predicted proteins | sample 1672761 | NCBI WGS metagenome assembly OLPR01 (sample SAMEA3136721, study PRJEB25190) | human gut metagenome | biome: human gut; feature: human-associated habitat; material: faeces | place: Austria | collected 2013 | reverse complement strand
TCGCGCCTGAAAGTTCTGCCCACGAATCATGCGGATGGGACTTGAGCTGCGCGTTTCGGGGCCGGTAAGCACAGCGCCGGGATCGGCGAACCCATGCAGCTTCGCATCGAGCAGCGGCAGGCCTTGCGCAAGCGCGTCGCAGATGAACGCGGGAAGGAACTCGCGCAGATCGCACCAAACGACGCCGCGCGGGTAGCTCGGGCGCACGACCAGGCGACTATGCGGTTCGGACGCACCAACGCGGCAATGAGACCCGGGGACGACCGTGCGGCGGCAAGCCTCGGACGCAGCCGCAACCGTACCACCCAGCTGCCCACCTTCAGCTTGCCCACTCGAAGATGTAGCACCTGCGAGGAAATCCCCCACCGTCTGCGCGGGCGCGGCATAGGGCACCCCGCCGTTGCGGCAAGCAAGCTCGAACGCTGCACGCTCGACTTCTCGCTGCAAGCGGACGCCTTCCATGACGTCGTCCCCCGGCAAATCGTCGGGTCGCACGTCGGCGAGCAGCGCGCTGTTGGAATTCTCGCCATCGCGCGCGAAGCGGCTCATACCGTTAACGACGACACCGCCCTCCTCGCTTGCCGCCGCGACGACTTCCCCACCTGGGCACATGCAGAAGGTGTATACACCACGAGTCGCGTTGTCGCTTGCAACATCCGTGTGAGTGCCGTTCGCGCGAGCGGGGACGCGCACCGCCATCTTGTAGTCGGCGGCACCGAGCGCCGTGTGCTTCGCAGCAGCGCCGTATTGCGCACGGTTGATGAGCGACTGCGGATGCTCGATGCGCACGCCCATCGAGAAGGGCTTGCGTTCGAGCGTAAACCCCCGATCGCGGGCGAGCTCAAAGATGTCGCGCGCCGAGTGCCCGCACGCGACGATGACACGCGAGGCCTCGACCACTTCGCGAGCGCCCGTGCGGGAGTCCTCCAGCACGACCGAGCAGACCGCACCGCCCGACAGCTCGATATCAGCCAAGCGGGTAAGGAAACGCACCTCGCCACCTGCGGAGATAATACGCCCGCGAATGCTCTTCACGACGGCGGGCAGCTTGTCGGTACCAATATGGGGCTTCGCCTGCCAGAGAATCTCGTCAGGCGCCCCCGCCTGGACGAACGCCTCGAGCACGTGGCGGATATGCGGGCTTTTCGTGCCCGTAGTCAGCTTGCCGTCGGAAAACGTGCCGGCGCCGCCTTCCCCGAACTGCACGTTCGCCGCTGCATCGAGCGGGCCGCCCGCGTTGAAGGACTCGATAGCCGCCGTGCGCTCGTCAACTGCGGCCCCGCGCTCGACTACGAGCGGACGCAGCCCCGCTTCCGCCAGGTACAATGCGCAGAACAGCCCTGCTGGGCCCGTTCCTGCGACCACGATGCGCTCATCCGACGATGTCGCGAGCGAGCGCAAATCGGGAATCGCAAGCGGCGCAGGCGGGTCGTATGCGCGAACATTTACCCCGCGAGCGGGGGAAAGCGTGTCGTAGACCACGCCTTGCGCAAGGCGGACGGCATAGGTGGCGTTGAAATGCACGTTCGACTTCTTCCGCGCATCGACGCTACGCTTCACAAGGGAAAACGAGGCGACGTCCTCGGGCACGACTCCAAGCGCGGAGGCGATGGCGGCGCGTGAGAGGCTCTCCGCATGGGAGCCCTCCGCGGGTGCGGGGGAGGCTGCGAGCGTGGCGGGGGCCAGGTGATTTGTCTCAATCGAAAGCGGGACAGGGGTCGTGCGATTTACCTCGCTTGCGGGGCTCTCCAATCCCGCATCGAGCGGAAGTGCGACGTTCGACACCTCGATGAACTCCGCTCCCTCGAGCGCACTTGCGTCGAAGGAGGCGCCACGATGCGAGGGACGACCGGTACGTTGGCGGGAAGAGGCTTGCGATTTGGTCTTTCCCCCGCGATGGAGACGGCCTGCCGCCTTCTTGCCACCGCCCGGCCCCTTGCTGCCGGTGGACAGCTTGGCACCGCTCATCTTCTTGTTGCCGCCTACCCTCTTGCCAGTGCTCGCGCCCTTGTCGCCGCGGGCATCCTTCGAGCTCATTCGCCTTCCCCTTCCCCATCGGCCGACACGGCACTGCGAGCAGCAGACACGCCCGCGAGCAGGCCAGATGACCATGCCCAATGCAAGTTGTAGCCCCCGCAGGGAGCATCCACGTCAAGCGCCTCGCCAGCTGCGAACAGGCCCGACGCACGCACGGCCCCCATCGTCTGCGGATCGAACGCCGCAATCGAAAGCCCGCCACGCGAGACCTGGCACTGCTTCGCGTCGCCGATGCCTCGAACCGTAAGGCGCAAGCCGCCGATGACACGCGAGAGCGCAAGGACGTCTTTCTTGGAGAGCGGGCGCGCAGGATCGATTCCCGCGCACTTGCAAAGTACCTGTGCCACCTGAGGAAGCATCGCGCCGCGCAGCACGTCCTCGGCGGCAATCTGGCCGTTTTCGCCCAGACGGGCCGAGAGGTGCTTGCGCCGCGCGAACAACCACGCATCGCGGTCGGCGGAGGGCATATGCGGCAGGAAATCGATTGAGAGCACGTCCCCCTCGCAGGCAAAACGCGACAGGTTGAACACGCACACGCCCGACACGCCGTAGTCGCGGAACAAAAGCTCGCCTTCCTCGCGCGCGACGAGGCTTCCCGAGCGCTCGAGCGAGACGGCGCACTTCACACGGATGTTGTTCAGCTGTCGCGTGATGCGCGAATCGGTGGCAAGCGGCCCTAGGACCGGACGCGTCAGCTCGCACGGAATTACGGAGGACGTATCGACGGCGCTCACACCGCGTCCGCCAACAGCGAGGACGACCTTTTCGGCATGGGCGATCGAACCGTCGGAAAATCGCAGGTGGAAGCGGCCCTTCCCTCTCGCAGGCGCCTCGATCGCACGAAGGGCTTTCCCGAACTCCACGCGCACACCCGACACATCGAGGGCAGCGCGCAGCACATCGAGCACCGACGACGCCTTGTTGGCTACTGGGTACATGCGGCCCTCGCCCTCTTCGCGCCACATAAGGCCCAAGCTGGAGAAGAACCGCTGCACGGGCGCTTCGAAAGCGCTCGCAGGTTGGGAGCTTTCCCGACCAGGCGCTTCGAAAGCGCCCGCAGGTTGGACGCGCCCTTGCGCGAAGGCTCCGTAGGCTCCTACAAGTTGAACGCTCCCCCACTCGGAGACCTCCGAAAGGCGCGCGAGCGAGCGCAGCGCGGCTTCCACGAAGTCGGCGTTGCGGTAGCACGCGGGGTCGATGTGGGCGTTCGAGAAGTTGCAGCGGCCGTTCCCCGTCGCGAGGATCGAGCGGCCGACGCGCTCGGGATCGGCCTCGAAGAGCACGATTTCGCACTCGTCCGCCGCGCCGAGCCGCGCAAGTTCGTTTCCAGCGGCGATGGCTGCAGCCAATCCGGCCGCGCCGCCGCCTATGATGGCAATCTTTTTCATGATGTAAGAGTATAGGCGATGCGGGGCGCCGCTTTCCGCTGACTTCTCTTCGCCTCGCAAACAACAAGGGCGCCCGACGGCGCCCCTGGGGAAATCTATCGACGCGTTTGCAGCCGCGCCTACTTCGAGGAGATCATGGGAATTTCCCGCGTGTCTTCTTCCTCGATGTTGCCCTCGTAGACGTAGTGTTTCGTCTCGCGGCAGATCAGCCCCGAAAGCAGCAGTATGGCGATGATGTTGGGAATGGCCATGAGCGCGTTGCCAATGTCGGAGATGGTCCACACCACGTTGCCCACGCCGATCGCGCCGAGGAACGCAACGAGAACGTACACGATGTGGTACGGCAGGATGGCGCGCTTGCCGAACAGGTAGGCGGCGCAGCGGTTGCCGTAGTACGACCAGCCGAGGATTGTGGAGTACGAGAACGACACCATGCCGATGACGAGAATCGGCGTTCCGACATAGGGAATGGTGGCGAACGCGGTGGAGGCGAGCTGCGCGCCGGTGTAGAACGTCGGGTCGGCGAGCACCTCCGCCTGGATTTCGGGGTGCGCGATCATCGTCGACACGAGTACGATGCCCGTGAGCGCGCAAATGACGACCGTGGACCAAAACGTGCCGGTCATGGCGATAAGCGCCTGCTCGGCGGGGTTTTTCGTCTTAGCGGCCGCCGCGATGATGGGGGCGGAGCCAAGGCCCGACTCGTTGGAGAACAGGCCGCGGGCACAGCCGAATTGCAGCGCCATCAGAAGACCGGAGCCGACCGCGCCGCCGAACGCGGCCTTCGGCGTAAAGGCGCACTCGAAGATGAGGCCGATCGCGCTGCCGAGGGCAGGCGCGTTCATCAGCAGAATCACGATGCACCCGCCGGCGTAGGCGACCGCCATGACGGGAACGAGCTTCTCGCACACATGCGAGATGGACTGCACGCCGCCGAAGATGACGATGCCCACCAGCACGACGATGGCGATGCCGACCGCCCAGTCGGGGATGCCGGGAATCGAGGACGTGATGATGCCGGTCATGGACGTTGCCTGCACCGCCGAGCCCGTGCCGATGGTGGCAACGACGGCGAACGCGGCGAACGCGATGCCGCCGAGCTTCGCCCACCAAGGGCGCGTGCCGTCTTTGCGCGTGAAGGCGCGTTCCCACACGTACATGGCGCCGCCGAGCATATTGCCCGCATGGTCGCGCACGCGATAGCGCACCGAGGCGTAGACCTCCACATATTTCGTGGCCATGCCGAACACGCCTGTGATCCACATCCAGAAAACGGCGCCCGGGCCGCCTGCCAGGATTGCCGTGGCAACACCGACAATCGACCCCGTGCCGATGGTCGCGGCAAGCGCCGTCGCAAGCGCGCCGAAGTTGGAGATATCGCCCTCGCCCTTCGAGGTGCCGCCGCCCCACGACATACGAAGCGCCTGAGGCAGCTTGCGCTGGATGAAGCCCGTGCGAACGGTGAGGAAGATATGGGTGCCGAGCAGGAGCGCGATCATCGCAGGCCCCCACACGACTGAGTCAATGGTGTTCAAGATTTCAATCATAGTGAGTTGGTATTGTAAGGGAAATGCATACGCTCGCGCAGGCGCATCCCCCGAACGGCAAAGAGAAAACAAGCGTCGGTAAAGATAACCTGAGCGGAACTTGTTTCGATTTGACCCTCTTTGTTGAAGGCCCAGCAACTTTGCCGCGAAGGAGCGAACGGCATCAATAAAAAACGACCCCGCTTTCGCGAGGCCGTTCAGCATGTATGAATGTAAAAAAGGATTTACAGCTTCACCACATTGCTTGCCTGGAGCTTGCCGTTCTGACCCGTGGTCACGTCGAAGGAAACAGCCTGGCCCTCATCGAGCGTCTTGAAGCCGTCCATCTTGATCTCGGAAAAATGAACGAAAAGGTCTTCGCCATCCTTCTGGGAGATGAAGCCGTAGCCTTTTTCCGGGTTGAACCACTTAACAGTACCTTCCGCCATTTTAAAATCCTCTTCTCTTCCCCTTAAACCGGGGAGGTAACTCTGCGCGTTGCATGGCGGCAACACTCGCCCTCACTTCGAGGGCACATGAATACTATACGCTATCGCGCTGCGAAACCGTTCCGAAATCGCAGGAATTCGAACCATTTTTCCCAAAGCACGCGATGCGGGAAGATGCCGACGGAAGCGGCTTGCACTCAATCCTGAGTCGCCTCGAGATAGTCGAGCCGCTCAACCGGCGTGCCCTCGGCAAGCTCAAGCCCATAGGCCGAGGCGAGCGCCCGCGCTTGACCCGCGCGAACCTCTGCAAGTTCGTCGTTCCCCGCACTACGCAGGAACTCGGATTCAAGCTGCAAACTGTTCGCGACGTATTCGGTGACATGCGGGTCGACGCCGGACACCTGGAGCACCGATGCCATCGATTCGGGGGCAAGCGAAAGAAGCATCGACCCGTCGAGGTCGGTTGCGTCGCCGATAGCGTTCTCGAGCATATCGGCTGCGGCAGCTGGGTCGCGGCCATCGTCGGCGCGCTCGATGCTGCGGCGCATCGCCTCCATGAACTGCATGAGCAGACGCATGAGATAATCTTGTTCGAACATGGCCCTCCCCGTTCGCGGTAGGTTACAGTCGGTCCTTCATCAGTCGGCCTTCGGCGGCACGATTCCCAAATGCTCGTAAGCGCGCTCAGTCGCCTGGCGGCCCTTCGGCGTGCGCACGATAAGCCCTTGCTGCATGAGATAAGGCTCGTACACGTCTTCGATAGTGTCGGTGTCTTCCGAAAGCGCCGACGCAAGCGTGGTGAGGCCCACAGGACGCCCGCCAAACTGCACGGCAAGCAGCTCCAAGATGCGATTGTCGACCGCGTCGAGGCCCAGGTTGTCCACTTCGAAGAAGCTGAGCGCCCGCGCCGCGACATCCTCATCGATAACGCCGTCGCCCCTCACCTGCGCCCAGTCTCGCACGCGCTTGAGCATGCGGTTCGCCAAACGCGGAGTTCCGCGGCTGCGGCGGGCAATCTCGAGCGCGCCGTCCTCGCTGATGGGAACATCGAGGATGGCAGCCGAGCGCGCAACAATCGCTGCAAGTTCCTCGGGCGTGTAATACTGCAGGCGGAATGCAATGCCGAAGCGGTCGCGCAAAGGACCTGTGAGCAGGCCCGTTCGCGTCGTTGCACCGATGAGCGTGAAGTGGGGCAGATCGAGGCGAATCGATCGCGCTGCCGGCCCCTTTCCCACCACGATATCGAGCGCAAAATCCTCGAGCGCGGGATAGAGCACTTCCTCGACCATACGGTTCAGGCGATGAATCTCGTCGATGAAGAGAACGTCGCCCTCTTCGAGGTTCGTGAGAATCGCAGCCAAGTCGCCCGTTCGCTCGATAGCCGGGCCGCTCGTCGTGCGGATGTTCGCACCGAGCTCGTTGGCGACCACCGTGGCAAGCGTGGTCTTGCCAAGCCCCGGAGGCCCGGAAAACAGGATGTGGTCGGCGCATTCCTTGCGCTGCTGCGCCGCCTCGATAAGGATGGCGAGCGACTCCTTCACCTTGGTTTGCCCCAAGTAGTCGCAAAGCTTCTTCGGGCGCAGACTGCGGTCGAGCGCGAGATCGTCCTCTTGCAAGTTGGGCGCCACAGCGCGATCGCTTGCAGACGGGGATGCTCCCCCCTGCATTGCAGTTGCCGCCTCGAAGACCATTCCCTCTATTTGAACACCGTCCGCCATTGCGTCCTTTTCATCTAATGAGCCGTACCCAGTCGCTTAAGGGCATATTGTAACAGCGCTGCCTCGGTCGCACCCTCGGGAGCCCCCTTCAACGCCAATTCTGCCTCCTGCGAGGTGAATCCCATGGAGAGAAGCGCTTCGGCTGCGCCTTTCAGCCTGTCATCGAGAATCGTTTGCGTGGAAGGCTCGGAGAGCAGGCTTTCGAAGCTCGCATCGAAGGAGCCTTTCAGCTCGAGGATAATGCGCGATGCACTCTTCTTGCCCACGCCTGGGATCTTCTGCACGAGAGCGACATCCTGCGCGGCGACAGCGTCCGCCAGCGCGCGCGGGGAAAACGTGGAAAGCGCCGCCAGCGCGACCTTCGGCCCGACGCCGGTCACGCCGATCAACCGCTCGAAGGTGGCCTTCTCCTCTTCAGAGAGGAACCCGTAAAGAGCAATGCCTGCATCGCTCACCTGCAGATACGTGAGCACCGTGACGGCGCCACCGGATTCCGGCAGCTTAGAGAGCGCCGTTGCCGACATGAAGACAGCGTATCCCACGCCGTTCACGTCGATATAGGCGACTTGCGGCGTTTTGCCGGCGAGCTTTCCCTTGAGAAACGCGATCATACTTGCTCCTTATCTCGCAAGTCCGCCGAAGCCTTCGTGGGTGGTGTAGCAGATGGCAGCGGCCAACGCATCGGCGGCGTGGTCGGGGCTTGGCACCGAATCGAGCAAGAGCAGCTGGCTTACCATGTACTGCACCTGCTCTTTGTCGGCGGTGCCCGTGCCCACCACCGCAAGCTTGATCTGACGAGGCGTGAATTCCCCCACGCTGAGATTCCCCTCCGCGCAGGCGACGAGCGCCGCACCGCGCGCCTGGCCCGTTGCGAACGCCGCAGTGATGTTCTGCCCGAACCACACCGTTTCGATTCCCACGCACGTGGGTTTGAAGCGATCGATCACCGCGCCGATCTGTTCGTGGATCTTGCGAAGACGCAAGGAGAGCTCGACCTGCGCGGGCGACGATACGCAACCGTATGCGATGCACGAGAGCTTGGCGCCGCGCTGCGACACGATTCCCCAGCCCGTGTTCGCCAGGCCTGGGTCAATCCCGAGTATGATGCGCTCACGCGTTGCCACTGTGCTCCCTTGCATTCCCAAACGTTTGTTCGGTATTGTATCATAGCGATTCGAGATGCGAACATCCTTTCGCGTTTTCCTTCGCAAGAAACGCAAAAGGCGGCCCCTTTCGGAGCCGCCTTACAATTCCATTCCCAAAGCCAGAAAGCTTCCTCACCTCACTCGACGCTTCGCGCGAGCAGAGCGCGCCCGCTCGGGCGCCTAGATGGGGAAAGAATAGTCCACAGGACTATTCTTCTTCTAAAGCCTCGGCGATCTCGTCGGTGATATCCATCGTGTGATAGACGTTCTGGAGGTCCTCCAGCTCTTCGAGGCGATCGATGAGGCGCATGACCTTCTTGGCGTCCGCCACGGACACCTCGGTCGGCGTGGACGGAATCATGGTGAGCTCGGCGCCCTTCACCTGAACACCCTGCTCCTCAATAGCCTTCTTCACGGACATGAGGTCGGACGGCGAGGTGTAGACGATCCACTCCTCGTCGGCATCCTCGTAGTCGTCTCCGCCAGCCTCGGCGACGGCCATCATGAACTCGTCCTCGTCAGCGGCAGCACCGTTCGGGCCGATGGGGTTCTTCTTGTCGCCGGTCTCGATTTCCTTGGCGACCATGATCTGGCCCTTGCGCTCGAACTGGAACGACACGGAACCGGAAGTGCCGAGCGAGCCGCCCGCATGGGTGAACGCGCTGCGCACATCAGCCGCGGTGCGGTTGCGGTTGTCGGTCAGAGCCTCGCAAAAGATAGCGACGCCAGCCGGGCCGTAGCCTTCATACTGAACGGTTTCGTAGTTCGCGGCGTCCTTGCCAGAACCGAAAGCCTTGTCGATAGCGGTCTTAATCTTGTCCTTCGGCAGGGAGTAGCCCTTCGCCTTTTCGATAGCAGCGGCGAGCGACGCGTTGTTCTCGGGGTTCGGGTCGCCACCTTCCTTCGCAGCAACAGTGATGTTACGGGAAAGCTTGGAGAACAAAGCAGAGCGCTTAGCGTCCTGGGCAGCCTTGCGGTGCTTCGTTGTAGCCCATTTTGAGTGACCTGACATATACGTCCCTTCCGATAATGCAAATACCAGCCGCATAGTTTAGCACAGAGGGCAAGCTACACAAATACCCCACGCCCCACCCGCACGCAATTTGCAGAACGGCCATCAATAATCGCGTTGAACCAAGAGGGGGCTTCGTTCGAAGCGAAGCCCCCCAATACAGCATCATGCCGCCACAAGAAAGCAGATTACTTCAGAATGCCTGACTGAAAAGCGCGCATCAGGATTACGGCAACGCGCTCGCGCGCAACTTCTTCGCCAGGGCGCAAGTACTGCCCATCCGGCTCATCGTATCCGGACACAAGGCCGTTCTCAACCGCCCATGCCATGTTTGCTTGAGCCCATGCCGAAACGCTCTGCCCGTCTTTGAAAGAGGAGAGCACTTTGCTGGACTCTTGAGCGGAAGGAAGGTCCTCGCTTTTCGCGGAGCAGTTTGCAAGAACCGTGATGAGCTGCTCGAAGGTGACGGGGTCATCGGGGCCAAATGCGAACCGGTTACCTTGCTCGTCCGCATATCCGTTGATGACGCCATTTTCAACAGCCCAGTTCACCCCAGCGGTATACCACTCGCCGCCCTTTACATCGGGCATACCAGTCGTATTGGACGGACGAGAATCCGACGAGACGCCCGGATTGGCGTTGCGGTACAAAATCGTTGCAAGCTGAGCACGCGTCAACGTGTCGCCCACGCCGAAAAGCGTCGTACCCGAATAGCCCTTGATCAGGCCTTTTTCGTATACGAACTTGACTCCATCATAGTACCAGTCATATTGAAGACCCCCCTCGTGAGTCCAGTGGGCTCTCACATCCGTAAAAGGAAGTCGGTTGTCAACATAAAGAAAATACCCCTCTCCCCATGCGCTCCGATCGCTTGATCCGATTCCCAGATAATAAGTCCCCGCCGGCAAAAGACCAGTATTGAATGACCCCGCATTGTTCGAATTGGAAGTCTTCCCAACAAGCGCAGATCCATCGTCTCTTTCAACGAGAGTGCCGCCCTCGTCGTAAAGTCCAAACAAGAGCGGGGCGTCACCCCCACCGCCCAAGACAAATTCTATACTCTGAGGTGAATCAATCGTAATCTTATAATAATCAAAATCTACGAGCGCTTTGCCATCTGCATCTATGGGATTATAAATCGATCCGCACGCCCTATCGCCCACATCGATTGGAGTCGCCTCGTCAATCGAGTCGTTATTCTCTCGTTCGGCAACGGCGTTTACGGGAACTTGTTGCGTATCGTATCTGACAGCGACACTGTGATAACCAGTGGTGAGCGAAATAATTGACAGAGTCCATTTTCCAGCGGGCATAGCTAGCCATCCATAATCGTGAGATAGATTCGCGTCTATGGACCAGACATAGCTTACATTTTGTTCTTCATTGTTCAGCTCGATAAGATAAGGGGACGCTTTTCCCTCCGCCAAAAAGCACCTGTTGCTAATCAAAAGCTTAGCTAGGATGTCTTCCTCAATCTCTATCGACCACTTTTCGGAAAAGAGATCCGCGCCTTTCGACGATTTGGTATCGAGCACTCCCTCCTTCAAAAGTGTCGGAGAATCAACAATATTGAAGAATTTCGACGCGGTTCCTCTATAGTTCCCATTTCCATTTGCATATACGGTTGCACTACCAGGATCAACGTTGTCTTCATAACTCAAAGTATAGTCAGTACCAGCAATTAGCTCCCTGCCGCCCAGAGAAACCGTGACGTCCGGCTCGATCGCCGATCCCGTCCATTTCTGATCAGGTATATTGCTAATCTCCGCTTCGGTAAGATACCTAGGCGCAATCGTGAATGATTTCGAGGCACTTCCCGAATACTCACCTATTCCAGCAATAATGCAATGAGCAGTACCAGCATTGACATTGTCGCTATAGGACACCTCGTAATCTTTGCCGGCAGAAAGCGTCACTCCCTTTAATCGAACCGACGTCACCTCTGGCTCTATTTCACTGCCGTTATAGTCAAAATTGGTGTTATCCAATTCGATGACCGCCGAAGAAATGTCTATTTCCACAGGGGACGGCTCGGGGTCGACAGGCTGCCCGCCAGCTGGTTGAAAATCGGCTCGAACAGATATGTCAACTGTTTTTGCCGACAGGGCACTGCTCATAGAAAAGACGCTCAGATAGTATGTGCCCGCTTGTAAGTGAAGAGTCTCGTTCGTGCCACCATTCGTTCCCGACCAATTCTTAAACTGCATCGACTTTTCTTTGGGATCAACCGTAAACTCACTTGTAAGGCTTCCGGGAACAGCACCACTGTAGCCGACAGATAGCGCCGTTGTTAAGTCGCCCTCGACTGGAAGCTCTACCTTAAAAAGCTTCGTGGTAGTTCCGAAAAGCACCTCATCCGTTGCAAAAGTGCCACTTAGCGCTTCGTTCAGCGGGAGATTAATTGCGCTATCCGCAGCATCTTTAAGAGTAATCTCTTGCCGATACCCCGTACCATCATTCCCCTCGTCTTGCGAAGCGAATGCAGCAGACGGGACAAATGCCCCTAGTGAGATAGACAGGGCAATCGATATGCACTTTTCTTTAAATGACAGATCCATTGCGCCTCCCGTTATCGCATCGTGTAGGAAAGCGGAACTATGGATGACCCGTTTTCGGCCGCATAAATCACCTCGTCATCAGAGGAGAACAAACCGACTCTGACACTAAGGTTCGCGCCTTCCTGAACGCTGTACCCGTACATTGATCCGGAAGTCTCTTTCAGCGTCTCCGTAAGCTCTATCAAGCTTGAGCGATAATCGGAGATGCTGCGATACCCATACCTTACTTGACTGAGCGTCATATTTAGCGGCTGCACGAGAAGATAGGCATGCTCGCCCGTTTTGCTGGTCGCAATCCCGACTCGAGCACCTTTTGCGCTCAAGCCAGAATCGTCCAGCCATTTTTGGAATGACGCCAAAACGCGTTGCTCTTTTTGCGCTTGACTCTCAGTCGGCTCGGGGTCGGGCGCAGGCTCGGGGTTTCCGAACACGTCGCGATCGAGCACCATAATCATCTTCGCCATGGCAGAGCGCCACGTCGAACCCATCGGGTCGAGGTACGCGCCCGACGGCGTGTCTTTACCGCTCATCAGCCCCTGGTCAACACACCAACCGAGCGAATCAAGCGCCCAGGAATCCGCCTCTCGCCATCCGGAAATGTTCTTGAGTGTCGTCTTGTCGCTTGCGGTATCGTAGCCCTTGAAGCTCGCATAGTTGGCGAGCATGACCGCCGCCTCTTGGCGCGTGATCAGCCTCTCACCACCGAATGTCCCGTCACCATATCCCTTAATCACACCGTTTTTCTGCGCCCAAAGCGCTGCAGAATAGTAGAAGTCGCTGCTGCTAACGTCGGAGAACCCAGCAGAGCTCGAAATCGGCTTGCCTTCCATGCGCCACAGGATAGTAACCAATTGTCCACGCGTGATGTTATCGTAGGGCCCGAATGTTCCATTGTCATATCCCGTGATAAGGCCCTTGTTCGAAACATAGGTTACTGCCGGTGCATACCACTCGTTCGGATTGCAGTCCGGGAAATCCCTCACCGACTGCAGCTCGATTCCCGAATTCGAGCCAGACGAGGAACCAGCTCCCGAAATCGAATCTAGCAACAACTCGGAGCCATATAGGGCATCGTCAAGCGACATGGCACTCGAAGGCGAGCCCACCGATTCAAGCTGCGACCCAAGCGCCTCTGCATCGCTCTCCGGCGATGCAAGCGCCACCGCAGGAGTGAAGCAAGCAAGGCTTGCCGCCACTCCCACCGAAAGAGCCTTCGACCAAACGTTTAGTTTCATAAGACCCGTCCTTCCCGAGCATAGCTTTCGCCGCACATGCTGCGAAGGTCATCGTACGGCGCCTACTGAAATCAAATAACAATCACCTTTTGTTCAAGATTTAGTCGCAATTGTTTCTGATTTCATACATAGCAGTATAAGACCGTCAGTAACCTGCGACTATGAAAAAGTCGGAAATCAGAAACAAAATCGGGCTGCGCATTAAAGAGCTGCGCGTTCAGCACAACTTGACCCAAGAAAAATTTGCGCTCATGACCGGCATCAATCGTAGCTATCTCGCCGATATCGAAAAAGGCCATCGCAACTTTGGTTTCGACACGCTCGAGAGGATAGTGGAAGGTTTCGGCATCAGCTATTCCGAATTCTTCGAAGGGCTCTAACCAATCGAATCCCCCAAAGCCTCCGCGAATGCGGAGCGTCTTCAACTTCAAACGTCCGTGAACAAGCGACGCCCCTTCGCATGCGCGCCAGCGCGACGAATCCCCTTGACATTCTCTATGTTGTACAGATATTGTTGTACAAAAGCGAGGAGGACGTTATGCCAACATCGATGGTTACCGGAAGAATGGACGACTACAAGAAGGAACGTGGGGCGCAGGTGCTCGCGCAAGCTGGGCTTACTGCCTCGCAAGCCATCAACCTTATGTACGATCGGATCATCAGCGAGCAAGACGCCACGTTTCTTCTCCCCGACGCGCAGGCAACTCCACCAGCTGAGCGCATCCAAGTCGCCGCTCAGTTTGTCGATTCGCTTTCGCGTAAGACAAGCTCAAGGTTCGACGACATGACCAAAGCCCAAATTAGGGCCGAGCGTCTTGCGTCTCGCGGATTGATGTAGCCATGGGCAAGATTAAAGCGCTTCTCGATACGAACATCGTGATCGATTTCCTCAACCAACGAGAACCGTTTTACGAGCAAGCGCGACTTCTCATGATTGCGGGGCGGGTCGGAGAATTCGACCTATGGATCTCGTCATCCCAGGTGACGGATTTGATTTATATCCTTTCCGAAGGAGGAAAGCCCTCCCTTATCCCCGAGACGCGCGAAAGAATTCAAGGCCTGCGAACATTCGTGAGCGTATTCGCCGTAAGCGAGCGGGAAATCGACAAAATGCTTGCATCTTCATGGAAAGATCCCGAAGACAGGCTCCTCTTCGAAGTTGCACTGAGCATACAAGCCGACTGCATCATCACCCGGAACAAGGCGGACTTCGAAAGCGACCTCGTTCGCGCGCTTGACTGCAACGAGTTTTTCACCTGGCTGAGAACTGATTTCAACCTCAACTACGACACAATAGCAACCTAAAAAGGACGGAAGACTCACTCGCGAATCCCCCGCCCCGCAACTGACTCACAGCGACCGGAACCGGTATCGGCACTGCAGGCGCAGTGCTATCCCAAAACGCCCACTTTGAAAGCCCGCCTAAGCACCACGGCCGCATGCTTACGTTCCCGGCACAGCCTCTAACGCTCGCCTTCCAACTTCGAGAGCAAACCGCGACACCCGGCGACGACGTCTCGATAAGTCGCGTCGAAATTGCCGGTGTACCACGGGTCGGCCACGTCCTTGCCGTGGCGGGGGTCATCATCGGGAAGAAAATCGAGCAGACGCACGAACTTCTTCTGAGGATCGCCGCCGAAGATAGACTCAAGGCCGTGCAGGTTCTCCCTGTCCATGTAGACGAAAAGGTCCCACTCTCCGTATTCGGTTGCCCGCACCTGCCGCGCATGATGGGCATGTGCGGAAATCCCCTGTTCACGAAGCTTTTTCAGCGTGCCCGGATGAGGCAGTTCGCCGATTTCCTCGGTGCTCGTTGCTGCGGAGTCGATCGAGAACTTCCCGCCAAGACGAGCTTTGCGCACCATGTCTTCCATAACGAATTGCGCCATGGTCGACCTGCAGATATTGCCGTGGCATATAAATAGGATGCTATGCACGAGCCCCCCCTTCGCCAATTCTTCGAGACGCCAGCCAAGGCCAATACGGCTCGGCCAGCAACACTTAATCATAAGAGTCTTCCGTTGCGAGAAGGTTAACAAGCCGCGCGCGAAGGAGAACCTACGGACAATACCCGCACACGGGAAAGTGCGGGGCCTAACCGCACGAGAAGCATCGACGGAGGGGCTCCCACCGGAAGACGCGAAGCCCCACTGCACGAGAACCCTACCAGCAAGAAAGTGCCTGCACACGCAAATAGTACGGGCCCGAACCGCGCGAAAAAGCACGGACGGGCCCGTCAGCCGACAAACTCAGCTAAGCGGTCGGCACCGCTTGCGCCCTTGCTACTCGGATTCCCCGCGAAGCCACAGACCCGTCTTGCCGCCATCCTTCTTGAGAAGGCGAACCTCAGAGATTTCCATCCCGCGGTCGACCGCCTTGCACATGTCGTATACGGTAAGGCACGCGACGCTCGCCGCCGTGAGGGCCTCCATCTCGATGCCGGTCTTGCCGGTGACGCCCGTCGTCGTGGTGACATGAATGCCCACGCGGCCGTCTTCGCGCTCGCCCTCGAGCACCGGCGTGCATTCCACCTTGGCTTTCGTGATGTTCAGCGGATGGCACATCGGGATGAGCGTGCTCGTCTGCTTGGCCGCCATCACGCCCGCCACGCGCGCGCACGCCAAAACGTCGCCCTTCGCGGCCTTGCCTTCCACGATGAGCGCCAGCGTCTCGGGGTGCATGGAGATGAAGCCCTCTGCGATCGCAACGCGCTCGGTGTCCGGCTTTTGGGACACGTCGACCATGCGGACGTCGCCCTTCTCGTCGATGTGCGTCAAATGAGTATCGCCACTCATGGTGAATTCCTTTCGAAAAACGTCCGTTACGCCCGTGATTCTAAACGATATGGCAAGCTGGCGAAAGTCGTACGGCACCGAAGTGCCGTGCGATTCTGGGAAAACCTAGCCGCCGATCTGGCTCATACCGCGCTCGGTACCCACCTTGTCGTGGTGCTCATCGGGCTTCGCACCGAGGGCCTGCAGGAACACGGCACGCTGGTCTTCCTCGGTGCCTTCGCGCAGCGCGGTGCGCAGGTCGTATTCCACATCGGAGAACAAACACGGGCGCAGCTTGCCGTCGGCCGTCAGGCGCAGGCGGTTGCACTTGCTGCAGAAATGGCGCGAGAGCGGGCTGATGAAGCCCACCGTGCCCGCGGCGCCGGGGAAATGATAGTACTCCGCAGGGCCCCAGCCGATTGGCTTGTCCTCCCCCGCCGGAACGAGCTCGCCCAAACCTTGCGCGCGAGCGCCCTCGTTGATGATGTTGAACACTTCCTCGCAGGAGATGACGCCGTCCTTGCCCCAGCTGATACCGTCGACCTCGGAGACATCGCCGATGGGCATGTGCTCGATGAAGCGCACGTGCAACGGGCGGTCGATCGAGAGCTTGGCGAAATCGAGGAAGCCGTCCGCAAGCGAGCGGAGTGCGACCGCATTGATTTTCACGGGGTTGAATCCCGACTCGAGCGCCGCATCGATGCCGCGAAGCGCGTCGTCGAGCGAGCCGCAGCGCGTGATCTTGCGGAACTTCTCGGCGTCGAGCGTATCGAGCGAGATGTTCACGCGCGAAAGCCCCGCCGCCTTCAGGTCGGCCGCCATACGCGGCAAGAGCACACCATTCGTGGTCATTGAGACATTTTCAATCTCGGGCATCACCGCGATGTTGCGCACCAGGTCGACGAGACCCTTGCGCACCGTCGGTTCGCCGCCCGTCAGACGCACGCTTTTGATGCCGATCGTTGTCGCAACGCGAACCGCCTGCTCAACCTCTTCGATTCGCAGAATATCGAAATGGGAGAGCTGCTGCACTCCCTCTTCGGGCATGCAGTACACGCAGCGGAAATTACAGCGGTCCGTCAACGATATACGCAGGTAATCGATTACGCGGCCATGGCCGTCCTTCATATTCCCCTCCTACAAGTTCATTCACAGTTGCCTAGTATACTCCAAGAAGGCAAGGCGCCGCACAACTGTGGTCGGAGCGCTACCATATAAGACGATTCGAGAATTCTTGTCACGCAGCAACATTATTCCGAGCGCCTACCCCCAACCGCATGCCCCCTGAGCGTGGCGGCGTGCCCCGCGCGCAGTTCCGCAGCGCAGCGAGGACTGTTTGAGCACGAAGTATGCCCCGCATTCTCAGGGACAACGGGAGACTTCCCTTCGAAAGCGTCTTCTCCAACTGTCGCGTCTCGCCTCACTTCGACATGCGCAGCGCGACTGTAAGGGCGGCATCGACTTCGACCAGCCCGAGGCGCGCGTTAAGCTCGACGAGGCGGGAAGGCCGCAGGGCGTGGAGCTTCGCCGGAAGAACGCTGCGACATCGCTTGTCGAGGAGATGATGATCTGGGCAAACGAGGTCGTCGCCGAGCATCTTTCCCGAGCGAAGTTTCCCTGCGTCTACCGCGTTCATGAGGCACCCGACCTAGAGGGGCTTGCGCAGCTCGTTCCCATCTTCGAGGAGTTCCCCTGGTTCGGGAAGATCGATCCCGTGGGATTTTTCACGGGAAGCCAGCATGCGCTCCGGCAGGCGGTTTCCGCATCGCGCGGGCGCGCCGAGGGCGAGCTCGTCTCGTCTCTTGTGCTGCGATCGATGAAACGCGCGGTATACCGCGAGAAGAACTGCGGCCACTATGGCCTCGCGAGTGCGACGTACTGCCACTTCACAAGTCCCATCAGGCGCTATCCCGACCTTATGGTGCACCGCATGCTGAAAGCCGAGCTCTTCGGGCGCCCCGAGAAGTTCGACCAGATGACGACGAACCTCAGCTGGATCTGCGAGCACTCGTCGGGGATGGAGCGTGAGGCGGACGACGCGCAGCGCGAGTCCGAGGAGCTCAAGTTGGCGGAGTACCTGCAGCGGTTCGTGGGACAGTCGTTTTCCGCCATCGTGTCGGGCGTTTCGCAGGGCGGCCTGTACGCGCGGCTCGAGAACACCGCGGAAGGCTTTATTCCTGTTCGCACACTTGGCGACGACTATTTTAGCTTCGACGCGGCGCGCTATACGCTCACGGGCGAGGAAACGGGCGCGCGCTATCGGCTCGGGCAGCGCATAGCCGTGGTCCTCTTCGCGGTCGATCCCCGTGTTCCCCAAATCGACCTGCGGCTTGCGCAAGGTTCGAGGCGATAAATCAGGGTACCCGCTACTCATGGCTTGGCGTCAAGCTCCGTGCGCTCGTAGTCGTTCAGGGTTCAAAGCGATAGCCGGGGCGTCCGCGGCGGCGTCCTTCTTATTTCCCGCGATGCCGGCAGGCATCTTATCGCGAAGACTCCGCCCGCGCCCCGCCCATCGCAGCGCATTTCGAAAAACAATCTTTGCGCATGGTCATTTCCCGAAGTTTTCCCTTGCGGTCTCTCATAAAACAATGCAAAATAGGGATTGCAATCGCAAGTGGACTCCAAACACGAGGACTCCCGACAAGGAACCTCACGATAAGGAGGTGATGACGTGGCGAGGGGGAAACAGGCCAGCGGCCTTTTGACCCAGCAGAAGGTGCTGCGCGCGGCAGTGGCGCTCTTTCTGGAGAAAGGCTACGCCAAGACCACGACCGCCGAGATCGCCGCAGCGGCGGGTATCAGGCAGAGTTCTTTTTTCCATGTCTTCTCCAGCAAAGAAGCGCTTCTTCTCGAATTGGTGCGCCGCATGTTCGGCGGGCAGTTTGACCTGGCCGAACAGCACAACAACGGGCAAGAACCGATCTTCCTGTACGCGGTGGAGACGGCGTTGCAGCTGCATATCGCGGAGCTGACCGAGCCCTTGCGCGAGCTCTATGTTATGGCGTATACGCTGCCGACGACGGCGGATTATCTCTATCGCACCACGTCAAAGCGGTTGCAGGTCATCTTTGCGGACTATCTGCCCGACGCGCAGCCGAAGGACTTCTTCGAGATGGAAATCGCGTCCGGGAGCATCATGCGCGGCTTCATGTCTGTGCCGTGCGACCCGTATTTCACGGTGGAAGCCAAGATTCGGCGCTTCCTCGACTGCTCGCTCAAACTCTACGACGTGCCCCAGGCGAAGCGGGAATGCATCATCGAAGCGATTCTTCGCATGGATTTGCACTCGATGGCGGAAGGCATCATCCAGAAAACTATCCAGCAGGCTGAAGCGGGGTTCGAAGCGCTCATAGCCGAAACCGAGTAACGCCCCGCCGAGGACAGCTCGGCAAGATCGTCAGACATGACCACGTTCGTCATTCATGAGAAAGGTTCGCCCATGAAGAAGAAAACCCTGATCATGCTCCTCACATCGATACTCTGTATCGCGCTGCTGCCGGCGGTGGCTCATGCGGCGACCCCGGACGTTTGGGACGGTAGCACCGCTTCGAGCCTTGCGGGCGGCGGAGAGAGCGAAGACGACCCGTACCTCATATCTACGGGCGCGGAGCTCAAGCTGCTGGCGGATAACTCTCGTGCGGCGGGGCTCGGCACCTGCTACGTGAAGCTCACGAACGACATCGTCTTGAACGACGGCACGTTCGACAAGAGCGGCGCGTTCACGAAGCGGGGGGCCACGACAACGTCGCAGCCTAACGAATGGCTTCCGATGGGGGAGGCCAGCTGGCACATCGACGGCGACGGCCACTCGATTTCGGGCATGTACATCAAGTGCAGCGAAGCGAAGGTTGGCTTGGTCAGCAGGATCGCAAGCAGTGGATATATTCGGGACCTTACAATCAAGGACAGCTACATTACCTCATCTCAAGCGCCGGAGAGCTATAAAGGTTACATCGGTGTATTCGTAGGACAAAGCAGTAGGACGTCTTTTACCAACTGCGCTGGTGAGAACAATATCGCCGTTACAAATAACTGTTATCTCACTGGCGGTATCGTTGGCTGGTCCTATGGCGGCGACAGTTTCAACGTCGTGCATGTCTCAGGGTCCATTCAGGGTTCGGGCGCGCTCGCTGGCATCGCGGGACGCGCGAATGGCGCTACCTTCAAGAACTGCTGGAACGAGATAAACATCGATAATGCCAATACCGACCGACCAATCAGACAGAGCGGCGGCATCGCTGCTATGGCGGACAGCTCCGAATTCTACAACTGCGCGAACCTGGGGTACCTTCATGGAGGTAGCCGCATCGGCGGCATTGCTGGTGAGGCTCCCGGCAAGATGAAGAACTGCTACACCACAAGCGATATCTCCGGCATTAAAGAGTATGGAAGCCGGAACTATGTGGCGACCCTTGCCGGTATGAATAGCAAGAACGTTGCCGTGCAGGGCTGCTACGCCGAGGATGGCTCGGGCCTTTACGACATCGGCGCAGAAGGCGAGGGCTCTTATGTCCCGCACTTCACGGGCAAAGGAAACCTTGGTGGCGGGAGCGATGGGGAACTCCTCGCTGCGCTCAACGAGAACCTCTACAACATGGATGCCGAACCGAACCTGAACAAGTGGGTGATGAACAGCGACGGCTATCCGATTCCTACGGGTGAGACATTCGTTGACGACACGGTGTATTACGACATCTGGCTTGACGGCGTGCGTGTGAGCGAGCGAAATGAAGCCGACATCCTTGGCGACGGCCTCGCGTCCTATGATAAGGCCACGATACCCTCTTCCTGCATGACGGCCTTGTCGTAACCTCCGCGTACAATCAAAAACTGCTCTACTCCGAGAGCGATATCAACCTGTGCGTTGACGGCGACGTGAAATTCCAATCTTCCCAGAACGTCGGCACGGGCCCGTGCATCATCGATCTGGGCTCAGCTGGCGGCAGCGGCAACCTCAAGATTTATGCGCCCGAGGGTACCTCGGCAACCGTTACGGTGGCCGGCAAATACGGGGAGTTCGGCATCGACGTGTCCTCGCTTACGCTCGAGGGCGACGTCTCGCTGAAGGTCAGCGCCGACTGCGCCTTTGCCTTCTGCAACACGATGACCTTCACCTCGCCGCAGGCGATGCTCGACGCCGTTTCGCGGGGCGATAACTCTGCGATGAGAAACCCCGTCCAAACCATCAATCTTCCCAGCTCGAATGCCCAAAAGCTCTATGAGGACCAGGGTAGCGGCCTCGTGCAGGTAGACGCCTTCACGACGTCTCGCTACGTGGCGGGCTATCCTTATCCGATTGACCGGATGTACCCCCATATCCGTATCGCCCCTGTGGTGAGCGAACTTGTGGACAGCTTGCCCGATTCCTTCACCGTCTCGATGACCGATGCCAACGAAGAAAGCAGCCTTGCCGCTTGGGTGTTGGGCGAAATCCGAAAGATCGAGGGCATCACCGAAGATAACAGCTCGGTTGTTGTGAGCGACGTGCGCGCTGCCACGGCGGGAACCTTCGCGAACCAAGACGGCGAAGCGGGCAGCTTCACGGCGACCGTCACGCTGCAGACGGGCGGCGCCAGCATGACCAAGGTCATCCCCGGTACGATTGAGCCTGCGGCCTATGCGCCCCCTGTCATCACGACCGAGATCAAGGCCGGTACGGTGGACGCGGGCACTGGACTTTTCGTCGAATCGCCTGATGCGACCTTCACCTGCGGCGATGAGGTCGTCTTCGCAGTCAGCTACAAGGCGGACGGCGCGCCTGTCAAAAACCTTCAAGGTTCCGTCTCTTGCTACGCAGATAAGGGCCTCACCTGGAGCGAAGCCAACGGCTGCTATCTCACCCCGACCGAGTCTGCCGATTGCTTCACCTTCGCGAAGGCCGCCCGCTACGAGGTAATCTTCAACTTCCTCGCAACAGAGGAATACGCGGCGCAGGTCGGCAGCATCGACATCGACGTCGTGAGGCGCACCCTTGCGCCCTCGGATTTCACGTTCGCGGCACCGAGTGACCTTGCCTACGACGGAAGTGCCAAGCAGGCAAGCTTCGAGTTCGCAGGCAAGCTTTCCTGTGACGGAGCGCAGACGGTAAGCTACCTTAGCAACGGTGCCACGGTAACCGAAGCAGTCGATCCGGGCACCTATACCGTGCAGCTCGACGTTCAGGAGTGCGACAGCTACAATGCCGCCACGCTCGCCGACCCGAACTGGACATTCACGATTGGGCCCAAGCAGCTAAGCGACCTTGACTTCTCCGATATTACCGTCGTGAAGGTCTACGACGGCACTACGGGCGCAGGTATCCTTGACGGCACTGTCGGCTTCGCGGGGAAGTGCAGCGATGACGACGTCTCGATCGTGGCGACCCCTGGTCCTTATGCCGATGGCGACGTCGACGCTGGAACGGACAAGACTGTGACGCTCGAGCTTTCCTTGACGGGCGCCGATGCCGACAAGTACACGCTTGCATCTCCGAGCGCCACGTTCGATCGCGCTAAGATCACCAAGGCGCAGCTTTCCGCAGCTTCCTTCGTTGACCCAACTATTCAGGTGATTTGGCGCGGTGAGGGCTACGGTCCGATTTCCGGCACGCTGACGGCGAACGATTTCTTCGCGGAAGGCGAGGTTCCTGACGGTGCGAAGATCGTGGCGGTCGGCAAGGCAACTTCCGAGACCGTTCTCGACAGCGTGAGCGTTGTCGACGATGGAACGCTCAGCTATTCGAAGGCGGCGAGCTCTGAAAGCGCGTTCAAGACGAGCGGCTACGACGTCGCCATCGAGGCCAAAAACTACATGGGCTCCGCGCCGCTTTCCGTGCGACAGTTGGCTCGCGCGGGATTCGATGGGGCGTCCTACGTCTCGACCTGGGTTTACGGCGAGGTTGTCGACTTTATGAAGACGCTGGACAACCCTGGGGCGAACTTCGGCTGGACCTGGACAAGCAGCGACTCCGACGTGCTCGCGGTTGTCGGCCAGTCCGACTCGGATAGCAAATCGACTGTGACGTTCAAGGCAAACGGGGAAGGGCGTGCGCGCATCGACGTGACGTATCTGTCCGACACCGTGGGCGGCACGTCCGAGCCTGCGACGTCCGATGATGCCAATGTGGTCATCAGCGGCAACGTCGTTAAGCGACCTCTTGAGCCTCAGCCCAGCAGCGCGAGGATCACTATCGGCGATGCGCTTCCCGATATCGCAGTGACCTATCTTGATTTCGTTCGCAACGGCAAAGTGTACTCCGCTTTCGCTGACGGCGATTCGGCGGATGAGGCGCTCGAGAACGCCTATGGCTACCAGCTGATCGACGCCGACGGTAACGTGGTGAGCGCTGAAGAGGCGTGCAACAAGGCAGGAGCCTATCGAATCGTCCCGATTGCCAAGCTCAAGATGGACGAGAACAACTGGGGCAGCAAGTACGAGATTATTGGAGGAGCCGAAGGCGCGCTCGAGGTGTTCTACCCGCCTGCGCCGCATTTCACCGACGTGGACTACAACTCCTGGTACGCGCCCGGCGTCGACTTCGTCGCGG
>OLPR01001065.1_pt1 | contig 23382 bp, 27 predicted proteins | sample 1672761 | NCBI WGS metagenome assembly OLPR01 (sample SAMEA3136721, study PRJEB25190) | human gut metagenome | biome: human gut; feature: human-associated habitat; material: faeces | place: Austria | collected 2013 | reverse complement strand
ACGTAAATGATACATATAACATCTGGCCATCGCCAACATTATTCGTGTTTAGCATATTTATTGCTCCTGTCACTGTTCCGTCACCAATACTGGAAATATCAGCTGACCCGATATTTAGTTTGGACTTAATCCAGCTTATCAGGTTACTCCATTTTGCTTTCTTGGTTGCCGTGGAATCCTCAATTACGATAATGTCTGCATCTGACGGTGCAGTTGTTTTTTCTGTTAAGTTCGCAAATTTAATTGGTTCAAAGCTTGTTGCCATTGTTTTGTGCCTCCTTTAATTCTTTTATTGCTTTCATAAGTTCCTGGTTTTGCTTATATAAAATCTGAATCTGCTTTTCCATCGCAGGGATTAATGTCCTGTAATTCCAGTCCTCAACCTTGCCATTTTCGTAACGGACAGCATCTGGGAAAGCCTGTTCCATATCCTCTGCATAAAATCCTGGGATTGGGGTATCAACTTTGGAATCATCATCTTCCAAATATCCAGGTTTGTATTTGAAGTATACAACCGGAATATCAAACAGCTTCTGTACATCCTCTTCTGATATCTCTCTTATGTGGTTTTTGTATCGCTTGGATGAACTGCCTAAATATGCCAGTGTCATTCCATCTGCTGCAAAAACAATATGTCCACCTGATGATACAGTTGGAGGATTCAATAGTCTTGCCGGATTTGATAGGTCGCACCCAGTCAATGTTGCGTTATCTATATAAGCATTATTTATATTGGCATGATCAAGAACAAGCTCATCATCAGAACCGCCGACCGAACTACCATCAAATTTCCCTCCATAAATCTTAGGAGCATACATTTCTACACGACCAGATGATGTATCTAGTGCCTTATATGTGGCACTTGGTACTGTCAATCCGTACCAATACGCTTGAACAATTGTACCGTCAGAAGCATTGAGACTCAATAAATGGTTTCCATTAACATTTGCATATAAACATTTGTTATCATCATCAATTATAAATCCTGCGATTTCGCCAGTCGGTGAATTAAGGGTTGGACTATCTAAGATTGCATTGTTTAAGGTGGCATTGTTTAAGGTAGCATAATCCAATGTCTGCTGATATGTATATATCCTACCATCTAATACATCAAGAGCAGTCTCAGCTTCGGCAACACCAGATGATGTATCAATATACTGTACTAGCATTTTTCCGGAAGCATACAATGTTATCCCAGGATCTCCAGGCTTGTCCCCTGAATAGATGCATTTAGGATTATTACTGATTTTCCATCCGCCCATGTTTCCAGTAGGGAAAACCAATTCGCCAGTAAAGGTGCCTGTTGCCGCTTCAAGCGAGCCAGAAAATTTACCTTTTTCAAAATTTACACCTGTATTATCAATGTACCCAATCTGTTTTCCTGAACTATCACGTATTACTAATTTACCATTTCCGTTTCCGATTCCTCCAAGTGTAAGTGCCCCACCAAGCATCGCACTGAATGAAACATACAACTTGCCATCAATGTAATACAGTCCGTTCCACCTACCGCCATCACTTAATATCTCAACGATATCTGACTGTGACAGCTGAGCGGTTGCGTCTGCTACAACAGCACATGTCTGTTCTCCCAGAAGCTGAGTTGTACCGCCTGCTGCATAAAACCTGCATCTGATAGAGGTAACATTCCTTGGGTATCCAAGAGCATATTTTCCGTCTTTTGTTACAGGCACTTTTCCATCCTTGGCGGTTAGAACAGTATACAGCGACCGACGCACTTCTGATTCATCCTGTGTACTGGTGTAAACCGTTCTCCATACACCATCATCATTCAATACTTCTTCGATAACAAACCGGCCATTGAGAAAATATTTTGTCATGTCTTTTCCAACTGTGTAATATGCAGTAAAATCAACATATGTTGGTGTTAGTTCTGATTGTGACGTTTTTTTGATAATTGGGCTTGAAGTGATTAGGCCGTATGTTACACCGCTCTGCCCATTGTACACCTTAGACACTGAAAAACGTTTTGTGATCCTTAAGTTGTCCAGATATACAGCCGTGATATCCACCCATCCGGTATCATCAGTCAATCCTGTAACTGTATACTGTCTTTTAGAAGAATCCCAAGCACCAGTTAAGGTGTCAGACTTGGCAACAGTATACGTACACTGCCCTGTAACATCTTCCGATCCATACATTACCGTAGGCGCTGTAATGATATCATTTGGAAAAGTACTATAATCCCCATTGCTGTCCACGGAAATAGCCCTGTAATCGCTAGTCAGGCTCATGGTCAGATTACTTGTAAGGCTTTTAGTTTTCTCATCGATGAGATCGCCCACGGTCTGACCACCGATCTTGATGGAATCAGCATTTATGACCACCTGTCCTGTTGTCAGATCTACCAGAAATTTTACATTTCCATCTTTATCCCTGACTACAAGAGTGCCTGTATCGATATAATCTGCATTAATTCCTTCTGCATACAGCATCTTGGTGATAAGATCACCTGTCAGGATCATACCGTATGGATATGTCTTCCCTCCGTCATTGGATACTGCTACCGCTTCTGCAGTGATCTTGATAACAACCAGTGATTCTTTCAGAGTCGGTTTGTCGTGCAGGTAAGTGATCACGCTTTTGTCTTCCAGTTCCACCCGTGTCTCATACATACCACTGGCATTGGCAGCTGCATCCTGAAGTTTTTGCACAGCTGTTTCTCTCGCTGATCTCTCTCTGCTCACCAGATCAGCTGCTTTGATATCCGCCCTGGTTTCCCCGTTACTGTACTGACTGGCAAGCCTCAGTCCGGATTCTGCACTGTTCTTCATGGTTGTAAACCCAAAGAAGTTGAAATTTACATCTGTCAGGAAAGTATTGTATTCATTCCCTTTCCAGTCTGTGATTTTCGCCATATCCATAAATTCAGCGATTGGATACCCGAAGCTGTCCCCTTCAAACTTACGGAAAGACACATCTTTAAAAACTGCATAAATCCATGAGATCAAAGTTCCCTCATTGCCTGTAACAAGGGGATTTACAACCGTCAGTACATACCTCTTTGTTCCTGCAAGTACTGTTTCTTTTACTTCCTGTTCCTTTCCTTCAATTGTCCGCTTTACTGTACGCTCCATCTGTATGCCTGTGACGGTTATATCACTGGTATCAACGGTCAGATTTGACCACTCAGTAAGCTTATGGGCATTCGTCCAGTCAAAGCTGTATGTCATGACCTGCAGGTGACCGGTCCGGTCTATCCTTGTGTTTCCGCAGGCGACCATTGCAATATAGCCAATGATTTGCCGGTAGGTGTATTTATCAGATGGTTTTTCCTGGATGACGTAATCACTATGTAGGAAGCTTGTACTCCCTAAAGTAATCCCACAGATCGTACAGGCATCTGCCAGCACGTTTGCAGCCGTTGCCGGAAAAGGAAGTGCTGTTGTATATGCTTTATCCGCCTTATACATATCATCAACTGCTGTCACCAGCACAGTTGTCCCATAAGTTTCCGGCGTGATCACCGTATAAGTGCCGTATTCAATTTTCTCTGTAGTTTCGGACAGTTCAAAGGTAAGGTACAGCCGGATCTTTGCCCCGTAGAAGTCATACTCTTTCAGATGATCGTCATCATTCAGAAGTTCTATCTGGATATTCCGGCAGATCGCACAGCCCAGGGGAATAGAATTTGCCCCTGCGCTATCTACCACACCGTTATTTGACATGGAGAAATCATCTTCAGACAGATTCAGTGTGCTCCCATCCGCAAACGTAATCTGTGCATTCTCCTTGAAGTCTGTCCTGGTCTTCATCAGCTCTTTAAATTCATTGGTTACATTGATCATAACGGTTTTACCCCCTGCATGTTAAATGTCAGACTGCTTATTGTTTTCTGATCCTCCGATAAAATCCCAATGGATAGGTTTCCCTTTCCAACATAGAAAAGTGCATCTCGCCATGTCCCATAATAAGGACTGAATGCATGCAGGGTAAATGATTTTCCCTTTCCTATAATCTGCAGGATCTTTGTGACTTCTGCAACGGGAACATTGGATGCCGTATAAGCAAACTGCTCCACTGTAAACATAGGTGTAAAATGCCCAGTCCCACCTTGGGACCGGGTACTGTCTTTTGTATACGTGGTTTCCAGGGAATACCCCAGATCTTTGTCAGGCTGCCATATGGTCTGACTATTAAGCGTAAACCTTTCTTTTGCCGCCATGTGTACCTCCTTCCTAAAGATCAAATGGGTTACTGCCACTGTTCATCTGGCGCAGCTTTGCTTCGCTGATCATTTCATCGAATAACGTCCTGCGGTTGATCTGGGCCGTAAAATGCATATTACCGCCGCCCTGGTTCCCACCAGATTCCTCCCGGAAAATCTTACGGAGCAATCCTTCCGGTGCCTCAATATTGTTTCCCTGCTTCTGATCGCCCAGGACCGCAAGGAACTCTGACCTTGGCGGGATAACTGCACCGGTAGCAAGGTATGGGATCGTGTTGATCCTTGGCAGATTCAGCCAGGACCTGTACCTCTGGCTCTGTTTTGTTACCGGGTTTTCATAGTTGTAGGTGAACGTAAAAGCATTTTCTACGCCTGCTAGTGCCCGGTTGATGTTTCCAACTGTGCCATTGATCCGGTCAACCACACCGTTCAATTCTCGGGCGATCCGGTCTGCTGCTGTCCCAGCAGCTTCTGCCATGTCCTCCAGATGATCTGTAACCTTTTTAGCAATCCTATCCCAATAGGTTCCGGTATTCCTGGATATATCGCCCCAGCTTCTCTGGACGGTGGACTTTACGCTTTCCATTTCCCTTTTGGTGTCGGAAGACATGGAGCCCACATTGTCAGATACGGATTTATACGCTCCACCCCACTTTTCAGAGGAAGTCGTTTCCACATCCGCAAATGCGTCATCTGTATCTTTCTTGATATTCTCAGCAGAGGTACCGATTGTTTCAGCTGCCTCTTCTGTTTTCTTTGCCGCTGTGTCAATCCCTTTAGATGCCGTATCCACAGAATCATTTACTTTCTTGATAGCTCCGTCTGCAGATTCACTGATATCCTTGGAATGCTCTTTTGCTGAATCAGATGCTGTCATTAAGGACTGCGGAAACAGAGTGTCCAGGATCTTATCCACATTCTCTGTAGAAGTACCCACATTTTCAATGGCAGTTTTCACAGCTTTGTAAGACTTTTCCGCAGTTGCTCCGGAAGCTTTCTGCGTATTCAAGGCTGTATCGATACCGTTGAGCTGATCCGTTGTCAGTCCAAGTTCGATGCCAAGCTCCTGTAACTTGTCATGCATCCCCTGATACTGATCGGCAGACAGCTTTGTAACATCCTTAGCCTCTGTCGTCTTATCTTTCAGATATCCGATGGCGGCTGTAATAGTATCAATTTCATCATCCGTCAGGCTTGTCTGGGTCTGTAACGTACCAAATGCCCCCTCAAGTTCAGAAGCATTAACGCCGGCATTGTACAGAGCGTCACCAAGCTTCTTCCCATATTCTTCCGGGGTTGATGTATCCTCCAGCTGCTCGTTGAGGAAAAACAGATCCTGCCTGGTATCACCGGAGATTGTTCCTGCATCCTGCAGGTTCTTTGCCAGTTCCTGCATGGTTGTGCCATAGTGGGACACTTTTCCATCTCCACCCTGCAGTTCATCCCCCCACGCGGCAAGCTTTCTTGTTCCTTCGCCCATCCCTGCAGCAATCAGGGCAAGAATGCCGGCGGTTCCAATGAAGGATCCTAAGCTGGTCGCAAGAGCTCCAATACCTTCACTTCCTGCCGCAGTAGCAGCAGCTTCGCCAAGATCACCAACTGCCTCTGTTGCCCCTGAAAGGCCGGTTGACACAGCACTTTCTACGGCGGTTGCTAATGCCTGTGTATTCTTTTCCATGATAAACTTGGACGCCAAAGTGCTTATAAGCTTACCTGCAAGGGTGCCAATGCCTGTAATGCTGTTGATCTTTACTGCCCCAAAAGCAACAATCAGACCCGCCAGGATCTTCCCAGATAGTCCATCTTCACCATTCCAAAGCCCTGATAATGCACCGCCAATACCATCGATGATTGCACGGCCCACATCTTTCAGAAGTCTTAGCCAGGGAAGCTGTGCAATAAAGGTACCAATACCCTCTCCCAGATCATAGAACGTGTTATCATCAAGGCCGGCCTCTATGCAGTCACAAAGGTTATTTAAGAAATCGCCAAAAACTTTTCCATTATCTTCCCACTTGATCCCATTGATCAGCTTTTCAAATCCGGTTTTCAGGTTTTCCTTAAAGCCCTCCCAGTCAAATTCCTCATTAAAGCCTGCAAGGATATCAAACGCCCCGTTGATCACACCAACAATAGCATCTGCAATATCAGACATGCTGATGGTCTGGAACATGGCGGTCATGGCTTTCCCGATACCGTTTCCAAGAGCCCTCCATCCAGTGATCCCTGCGCCGTCTTTCTGCCCCATTTCCTTCACGAATCCGGAAAGCATCCGCCATGGGATCATAAACTTATTTCCTAACAGGGTTCCAAGGGCTTTCCAGTCAATCTCTCCGATCATCCCTCTCAGAGCCTTTGCCAGACCTCTTCCGATCTGTGCAAAATCAATCCCTCCTGTTCCGATCAGCTGATTGAGAGTGTATACAGCTGTGTTCAGTCCGGCTCCCAGTGTCCGCCCTAAAAGTGGCCAGTCAATATTTGCTACAAGGCTGTTAAATGCAGTCGTGAATGCGGTTGTGAACGCCGTGATTTTCGGACCCACATTGTCCCAGCTGATTGCATTGTACACATACTGCAGTCCGGTATTGATACCATCTGCGATATATTTTCCAAGGCCCTCCCAGTCCTGTTCTTCCACAAGCTTTTTGATCTTATCCGCCAGATCTTTGATGGTAGAATTGATGGGTACCTCCTCGAACATCTCACTTGGAGACGGCCCTTTATACTTTGTGGAGCCAGTATCATCCGTTTTCTTATCGTCATACCTTTGGATCTCATCAAGGCCGCTAAGATAGCCGGTCAGGGATTTCTTAGCCTTTTTCGCATTTTGTGAGGTTTTGTCCAGACTGGCAGCGTAATCTTCCTGTGCAGCCACGGCCTTGGTAAAAGTGCTCTGCCCTGAAAGTGCTGCTATGAACATTCCTACATAGGTCAAGGCTTTGGAAATCTGGTTGATAAATGTAACCAGGATCGGTGACACCACGGACAGGATCGGATTAAACGCTGTGGCAAAGCTGTTTTTCAGCTGGGTGAGCGCCGTTGTCAGTGCTGATATACTGTTGTTGGTAGATCCGCTGTACTGCGCAAGGTTCTTAAACCCGTCAACTATTGCTGAACGCAGCCTATTGAACAGTATAAACAGGGAGCGAATTCCCAGGCCGTACTTCAACAGGTTCTTTAGCGACAAAGTCGTTTTGTTTGCAGACTTATGGATTCCAAAGATACCTGCAGACATTTTTTTCAGCCCCCGCACCACTGTTCCGCCAAGTGCAGATGCAAGAGCCTGTGCCTTTTTTAGAACAAATGAAAAGGTTTTCTTTATGCTATTAAGTGCCCCCGACAGGATACCGGTACTTTGCGCATTTTTCCGGACAGAACTATCCGCCCCATTTAGGGCTTCCCGGTACTCATCAATCTTAAGTTTGATGGCATCGTATGAAGTCCCCAGGCGTGAGTTCATCTGATTCAGTTTTTCCTGCTCCGCCGCTAAACGGTCAGCTGTATCCTTGTGCTCCTGTGTATTTTCAGGATTGATATAAGCGGTGCCGTTTTGTTTCATTTCAGCTTGCTTTTTCTGGATAGCTTCCATCTTCTCTTCAAGCTGATCCAGTTCTTTCTCAAGTGCCCGGAACCCACCTGAATTTTCAGGAACACCCATTTTTGTCCACTCGGACAGCTTGCTTTCTACCTCAGCCCCTTTATTTGCCAATGCTTCCAGTTCAGAGTTTAATTTTTTGTATTCGTCTGTTTCAATTTTCGTTTCCGATAACTGTGACAGCTTCTGTTTCAGGTTATCTACCTTCTGTGACTGCTTTTCATATTGAGAGCCTAACCTGGAAAAGGAATCTATCTGCTTCCGGACAGCCAGCTCTGCAGTTTCCCCAATGCCTTTGACGCTTTCAGCCATCTTTCTCAGAGATGCTTCCAGTCTCTGCACACCAACCTTTGCTCCTGTTTGGTCTACGGTTGTCTCAATTACAACTTTTCCATCCATTTTTGCGTCTCACCTCCTACAGCCACTTTTCCAGATTATCCATTTCTTTTTTCTGTTCCACACTGATCTTCTTCTGCAGCGTGATCAGATCCTTATTTGCATTCCAAAATTCCTTTTCCCACTTTTCCAGCTTCTTGTGTTTTGCCTTCTTCTGTCGGATATTGACCACCTGTGAAAACAGGCAGTCACCAATCTCCATATAAGCCCCCAAGAATGTCCACCAATGAAGATATGGAAGCGCACGGATCTCACACCCCTGAACCCGGTTGATAGCAGGAATGATGATTTGGGCATCCTGCTGCCAGTCCATGGAATGGGGCTTTTTCTTCCCATCATCCTTCATTCCCATATCAATAAAGTCCAGGGCCTTTTCACAGGCTTCTGCGAAGTCTTCTGGCGGTATTGTCTGGTAATCTTCATAGAGGATCTGTACCATGGTGTCACTCCTCACCAAGGCAATCTCCTCTTCTGAAGCATCTGGCAGAAAAAGATCCGGGTCGTTCATGGCTTCCAAAATGTCCAGAACTACCCGGAAATCTGTCCGTATCTTATAATCGGTACCACTTACACACAGGGAAGTGGGTAGCTTCCACGCATCCATTACTTATGGTACTTTGCCGTATATTTGTTCTGGCGGCTCTGTACCTTTTTAAGCCGGATGTTCATCTCCGCTTCGATCACCTTACCCAGCTGTTCTACAATCTCCTCCACATACAGCTTCCCGTTTGCAAGCGGCGTAAACGGATTCATCACAGAAAAAATAGCGGTAGAAATGTCTGCGTTAAACAGCCCGTCCAGCTTCTCCTTCAAGCCGTCCCCAAGCTCAAACAGTGCCTCCTGGGTTTCCAATTTCTTCTTCGCCGCCTCATTCAGGTATTCCACCACCTTGTCATACCGGCGGGCAATATCAATGTCCGCCGGATTAAAGGAGATGGTAAACAGATGGTTCCCTTTTGCGTCAAGAAACTCATATTCCTCAATGGAAATATTGGTTTTTATCTGTTTTGCCATGGTCTATGCCCTCCTTATGATCACGCAGTTGCGTCCGGTGTGAACGCATTTGTAGTCACATTCCAGGTTCCTTTTACCCTGTTGCCTGCCTTATACACAGTAAACGGTGTCTGGATACCGGATGCATCGCCGCCCACAGAATTAGGGATGATGTATACATCTTCCTTATAAGCCCAAACACAGGTTGGCGCCGCATCCTCTGTGGCTCCCGGTTTCAACAGTACGTCTACCATGGTGGTTTTACACTTATCACCGGTAGCCCTGGTGTTGGCCAATTCAAGGATCTTATTGGACAGAGCATCGTCGTAATCCTCATAATAGAATGGGTCTACATCTGCCTGGGCTTCATATCCGGAATGGTGCACAGACTGCTCACCCAGGATATTTTTCTTCAACTCAACGTTCGGATTCAGTTCTTCGTTGTATTCTTCCAGGTCCTTGCCGATCCGCACATAAGCAGCTGTTTCTCCTCCAAAACTGGAATCCAGATAATGCGCCAGATATTTTCTTTCAATCATATTTTTCTTCCTTTCTGCCCATCAGGGCTTTAAAAATCATTTGCAATGGTCCGGTAAACGATCCGTGCCTGGATCATGTACCGCGCCAGTCCTTCCTGGTAATTCACCCCGGACAGGTTAGGCATGTTCTGCAGGTTTTCCATTTTCTGGATCCTGCATTTTTCCCCAAAGTCCGGGTAATTCTTCTGCCTGTCCTGGTCTTCCAGCCAGTCCATAAAAGCCTGTGCAAAATTCATTGCTTCCAGGTTCAGGTCGTCCTGCCCGGAAGAATAAGCCTTTACAATGATAATGGAAAATCCATAGGCTTTTTGTTCATCCCCACACACGTATCTCTTCAGAACCTTATCTGAATACTGTGTCACCAGGGAGAAGCTGTCAGGGGATTCTGGGGAAAAGTTAAAGTTAAGGATGTCCCCGCACAATTCCTCAACCTTTGGTTCGAAAAATGCCTTAACAGCATCATGTTTTGTCATGACCGCCCTCCTTCAGATACCTTGTATATGCAGCTGTCAGTTCGTCCTTCCTTGCTGTCATCATGGCCTGATCCCAGTGGTCCGTTGCAAGAGGGTGCCGGAATGTGCTGTATTTCAGCTTCCTGCCTGTGGGTGTCTTATGGGGTGGTGACCAGAATCCCATCAGTTCCCCACCGTCAAAGATTGGGATATTGGGGCCGTATACCTCACCCGTATACTGATAATGCGCATAAGGGCTGTTATAAGTGATATATCCTGTATCTTCATCGGCCGTAATGTCCACGTTCTGGGCAAGTACCAGGTTATCGGCCGGCACATATGGATCCATTAAAGCAGCCGCCTGGTTGGCAAGAAACAACATTCCCTGTCTGCCGCCAAGCTTCTTCTTTACAATCTCTTCCGGCGTACCGTTCCATTCAACCTTCGCGTCCAAAGATCATCCCCCCAGTCTGTAATGCTTTGCCAGCGGAAATGCCGTATTATCTGAAAAGGCTGTCACTTTAAATGCATCTGGCTTACATCTGTTCAGCACCTGTGCAGCTGTGTGCCCTGCAGTTCCATTGATCTCTTCGCTGCATTCCCCGAGGACAACAAGATCATCCTGGGAAGCTGTAAAATGCCCCTCCGGACCCTTTGCATATTCTGCATAGGGAAGATACCGCTCATCCTTTGGGATCCGCACCACATAGGTATTCTGGACACTTGCCTGGGTACCGTTAAAGCCTGTATTTACCTGTGATTTCCAAAAGCAGTTATGAAGCACCGTCCGGTTCCAGTGTTCCTTTTTATCCGTGCTGTCACCGGCACGGATCCGGTTGTACAGGGTAATGGTGCGGGTATAATTCTGGTTCATACTCACACCCCCTGGTACAAAAGGCCGGTGTTCCCCAGATACCGGCAAATGATCTCCTTCGTTTTCCTGGCTTTCCCTTCCTCTGTGAAGTTTGACTGGGACAGGTCAAAGGTTCCGGATTCCCCGTCATTGGAAAATGATGTAAGGAATCCGCCCTGTTCAGACGCCTGCTGTGAGGTCCTGTCCGCCTGATACAGCAGTTCTGCAAGCTCACAGGTACAATCTTTCACCTGGTCCGTAATAAGCCCGAAATTAGAAGCCAGACGGCTGAATGTGTACTGATTCAGCACACGTTCTGCCTGTTTTTCCCAGTATGGAAATACTGCCTCTGGCACTGCCGGGGAACGCCCCAGCAGATAGCCGTCAGTATAATAACCATAATCAGCGTACATGGACGTTCCCTCCTTTATCAGGACTGTGCTGTAAGGGTGATTGCCTTTGTTACCGCAGCAGATGCTACCGTGAAGGTTTCAGTCACCGTGATAAAGCCTTTTTTGCTGATCTTCGCAGTGTATGTACCTGCACGCAGGTTAAACTCTGCTTTTCCATCAGCTCCGGTCACAAGGATTGCACCGTCTACGTTAATTCGTGCACCTGCATACGCTTTCGGGCTGGATTCTGCACCATCCGTTACGGTAAAGGTAACTTTCTGGGTAGTAGCAGGAGTACCCGGCTCCAGGTATGCAAACGCACAGCCGGTACGGTCTTCGTTCATCCGTGTAGCCGGATTCGGAAGTGCCCAGCCCATACGGAATACAACACGAAGTGCGGTCATATCCTGCTGTGCCAGGTTGTACACGATTTCCTTTGTTACCGGATCCTGAATAACACCCTGGTCAAGGATCTTCACGGTTACGTCCTGACGGATGGAGTACACAGCCTGACTGAAATCACCAACCACAAGCTGTGCGATTTCTGGGTAGAAGGCTCCGTTTTCCGGGAAAGTGATCGGCGCACCGTCCAGGGTATACCTTGCCACATCCTGCATGTTGCTCTTGAAGATTGGCTGTCCTGTTGTGTCACGAAGACCACGGAGCTTTGCCTTAAAGTTCATCGGTGCCACAGCTCCAGATACGCCGAAGCCGTCTGTTTCTACTTTGGCAAATACGCCGCCATCTCCAAGGATCAGATCATAATAATCTTTTCCGGTGGCAGCAGCCACATTGTTTCCGGCCTGCCTTGCCAGGGTAATGATATCTGCCTGCCACTCCCTTGGGCGGTTATCCCCAAAGATAACAGCAGCATCCACCTTCTGGCCAATAGCCTCTATGATACGTGGGGTGATCTCCCCGAAGATATCAAACTCAGTGTCAGAAAGCACTGCGTCCGGGATCGGCACGATCACAGCCAGCTCACCTGCATTCAGATATACGTTATCCCATGCCTGTCTGGTGGTCTGCTTCATACCTGTATCGCCGTCTACCCAGTAAGCAGTTGGCAGGAAATCAAGTACACGGATCCTGGTCTGGTTGCTGGTCATGTTGGGAAGCTTTCTTGCCATCCCCATAAATACAGAATTTTTCGGCGCATCCTGAAAAATACTGGATACAATCTGTTCGCGGATAATCGCCTCCGCATCGGCTCTGTTTGTAATATTTACTGGCATTCTTTATTCTCCTTTTCCGAGCAGGGATCTCAGTACTTCATTTGCCTGCTCTTTTTTAGTCTGAACATCATTGTTAATCCCGGAAGTGGATGAAACCACCCTGGGAATCTGCACATTTGACTGGAACAGGTAATCATTGTCTTTCTTCAGGGCTGTAAGTGCCGCCTCAATGTCCTGTGCCTGATTCTTGGATGCTTTTAAAGTGTCCACATCCAAAAGGGCCATGATCGCCTTTTCATTCCTTCCGGACGCTTTCCGGATAGCGTCTTTAACAGAAGCATCAAAGGCATAATCGGACTTGATCTTCTCGATCTCTGTGTCCTTGCCCTGAAGCTGCTTTTTCAGATCGGATACTTTTGTCTGCAGTCCGGCTGCATCGATCCCCTCCATAGCTTTCAGGGATGCCTGTGCTGTATCCAACTGGGTCTTATAGGAATCCCTTTCTGCTTTCAAAGGATTTACTTCTTTCCCGTACTCTGACATAACAAACTCAACCTGTTCTGCTGTCAGTCCCTGTGCTGTTAAATCTTCTCTTTTCATTTTCCTTTTCCTTTCTTTTACTCTTGGTTTACGTGTGTGAGCCACGGATTACCGACTGTTTTACGTCTGATCAGCTGACGAAAGCATAAAAATAACACCCAGATTTCTCTGCGTGCATCATCTGCTGTTTAACGGACAGCTCCGAGATATTTAGGATCACCGCCTCTCTAGACTTTTTCATAAGTCTTCCGAAAGATTTGGGGCTTGCATGGGTACAACTCACCTGCAACACCACGGATGATGTAATCTCCGATTTTGGCTCTGTGCTTACCTTCCAGTGTTTCGATTGTGCAGCCGTATACGGATATATGTCCGTCTTTCAGGCTCCGGTCAATCCAGACCTTTTCATCTGCCACCGCCTGGGTGAACCAGGGTGGGGATTCATATTCCGGATCATCCGTCAGCTGAAAGGCTTCCACAATCACAGGTTTCTTTCGGTATTTCATCGTTCTCACCTCCTTGTCTGTCAGCAAAATTAATCGTTATGTGTTACTTTGAAGCCAAACTCAGGTAGGAAATTAATCTCATAATGATACTTGTCCACAGCTGATCCAGAAATATCCTCCACCACATACATGGTATAATCATTCAAATACACATAATCTTTCTGGTACTTTCCTTCTGCCGTCTCAATAATGACTTCCAGTTCGTTAGAAGAGTTATTTTTCAGTGCAAAAGTTCCGGTCAACTCCAACAGGATCGTGTCTGTCCTGGCATTCAGTACTGTAAGCTTCCTGGTAACATTAAAGTTATCTGCCTCTTTGGAAATGTTACTGCTCACCTGGTCAGCTTCTGTACAGCCAGTAGCACAAAAACATGTCAAGATTACCAGTGCCATTAATACTGCAATTCTTTTGGTTGCTCTTCTTTTCATTTTCTTCATCCTCTCTTTCTTAAAAATGGGTATAAAAATACCACCGGCCTTTTCTGACTGGTGGTATTCAATCCTCTCTGTGATTTTTGCACTGTAAGCAAATCTTTTTATAGTCTGGAATATTTAACACTTTGTCCGGAATTGTCCAATCAGGTGCCAGACCTTCGACATTCATGTGAATATCAAAACATATTCCATCTTCGATTTCCATCCCCATTAATGGACAATTAACCTTTATTGGTTCCATATTTTTCTGCCACCTCCCTAATCTTCAACGTTGGTTCGTCAAATTGTTCTTTCTTAAAGGCTGTTCGGATATTATTATTTTCCATATCCACGTATGTTGCACCGTTAGGTCCATAATAGTTTATGAATCTGCCGTTCCAACGTGTCAGAGAAATGTCTGCTTCTTTAATGAACTTCTCTGCCTCAGCTCTGGTAACTCCGTGTTCTCTTTCTGTATTAATGTGAGCTGTATCAAATGTAAATTCTGAAACATCCACTTTCTCTGGGTTTATCTTCGGTACACCTTTTATCTTCGCTTCTGATAACTCTGTCTTTATTTTATCATTTATTTCAGATTCTTCAAGAATTTTCTGTTCCACCTTCGTTGGCATGAACTTCCCACTCAGACCGTCCTGCATGATCCTCTTTTTCTGTCCCGGAAGATCCATCTTTTCAGAAAAATCCTTGTAAGTCTGCATCTTCCCCTGATACCTGGCCTTTGCGGCAATGATTTCCTGTTCATCAGCCCCGCCTTCTTCCAACAGCTTTATCTTCTGGCGCTGTGCACGCATGACGCGCTCCATCTTCCTCTGCTGTTGGAGAGCTTCATACACGGTGTACTGCTTTCCGTTATATGTCTTTGGTGTGTTTTCTTCCCGGTTCATCCGATCCAGCTGTTCATCTGTATAGCGCCGTACAGAAACCCCGGGGATAAATGGCCGGTAATCATGGTAGCAGTTCCACCCAAGAAGACCTGGACCGGTACCAAGACCACAGATATCAGTCAGCTGTTGCTTTGTGTACACCCGCCCCTGCCATGGCTGATGGGTAGGTCTTGCGCCCCTGTGATAACTTACCTCGTACATATCTGTACCAAGCTGTGAAGCTACCTGCTCATTGATCTTCGCCTGTACCTGCCTAAAGCCCGTCAGGATCGCCCTTCTGGCTGCCACATCCACCCTGTCATGGTGTCCGGAATCATAATCTATATACCGGATGCCTGAAGCGGTCATCTGGCCCACTGTTCGTTTTAGCACCGTGTTATAGTCAAATGCCCCTGACCGGATGTCAATCACAGCCTGATCCATTGTGGATCTGTAATAGTCCATCAACGGTGAATACTGGAGCTTCCCTGATGCTGGATCACGGATTGCAAAGCCCATAGAGCCAGAAATATTCTTGTATTCCCCCTGCAATTGCGCTTTTACAGCCTTTACCATCTGTTGCAAAGGCACATTCTCATCAAATGGGATCTGCTGCATGCCTGCCAGCTTATATGCCCTTTCGTGGCTGTAATACTGCTCATACACTTCATCTGAAAAAACCTTTTCCATTTCCTCATTGGATGCTTTCAGTGCGTTCTGGATCCATTCACGGATGTCTTTCTCTGCCAGTCCAAGCCTCTGCAGTCTGCTGATCTGCCAGTAGGCAGAAGCTGTTGCAAAGCCTGCTTCACGGATCCGGCGCACAATGTCCATCATGATCCGGATTTCCAGGCTTGAAAATATATTGCCAGTCTTCACCGCCAGCTTTTCGATCTCCCCCTGTGTCATTCAACCACCGTATCCTCTGGCAGCTGTATGGCTGCCTTTGCCTGTTTTTCTGTTTCTCCGTACCACTTAGCGCGGTACTCCCACAGGGCCATTGCTCCCATGGAAACGTCCAGCCTGTCAGACTGCCGTTCTGACTCCACATCCGTTACGATGGAATCGTCCCAGTCAAAAGAAGTCTGGTATGTCCCGGATGGGCACAGATGATACAGATCACACCAGAAAGCAATTGCATCCACCAGATCTTCCAGGGCGTGCTGCAGTGCCGTCTGGCAGCTCTGCACGAAAGAATACGACCGCTGTTTACTGGCCTTTATCTCCTCTGCAGTCTTGTCCGTGTTGTTCGGGTCTGAAATCGTCCCATATGCCAGATTGCAGTCAAACTCAATCATCCTCATGAGATGGTTCCAGCCATTGAAGTAAGATGTATCCCGGATATCCGGTGAAAAGGTATCCATAAACGGTTTATCTGTTGCGCCGGTATTATACTCCACTGCCCGGTACAGCCTTTTCTTGCCTGCAGGATACTCAAAGCTGTCCGTGTCCTTCCTGTACTTCAACAGGCTCTGTGCAATGTGTACGGCCGTCTCCTTACTTTCGTACTCCCAGTTGATCTGCGAATACCGCCGGTCTGCCTCCTGCAGATGTTCTGCGGCTCTCGAAAACACAGCTGCACCTAGCGGGCTTTCAGAATCCTGATTGTTTCCAAGCGGAACCCTGAAATAACCAAAAGGCAACTTATCAGTTCCTGTAATCGTGATCTCCTGCGCCAGGTCTGACCAGCGGGCAACGGATTCCACAGGCACCTCTGTTCCAAGCATACCCTCTGTCTTGGAAACAAATGCCCGGTTCCGGATATTCAAGGTACCTTCTTTCAGGGTATGCACCTCTATCCTGCTGTATATCTCATTGTTTTTCCGGAACTGGTCCAGGAATGCACACTTTGTAATCTTTTCCGTGTCAAATTCCAGAGGAAAAAAGTTATCTGCCTGGATGTACTGGATAGATATGCCGTCTGCATTTACATACGGTTTAAAGACCAGTCCGCCTTTTGCATCTGCATATTCCACCTGGATCCGCAGCTTCTCTATGACTTTCTGGTAAACTTCGTCCATGTATGAAGCCTTTGCGCTTCCCGATACTTCACTTTTTACTTCCAGGACCGTCAGCCTGGCGATCTCCCCAGCAACTGCTGCCGCAATCCCTGCGCTCTGCGTTGTTTCGTTGACCCACGGAGGTCTGCCTTCATACATCTTTGACCACAGTTCTATGTGTGCTGCAGTCCTGCCGCTCATAGCATAATCAATCTGCTCATCCCTATCCAGGATCTTCCGCAACGCCTGATACATATTTGTATAATTCATATTCATCACCCGTACCTGATGAGCTGGCTGATCTGCCGCTCGATCGTATATTCAAAACTGTCTAATGAGTCAATATCACTGGTCCCGTCATCAAGCCTTACATTCCTGGTCAGTTCCTTGGGATCCCACACTGCAGTGCACAGGGCATTTACAAGGCTGTCACACTCCCCATCCATATAAGCAAAACGGCCCTGCGCCATCAGGATAGATGTTGCATTGATACGGTCATTGATCTCTGTTTTCAATGCGTTCTCAACTCTGACCCAGCCAAGGCCATTCTTCCTAAGGCTGCTGCGGATCCCGGCGATCAAGGTTTGTTCTGCACTATCTGCATATACCACTGTTACATATCCGTAACGGCTCAGGATCCTCTGCACAAAATTGCAGAACATCCTGCCAAGCATGTCCGGATCAATCTCTATAGCATTACCGCTTTCATCCTTGCAGCTGATCCGCTCAGAAGCTAATGGGATTACCATTTGGAAGCCTCTTGTGATCGCTGTGGCTGTAAAGGAATGACCGGAACCGGATCCACCAAAGTCAATGCCAAGATTGATCTCCATGATATCCTTCGGCTTCTCCTTCATAGCAAAACTGAACTTCTTCGTGCTGATATCATCCGCAAACCTGCGGAAGATCAGACCGTTGGCAACCACACGCATCCCTTTGATATCACGCATATACCAGATGGAATTTACATCATACCTGCTCTCAATCTCATGAAGATGTTCTGCTGTGATATTGATGTTATCGTAGATGGTACAGTGCATGTAATTATAGCCGCCTGGAAAATTTCCTTCTTCCTGCTGCCGCTGGTATCTATCAATATACTCTGAGTAAATGGCTGCTCTTGGATTGTCCGGGTTCAGATCCCAGAACACTTTCAGCCGCTTGGCCGCCAGCTGACGATTGAATGCTTCTTTGATTGTATTGTCATGGTGAAGATTGATCTCGATTGCAATCCACATCCCATAGGAGTTACCACGGATTTTTTTGTAACTGTCCTCTTTCGCCCCACCAGCAAAGATTACAATTTTCTGCTTGTTATGGGTTGCTGGGCCTTTAATAAACAGAGCTTCATTGTCCTTGTACTTTCCCCAATGGCTCTGGCCGCGGAAGATCCATTCAAGGCCCATCCCATTGCAGTCCCCTATGTTCATTTTGGCGTTTGCCATAGTAGACCCTGTTGCCAGATGGATCCTGTCCGGTGTGGTCTTCAGCTCATGTGCAAAAGCAAACACGTTATCAACAGTCTTGCCGGCACGTACAGCACCTTCTGCCACATTGTAAGAACAATCCCGGCATTTGCGGATGTAGTCTTTGTGCTTTTCAGAAAAATGAAAAAGAATCGTCTTCTTCCTGGTGAAATTATTTACTGCTGCCATAAATCTCACCCTCTATATCGTCCAGATCTTCAATCTCCTGGTTATTACCGGTAAGCTTGTCTGTTTGAGCTTTCATCTGAGCGATTTTAGCTTTCTGTTCTTCAGTTCCCATATCCATATGATCTGACAGCCATTGAAGGGCTTTCATCCGATCTGAGAGTTTAATGCTGGCTCCGTCCTTTCCTTGTCGTACTTCCGCAAGAATGGTTCCATCGACTCCAGAAGATTCCTTAAAATGAACAGTATTTACCGTTTTGGTTAACTGTTTTTCTTCTCCTGTTGCCGGATCCTTTATTTTAACGGGACCATACATAGCCATTACAGGAACTTCCTCAGTTCCAAACTTAAGATAATCTGTAATATCGGCAAAAGCTATGTCCATATACTTCTGGAAGATATCCGATTCAGAAAGAAATTCTCGATTTAAGCGCTCCTTCTTCAAACGTAAGATTTCTTTTTTTACTCTAGCATTTCCTAGCATCCTCGGACCATTCGCCGCTGCCGTTAAGTAATCAACTTCATATGCTTTCTGATATGCTTTTGTAGCGTTAAAACTCCGAATATAACAAATACAAAAAAGCCGCTGTTTGTCAGTCAGATCAGAATTTTCAATTACCTGCTCAACTTCACTCTCAGCAGCTTTCTTCTTTTTTACTTTTTTCTTTTCCGAACGTTCGCTTTTCTTATCCGAACGTTCGTTTTCCCACTTATGAGTACACTTCCATCTCCGGACAGTGCCCTCTGGCAAATTCAGTTGACTTGCAATCTCAACCAACTTCTGCCCCTGCAGGTACATTTCTTTTGCCTGCTCTATTCTCTTGTCCGGCGCCCTGGCCATGTCTCATCACCTCGTGTTTGTCGGTATAACAAAAGCAGCCCTGGAGAGCTGCCTGTTGGTGTGTACATATTAGCTTTCATATTCTAAAATTTTTAAAACAATTTCTTTACGCTTTGGTCGCAATTTTTCAATATTTATCCGCTCTGATGCATTCAACATCTCATACCTTATATGAAATATGCTATTCATTATTTTATATGAAATATTTAAAAAATTTCTCAAATCATTTTCAATTTCCTTTGAATATTCATTTTGGGCTCTAATGATCCTTCCCAAAGAAACAAGTTCTTCGTTCTCATCAATTTCTTTGGCATGCACATCATTAGAATATTTTGCGTAATATGAATATATTCTTTGCAACTTATTTTTTATATCATCTGCAATAACAGTATTCTGTTTTATATCTTCCTTGATATGCCTATATCCTGTTCTTCCAATTACTTCTAATTCCTCATCAAAATAAATTGCATATACAAATTTCAAAAAATGTTCAATAGAGTACCTCATACATGCATATATTCCAATCTCTTCATTTAACGGCAAATACATCAATAATTTGTTTACGCCATCTCTAAAGCGTTTATAGAATATCAATTTGAATTCAGTAAGATATTCAACTTCTAATGAAATATATTTTAGCATAATTTGAGAAATCAAGTTGCTTTCACATATTAATCGATATAAAGCTTCTTCATTCTCCATTGAAGCCGAAAAAGGAAAATATTTATTTATGAACTTGCCGTATTCACCCATTACTTATCCTTTCTTCCGTAAAGTTCAAGTACTTCCTTCATATAATTCTTTTTGCTTTTTTTATTTACTTGCACATTTTTCTCTTCTTCTGGCAGCTCATCAATTCTTTTATTTATAATATCTATATAATAAAACAATTGCTGTTTTTCTGCTTTTTCAAATACCCTAACTGTTTTAGCTAACATTGCTGTTCTACTTTTCACTAGATACGGTTTACAATCCATTCCTAACTCATTCATAAATTCTTTCAATTCAGAATTTACCTTAAATACTTCTTTTGAGAGCATAAAACTAACTATTACAGAAAAGCTCTCCAGCCTTATCAATTCTTCGTCTTTTAAACTCCTAATATATCTTATTTTTTTTGCCCAAATTTCTTTATTCATTGTATTCCCCCACTTTATTCATAAATTCCTCGCTTATCACTTCTATATTATTTTTCAGGCTTTCATCCTGTCTATCCAATATAAACGTGGATAATTTAGATGTTGGGATTTTGTCAGCTTTTAAATATTGATTTTGAAAAAAAGGCATCTCCTTATCTTCATAAGCTTCCATAATTTGCTCAATATTATTTCTTATACCACTTCCTGGTTTCTTTGGTATTTTAGTAAAAATAATACCCAAATTATCCAATGGATGATTCTGAAAATTCACTCTATAGTTTGATTTTAATCGCTCTATAACTTGCTGTAGAAGATCAACACCTAATAATGAATAAGCATCTGGAGTTACAGGAATCAAATATAAATCACTCGCCAGTAATGCTGTAATCGTATAAAAAGAATATGTTGGAGGACAATCAATTAAAACATAATCGTACTCTCCTTTTATATTATATTCATCAATAAAATTATATAACCTTTGTTCAGCAGCGCCACCTGCTGTTTCTCTTTCCATGAATATTGTACGCAATTCGCCGGGAACAATATGTAGATTATCAGAAAGCTTTAGTATTATTTCTTCAATTTTAGGCTCATCTAATCTTCCTGCTCCAGGTGAAAAAATCTTTTGTATCGAAGGTAGATTTATATCTTTGTTAATTAACTCGCTGTTAATAATATCATACCGTTCCAAAAAAGATTGCGTGCAATTGGCTTGCGGATCAACATCAATTATGAGAATTCTTTTTGCACGCTTTTCCGCCAAATAAAATCCAATTTCTTTACATAACGTTGTTTTACAAACGCCGCCTTTCATGTTCAAAAACGCAATTACGTTTCTCATTCACGCCTACCCCTTCACACATACATTTTCTTTCATCATACTACAAAACGCCCCGTATTTCTACAGGACGTTAACAAAAAATGTATGTAATTTGGGTAGCTTCTCTCGAAGCCAATCGGAATACCAGGACTTGAACCCGGGGCACGCTGGATATAAGCCAGCTGCTCTACCACTGCGCTATGTTCCGGCAAATCAACCGCCAGGCTGTAGCACCCGGCGGCCGTCTTTACGTGAGGGGTGTGCTTCCGGCCTTATGAGCCTTCGGCTTCATTGTTATTATAAAACGATATTTCCGATATAAACGATATTTTTTTATTTAATCCCACACTTTTTTAAGTATGTATCCCTGATATAAAGCCTTGGATAGTCCGGGCTCTGGGAATATCCTGTCTTAGCCGCTATCTTCTCCCAGGTCATCCCATCCCGGTAAAACATCTTAAACACACATCTGGTCTGTCCGTCTGGGATATCGTCAATCCATTTCTCTACAGCTTCGGCCTGTACCTTTTTCAGATTCAGCGTCCTCTTCCGGCGGTTGTATTTCTCCTGATCGAAACCAACTACCATTTCAGGCTTCTTGGATCCGTTTTTCCCATTCAGGATCACGCTGTTCCCCATGCCCTTGTCTGTCAGCCATAGTTCCCGAAGCTCATACTCAAAAATTGGGATCTCCCTTTTTATTTTTCGGTAGTTGTCCAGGAGTTCCCTGGTTATCCTGACTTCCACTGCTGCCACCTCCTACACGCTGCTCATACTTATGTATCCGCTTCATGATTGCCGGTTCTGATCTGGCATCCTCCAGGAGCTTCCTTGCCTTGTCCGGGTTCATGTTAAATTCTTTGGCAACCTGCAGCACTCTCTTTTCATCAAGCATCCGGCACCTCCACTTCTGGCCATTCAGCTGGATCATAATCACTCCGATCAAAATATTCTTCGCATACTTCCTGAATAGCACAATCAAGGCAATGTCTAGTGCCACAGTACCGTTTAATTGTATTTATGGCTTCAGCAGCCTCATAATCCATTACCGGCTTCTGCTCCATCTTAATGATCTCAATCATTTCGCGCTCCTTCCCGGGTGTCCAAGGAACGTCCTCATCATCGCATCCCGCCAGTCACTGTGCCAGCTATCGCAATGATCATCATCGTCAATCAGCTGTCCTGTGCGGTCACATAAACCGTTGTCATTATCTTTGCAGGTCTTACAGGTTTTATTTTCCGTCATTCCTCTAATCCTCCCAACCAACTTAGCTTCACATCAAACTTGTCAGCAATCGCTATCGCACACACAAATGGAATATTGCTGATTCCTTTTTCCCATTTCATGACTGTGGTATCTGTCACACCTATAACTTCTGCAAAGTCTCTGAGGGACATATCATTTTCCAAACGGACCTCTTTAATTCTTTTGCCAATTGTTTTTATCATCTGATTCCTCTCTTAGCTTAACAGCTCTTTTGACTTCCCTGTCCGTACTTTTCACGGGTCTCCCACTTGCACACTTTACGCATTTAATTCTCCAATGACCTCGGTACCGCTCAAAATGCCCGAACCCAGTGGGTACATATTCGCCACAGCAATAACATGTTCCTGGATATCTATTTCTTGCCATCCTTTATCCTCCTTGGACACCACTTAGGACATGTTTTGATTGTCATTTCTGTGTGGTGCCTCTCCGTTTTACAGATCATTGTGTCTGCCGGACAGCTGACACGCTCCTTAGCTTCCGGGTGTCCACAATACCAACGGTTAGGTCTCCCATTCATATCCTGAAATTTTGCATTTTCACATTTCCTACATTTTGGTATCATTTTCTCGCCTCCCAGCTCCTGCACTCCATGCAGCGGATCTTACTGCTGCATAAGGTGCCCTTTATCATTGACAGCCTCGGACAGGTCGGGTGGACGTATACGATCAACTCTCCTACCTTGCCGGTACTGTGTTTACAAGTTTCATATTTTTCTGCCATAATCGTTTTCTCT
>OLPR01001063.1_pt1 | contig 23392 bp, 18 predicted proteins | sample 1672761 | NCBI WGS metagenome assembly OLPR01 (sample SAMEA3136721, study PRJEB25190) | human gut metagenome | biome: human gut; feature: human-associated habitat; material: faeces | place: Austria | collected 2013 | reverse complement strand
TGATCTGATCCCAGTTGGAGTTTACTTTATCCACTGTTTCCTGGACAGTCTCCTGAACTGCATTCTCTATAACCTGTCCTTCCAAATTCCCATCTCCTTTTTTCAGTCCTTTCCCACAAACAACTCTGTCCCTTATTATCCAAAAACAATTTCGTCCACCCCGCTCAAAATCGCAAAAGCGGCAGGAACTAATACCCATTTAAAACAGGGCACTCTGTCCTGTTTTCCACTGGGAATTCATTTTGGAAGCAAATTATCCACCGTCTACTGCAAGACTCTCCACAGTATCAACTGCGCTGCCAGAATTAACGGCACACCCAGGCGAAATTTCCACTTTCTGGTTTTATGATGAAAAAACTGCATTCCAAGAAGAGCCCCAGCGGAACCGCCAATGGCAGCCACCGCAAGAAGCTGAGCCTCTGGGATGCGCCACTGTTTTCTGATGGCTTTCCGCTTGTCCATGCCGTACATCCCGAAGGCTGCGATATTAACTAAAACCAGATACACAACAAGCATATTTTCTAACATTTTAATCCAACTCTCTAATTCCTCTGCCAAACACGCTATAAAGCGTGTTTGAAAAAGGCTTTCTGCAAGGCAATGTCAAGAGAAGAGAAATAATGCTTTCCCTCTTCTCTTTATTTATTCAACCCTTTCATAGAAAGGCTGATCCGGTTCTTCTTCTCATCCACACCGAGAACACGAACCTCCACAACATCTCCGACGCTTACAGCTTCCAACGGATGTTTGATAAATTTTTCACTCATCTGGGAAATATGAACAAGTCCGTCCTGATGAACTCCGATATCAACGAAAGCTCCGAAATCGATTACGTTGCGGACAGTTCCTTTCAGGATCATACCCTCTTTCAGATCCTTGATATCCAGTACATCTGTGCGGAGAATCGGCTTCGGCATCTCATCACGCGGATCTCGTGCCGGTTTCTCCAGCTCTTTTACAATATCCCTAAGAGTAATCTCTCCAATTTCCAGTTCATCTGCAGTCTTCTTGTAATCCCTGATCTGTCTGGAAAGTCCGGCAAGCTTGCCTCCTGCAATATCCTCAGCGGAATATCCCAGTTTCTCAAGAAGCCTGGAAGCCGCCTCATAGCTCTCCGGGTGAACGCTTGTCGCGTCGAGAGGATTGGAGCCGCCTGTAATACGCATGAAACCAGCACATTGCTCGAATGCTTTCGGACCAAGCTTCGCAACCTTCAGAAGATCTTTTCGGCTTGTGAAACGGCCATTCTCCTCACGGTAAACTACAATGTTCTTCGCAATAGCCTTGGAAACACCGGAAATATACTCAAGAAGGGAAGCCGAAGCAGTATTTAAATCCACACCTACTTTATTTACAGAATCCTCAACCACACCTGTCAGAGCCTCGCCAAGCTTCTTCTGGTTCATATCATGCTGATACTGCCCTACACCAATGGATTTCGGATCGATCTTAACCAGCTCAGCCAACGGATCCTGAACACGTCTTGCAATGGATGTGGCACTTCTCTGTCCTACATCAAAATTGGGAAATTCATCTGTAGCAAGCTTACTTGCAGAGTAAACAGAAGCACCCGCCTCATTTGTAATTACATACTGAACCTTCGCTTCCGGAATTTCCTTCAGCATATCAACAATAACCTGCTCAGACTCTCTGGAAGCAGTACCATTTCCAACAGAAATCAGGGAAATGCCATACTTCTTGATCATAGCTTCTACTGTATCCTTCGCAGCGCGAATCTTCTTCTCGTTAGTAGGGGCAGTTGGATAAACAACTGTGGTATCCAGAACTTTTCCAGTAGGATCTACAACAGCCAGCTTACAGCCTGTACGGAAAGCCGGGTCCCATCCAAGGACAGTCTGTCCGGCGATTGGAGGCTGCATGAGAAGCTGCTCCAGATTTTTGCCAAATACTTTGATAGCTCCGTCCTCTGCCTTCTCAGTCAGGTCACTTCTGATCTCGCGCTCGATTGCAGGAGCGATCAGACGCTTGTAACTGTCCTCTGTCACTTCTTTCAGAATCGGTGTAGTAAATGGATTGTCGCGGGTGATCACCTGCTTCTCAAGGTAACGGAGAATATCTTCTTCTGGTGCAGCTACCTTGATAGTGAGGAATTTCTCTTTCTCACCACGGTTCAGCGCCAGCACACGATGTCCAGCCAGCTTCTTCACCGGCTCTTCAAACTCATAATACATCTCATATACAGACTGTGCCTCCGGATCTTTTGCCGTAGAACTGATAGTTCCTTTTTTTGCAGTAAGATCACGGATGTGGATTCGATAATCTGCCTCATCGGAAATATGCTCTGCAATAATGTCCTTTGCACCAGCAATGGCATCTGCCACAGAAGCAACCTCTTTTTCCTCGGAAACAAAGGCTTCTGCTTCTTCCTCGATGGACTTGCCTGTCATCTGAAGCATAATAATATTGGCCAGCGGCTCCAGACCTTTTTCCTTGGCAATTGTTGCCCTGGTACGTCTCTTCGGACGGTATGGGCGGTAAAGATCCTCTACTACTACCAGTGTCTGTGCTGCCAGGATCTGTGCTTTCAGCTCTTCTGTCAGTTTTCCCTGGTCCTCAATGCTGGAAAGAACCTGATTCTTCTTGTCTTCCAGATTTCGAAGATAAGTCAGTCTTTCGTTCAGGTTACGAAGCTGCTCATCATTTAAGGTTCCGGTAGCTTCTTTTCTATATCGTGAAATAAAAGGGATGGTGTTTCCCTCATCGATCAATTTAACAGCAGCTTCTACCTGCCATTTCTGCACCCCAAGTTCCTGGGTGATTACCTGTAAAATATCCATTTTTTCAATCTCCTCTTGTTGCTTGTATTTCTAAACGGATCAGTCGTCTCCGGCGACATCACCATATGGAAAAGTCAGCTGCCTCGCAACTGCCATTTTCCATATCTGGTACACTTACAACGGTCAGTGCTTTCATGCTTCTGAATTATAATCATCCTCACTGTCATTTCTGTAACCGTCGTTATTTTCTGTATCATATCCATCTCCAGAATCATTGGTCCAGTTATGAAAGCTTCCAAACCCTTCATTTCCCGGCAGCCTGTAGTCCAGTTCTCCATCCAGATCCCTGTAAAATGCCACCATGGACATTTCCATATAAGGCATAATCCAGAAAAGTGCAATATAGAATGTGAACACAGATAATAACAAAAGCGGGACAAAGCTCAGGTTCAGCTTCACATATCTCCAGAGGTTCCCCTTCATCAATCTGGCACTCTCTTTCAATGCCTGGAGTCCTCCAAGCTCTGTGTCGTCAGCCATGAGAAAATAGGTCATGGCAAATGGAAGAGAAATAAGAAAATTCAGCAATGTGCTTACTGCCAGAAGCCCCAGTGTCATAGAAAGCCACTTAATCTGGGAATCCACAGTCAGTCCCGGATCTGTGGTAAAGCTCACATAATAGTAAGGGATTGCTGTGACCAGCTGGATCAGCGCCAGCACAAAGCCTGCAACGATCACCCTGTCTGGCTGGTTTTTGAAAAAGTAGCCCAGATCTCCCAGAGAAAACTCCTTTCCCCTGGAAATATTCAAAAGCATATACCCCAGACCAGCGGAAATGATCCCCACGATCAGTGACACCACCAGCATAAAGACTTCGCTGAGAACCAGATCCAATGGGGATGTTCCGGAAAATAAATTAGTAGAAAGAATGGTTCCCAGCATATTCAGGCCATATACTGCCAAAAGCCCCAGAAGCACAGTTCCTACGTGTCCCTGCAATGCTTTTTTTGCCTGCAGTTTGATTTCCTTTGTACTTCTTTTTTTCATAATGATCATTCTCCTTTGCAGTGAAACAGCAAGCCGGGATTCTGATGCATCCCGGCCAGATATATAACATCATTATTTCGCTGTTTTCACTTTTGTACACCAAATGTCAGATGTTACTGTTCAAGAGCTTCACAGCAACACACTTCACGAAACACAGAAATCATGCATTCGCATGATTTCCCGCCGCACATTTCATTTTTTATTTTATCTGCAAACGGACCTGTCTGCTTATGCAGTTCGTCTGCTTCCCCAGAAAAACAGCGCCACTGTACCCGGACCAGTGTGACTTCCGATGGTTGTTCCAATACTGTTGATCTCAACTTTTCCATTAAGCTTCGGAAATCTTTCCTCTACAAGCCGCGCCACTTCTTTTGCATCTTCCAGGCATGCAGACTGGGAAATATAGCATTTTCCGGAATAATCAAGCCCATCCTGCGCATACTCTTCCATCTTATCCACAATTGCGCGGATTACCTTTTTCTTTGTGCGGATCTTAAATCTTGGGATCAGTTTTCCCTGATCGTCCATATTCAAAAGAGGACAGATATTCAGCATAGTTCCAAAAAATCCACTTGCTTTGGAAATACGGCCTCCTCTGATATAGAAAGTAAGATCTGTGGAAAAGAACCAATGCTGTAAATTCAGCTTGTGTTCCTCAGCCCATGCATGAACTTCCCCGATAGGTTTTCCCTCATCACGCAGATCTGCCAGCTTATCCATAAAAAGACCATAGCCAGAGGATGCGCCCAGTGAATCCACAACCAGGATCTTACGCCCCGGATATTTCTCCTCCAGTTCTGCTTTTGCAACGTTTGCAGAATTTATAACGCCGGAAATTCCGGAAGACAGGCAGACATGAAGCACATCTTTACCCTGTTTCAAAAATCTCTCGAAATACTCCTCGAATTCATCTGCATTTACCTGGGAAGTCTTGGTGGATGCACCATCCTGCATGGCCTTATAAAATTGGTCAAATGGCATAGACTGTCCCAGATCATCTGCATATTCTTTTCCATTTAGTTCATAATGAAAGCAGATATAGGAAATATTTCTTTTCTCAAAATGTTCTTTCGTAAGGTCTGCTGTGGAACAGCAGCTGATCACATAGTCGCTCATATTTCCCTCCTGTTACTAATTTTGCAAAACCTCCAGATCGGGTTCTCCCTTATTCTGGAAGAATTTCATTTCTGTACGCAACACTTGCCACTGTATCCGGATCCTCATCCTTGTTAAACCAGAACTGTGCCCGGTTGTCAATCTTGGTATCTGCAGTCTTATAAATATTCAGGTAATCTCCGTCCTCATCACACGCATAGCCTTTTTCCTCTGCAGCTGCGATCAGGTCCGCCTTCTTCGCACCCAGGGTAAATCCACCGGAAAGAGTAAGGGTAAGAGCATCACTGTCGTAATTGCCTACCTCAAGCTCCCGTACAAAACAGTTCTCGATGGCAGTTGCATCCTGGGTAAAATTGTAAACACTGAAATGCACACTCTGGTTATTCTTCATCATGTCTACAAATTCCAGATCCCGGCCAGCCACATAAGCGCCATCTTCCACATCCTGAAGCTCCCAGCCATTCTCAAGGAATGCAGACACCGGAGCCGGAAGGGAATAAAGATCTCCGCAGAATTCCAACTGTGGAGCCAGCAGATCATCTCCCAGCTCAGTAGGAGCGGTATAGGAAGATACGATTTCTGGAACTTCCTCGCTTACACTTCCCTTGTCATATCCTTCTGGCTCTACGAAGTTACGCATATCTACCTGCTTCAGAGTATTGTCATCCTTATATACATAGAAATGAACTTCCTCGTAATAATCTTTCGAGTAGGAATACTTGGTATACAGGTCTCCCTCGTAAGTATCGCTTGGATCACCATAAGCAGCTTTGATATCATCAAAATTGGATTTTCCCATTACGATTCCGCCAGGCAGTTCTACAGGAGTAGCCGCCACATCAAAATCATAGCTTGCATCAATATCAATTCCTGCTACCAGACACTGGTTTAATGGCAGCTGGTTGATTCCAAGATTGATCACATCTACGGAAACGCGGTCGTCCCCTTTGTAAAAACTGATGGAACCATAGGAATTGGTTCCAACGCCCATCTCCGGGTCCTCGTTCTTGCCAAGTGTCCAGTCTGCTGCAAAATCCTGGTAATACATAGGGAACTGGTAAACCTTATCCCCGATCTTCACCTGAAAATCGTACAGGCTGTCGGACAGCTCTGTAACCGTTTCTGCACCAGCCTCAGGCTCATCAGCAGCCTCTCCTGCTGCCTCTGTAGTTTCGGCTTCCTGTGCCTCTGCATAAGCCGCGGACGGAACCGCACACAGGCACATTGCTGTAAAAAGCACTCCCAATACTTTTCTTTTCATACAGAAATTCCTCCTTAGAATGTATATTTGATCAGTCGGCAAGGCCGAAAGCATCGTGTACTGCATTCATAGCCCGGATTCCGTCTTTTTCGTTGATAAGGACGGTAATACGGATTTCAGATGTGGAGATCATATTAATGTTTACGCCTTCATTGTAAAGGCTCTCAAACATCTTGGCAGCCACGCCAGGATTGCTGAGCATACCGGAGCCAACAATGGAAAGCTTGGCGATATTGCGCTCAGAGTGAAGCTCCTTGAAGCCAAGGCGCTCCTGGCTCTCCTCCAGAGTGGCAACTGCATCATCCAGATCATCCTTATTTACGGTAAAAGAAATGTCCTTTGTTCCTGCACGTCCGATAGACTGCAGGATCACATCTACATTAATATTCTTCTTTGCAAGGGTATCAAACACCTTAAATGCAACACCTGGCACATCACGAAGTCCCAGCACTGCAATTCTTACAGCATCTGTATCCAGCGCAACACCGCTGATCAGCATTCTTTCCACGCTAACTACCTCCTTAACTACCGTTCCTTCACTGTTATTCAGGCTGGAGCGGACCACAAGGGGCACTCCGTATTTCTTCGCCATTTCCACAGAACGGTTGTGAAGTACACCCGCTCCTGACGTTGCCAGATCCAGCATCTCATCGTATGTGATTTCTTTCAGCTTTCTGGCATTTGGAACCTTACGTGGGTCGGCTGTATAAACGCCGTCCACATCTGTATAAATCTCGCAGGCGTCTGCATGAAGCGCTGCTGCCAGTGCCACGGCAGTGGTATCAGAACCGCCTCGTCCCAGGGTGGTATAATCATCATACTTATCCACTCCCTGGAATCCGGTAACGATGACAATCCTGCGGGCATCCAGCTCACGGCGGATACGCTCTGTGTCAATTCTTTTCAATCTTGCATTCTGATGGCTGCTTGTGGTATGCATGGTCACCTGAAAAGCATTCAGGGAAACCGCCGGAACGCCCAGCTTGTGCATTACCATGGCCATCAGAGATACGGACATCTGCTCACCGATGGTAAGGAGCATATCCATCTCACGCTTCGGAGGCTTGTCGTCCATATCATGAGCCATACGGATCAGCTCATCTGTATATTTTCCCATGGCGGACAAAACCACCACCACGTCATTTCCTTTTTTATATTCCTCGATACAACGGTTGGCAACATTATACATTCTCTGTTTGTCCCCAACGGAAGTACCGCCGAATTTCTTAACTATCAGCATAGTTTTTCCTTTCACGCTGTCAGTTTTATTTTTTATCTGCGCATACAGACAGTTTCACGCAGCTGCCCATTACCTGAATAACTGCGGTTTCATGTTATCAGTCTTTCACGCGGATCATGCCCAGAACATTCTCTCCAAGCGCTTTCACACGCGCTTTGTACTCGCCCTGTGTCATAAGTCTGGTAATAAAACCAAATTCTTCCGGAAGGGAATCCGGCTCGATCACAGCCTCAACCTTACCAAAAGCCTTATCCACCTCATCCAGGGAAGTATCCTTCACACGGACAAAGAAACGGCCTTCTACAGAATCCGGCTCCATCAGGGTCATCTCTTCATTGCTCCAGTTATTCGGAATGGTGTCATGAAGATGCTTTGCAGCCTCCACAACGTCTGCTGCAACTGCACTGGCAGTAGGAAGCTTGCCAGCTCCGCTTCCATAGAACATGGCATCGCCAAGCATATTTCCATGTACAAAAATACTGTTGAACACACCTTTTACGCCATAAAGAGGATTATCCTGTCCAACAAGGAAAGGTGCTACAAGTGCGTAGAAGGAATCGTCTCCCAATTTCTTGCTTGTGCCAAGAAGCTTGATGCTTCTGCCCATTTCTCTTGCGTATTCCATATCCTCTGGTGTGATCTTTGTAATTCCTTCTGTATAAACATTTTCAAAATTCAGGAATTTTCCATATGCCAGAGAGGAAAGAATGGCAATCTTACGGCATGCGTCCTGTCCTTCCACGTCAGCGGTAGGATCAGCCTCTGCGTAGCCTTTTTCCTGAGCCTCTTTCAGAACAGTATTGAAATCAGCACCTTCTGTGATCATCTTATCCAGCATATAGTTGGTAGTTCCGTTCAGAATTCCGCTGACCTCATCGATCTCATCTGCGGTAAGAGAACCGTTGATGGCACGAATGATCGGGATTCCACCGCCGCAGCTTGCCTCGAAAAGGAAGTTGATCTTTTTCTCTTTTGCAATTTCCATAAGCTCAGGACCGTATTTGGCAGCCAGAGCTTTATTTGAGGTGCACACACTCTTGCCGGCTTCAAGTGCTCTTTTTGTAAAAGTATAGGCAGCACCGGTTCCTCCCATTACTTCTACTACAATTTTAACTTCCGGATCATTTACGATCTGCTCAAAATCATGAACAAGAATCTCTTCTACCGGATCTCCCGGGAACTCACGAAGATCCAGTACATATTTGATCTTAATCTCTTCCCCGGCTCTTTTGTTAATCAATTCATGATTGGTGCGGATGACTTCTACTACACCACTTCCAACTGTGCCATATCCTAACACTGCAATATTTATCATCTGTCCGTTACTCCCTGCCTAAAATTTTTAAATAATGGATTCCTTCCATCTGTTCAATGTCATCCACCATTGCCTCTGCATCCCCTTCTCCCTGAAGGATCTGCACACTTAAGGTAAGAGTGGCAATACCACTGATGGGAATACTCTGATGTATAGTCAGAATATTGCCATGATTTTCCGCAATAGCCCGAAGAACATTGGATAAAATTCCCGGCTCATCATCCATCTGTATAATAAAAGTGATGGTCTTTCCCTTGGCTTCCTCGTGGAAGGGAAAAATATCATCTTTATATTTATAGAAAGAGCTTCGGCTGATTCCCACAGCGTCTGCAGCTTCCTGAACTGTAACTGCCCGCTTTGATTCCAGAAGCTTCTTCGCTGCAACTACATTCAGAAGCACTTCCGGCACAGCCCGCTCTTTTACTACAAAATATTTATTCTTATCTGTTGTCTTTGGCATCCTGCATTTCCTTCCACTTTCACTGCGCCCTGCAAATCTCTGCCATTACAGCCGCTGTATCCAGACATAATCCGGAAACTGGCATTGCCCTGTTACCGTTACTTCGTGAACAGCAGCATGCTTTTACTGCTGCTCTGCAGGTCTCTTCGCAAGTGCGATCCATTTCAGATATGCATTAATAAAGATATCAATGGCACCATCCATAACTGCATCTACATTTCCGGTTTCTTCATTGGTACGGTGATCTTTGACCATGGTATATGGCTGCATAACGTAGGAACGGATCTGGTTGCCCCAGCCGATATCCGTTACTTCGCCTCGGATTCCGGAAAGCTTGGCTTCTGCTTCCTGCTGTTTCAGAAGATATAACTTCGCTTTCAGCATCTGCATAGCCTTATCTTTATTCATATGCTGGGAACGCTCATTCTGACACTGTACCACGATTCCTGTTGGGAAATGAGTGATACGGATAGCGGATGAGGTCTTGTTGATATGCTGTCCGCCGGCACCACTGCTTCGGTAGGTATCAATACGGATGTCCTCATCATTGACCTCTACGTCCAGATCTTTCTCGATATCAGGCATTACATCGCAGGATACGAAAGAGGTCTGGCGCTTTCCAGCCGCATTGAACGGGGAAATACGTACCAGACGATGAACACCTTTCTCAGACTTCAGAAGTCCGTATGCGTTCTCTCCGTTTACCTGGAACGTAACAGATTTGATACCAGCTTCATCGCCGTCCAGATAGTCCAGAACTTCAATTGAAAAGCCCTTGCGCTCAGCCCAGCGTGTATACATACGATACAGCATGCTGCACCAGTCGCAGGCTTCTGTTCCACCAGCTCCTGCATTTAGTTTGATAATAGCATTCTCGCCGTCATACTCTCCTGAAAGAAGTGTCTTCACACGGATACTGTCAAACTGTGCCTGGAACTCATCCAGCATTTCCTGGATTTCTTCGATCATGGACGGATCATTTTCCTCATAGCTCATCTCGATCAGGGTCTCCATATCTTCTTTCTGGGTTACCAGATTCTGATAGGTTTCCATGTCGTCCTTCATGCTCTTTAATTCTTTCATTTTCTTCTGGGATACTTCTGCATTGTCCCAGAAATCAGGCGCTTCCATTTCGCGCTCTAATTCTTCAACCCGCTTTTCTTTGTTAGCCAGGTCAAAGTGAATCCCTCACTTCCACTAATGGTTCTGTGTATGTTGCAAGAATGCTCTTGAACTGGTCTAATTCAACCATAGCTTCACCTTCTTTCTAATATTTCTGTGTAACTGTCCAGTGTTTTCTGAATCGTTACTTTTCTCCAACAATGCCGCAGGTCTGGAACGTGTTTGAAAAATCATTCCCGCGATCCGCACGGCACACAGACTTTCAAACTATACAATAGCATATTCCGTGGGAAATTACAATAAAAAGCGGTGTGGAAAGGAATAGCCACCCGTTACCGTTTCCTTTGTGAATAACAGTCATTCTCTCTGTTGCGATTTTTTCTCAAAAATGGATTTTAGAATAGGTTGAAAAATCTCTATATTTCTTATATCATAAACTAATGGTCCGTTTGTGGGACATGGTTCTATGATATAATGATTTTGGTTAAAGCGATTAATGAAGAGGTATCATTTTTGAAGAAAAAAGAAGCAGTATTTATTGGTGCACTATTGGTTATTTCAGTGGCACTTTGTATTTTTGTTTATGCGGTTCCACATGGAACTCATGGGTCGATCCAGATTACGGTGGATGGGGAGCTTTATGGGACTTATTCACTGGCGGAGGATCAGGTGATCCAGATTGGGGATACCAATGTGTGTGAAATTAAGGACGGCGAGGTAAAGATGACAGAGGCGGACTGTCCGGATCATCTTTGCATGAAGCAACCGGCAGTGGGCAGTGCAGGCGGATATATTGTGTGCCTGCCAAACAGAGTAGTCATTCAGGGAGAGGGCGATTCAGATTCACAGGATTCCGAGAGTGGATTTGACGCAGTGGTGTAAGTGATGGATCAGAAAAAGGCAGCGTATCTTGGGCTGTTTGCAGCCATTGCCATTATTTTCGGGTATGTGGAATCGTTGATTCCGTTTTTTGCGGGAATTCCGGGAATGAAGCTGGGGCTTGCAAATCTGGCGGTGCTTTTTGTGCTGGAGAGGTATACGTGGAAAGAAGCGGCGCTGGTTTCCATTGTGAGAATTTTTATTATCGGTTTTATGTTTGGAAGCGGCTCCAGTATTATGTATAGCCTGGCGGGGGCGACCCTTAGTTTGATTGTGATGGTTTTTGTGAAAAATAAGATTGGATTCGGGCAGCTGGGTGTAAGTGTGGCTGGTGGCGTTTCCCATAACATCGGTCAGCTGCTGGTGGCGATTCCGGCAACGCATACGGTGGGACTGTTGTATTATTATGCTCCGGCGCTGATGGTGTCGGGAGTGATTACAGGACTGCTGATTGGAGTGCTGACGAAGGAAGTGCTTAAGAGAATTCCGTGAGATGTTACCACCGTACGCATCTGGGCTGAATATATTCCACGCGGGGAGGCGCAACATTCCGCGGAGCTAACTGCTAACTGCGACTAAACATCTCAGGAGAGCCTTCGATGTTAAGTCTTCGTAAGCAGTGGATCTCCGCTCCATTAAGGGCGCGCCTTGAATGCCCCGCTTAGGAATATATTCAGCCCAAATGCTGTTGATTGAAAAAGAGCTCCTGACGATAGTTTTGAACTATCGTCGGGAGCTCTTCTTGCTATTCCATAAGTTATCATTTTCTATGAATTTATCATGGACAACTTATAATTCGTTTACTATATATCCGTCTTTCATTAATTCGAATTTATCCATCAATCCACTTGTCACATACACATTTTTGCCTTCATCTACGAATACTGCTTCTGCATCATATTTCTCTAAAAGAGGTTTGGCCGCGTCCATACCCAGGACGAAGCAAGCGGTGGAAAGGCCGTCGGCCAGATAACCCTGGTCGCAGATGATGGTAACAGAGGTGAGACCATTCCAGACCGGGTAACCGGTCTTTGGATCCAGGATGTGGTGGTAGCGGATTCCATCTTCTATGAAGTATTTTTCGTAGTCGCCGGAGGTGGAAAGGAACTGGTTGGCGTCCAGGGTGATGGCTCCAAGATAGTCGCCTTCCGTGTCACGGGGATCGGTGAGGGCTACTTTCCAGGAGGAGCCGTCGGGCTTTTCGCCGTAGGTCATGACACTGCTGCCGCCAAGGTTCAGGATCATACCGAAGACATCTGGCTGGGTTTGCAGGTAATCCATGATCAAATCACAGCCCATGCCTTTTCCAACGGCACCAAGATCCAGGGTACAGCCATCAAGAAGAGTTACATTGTTTCCGTCCACCTGAATTTTCTCGTAGCCCACTTCGGGAAGAAGGGTGTCGATTTCGGATTGATCTGGGACATGAGGGTTCTCGCCGTCAATGTCCCACAGGCGGATAACTTTTCCAAGGGTGGGGTCAAAAGCACCGTTGGAATCTTGGGAAAGCTGGCGGATTTTCTCAAGGTCGGCGGCAAGATCATCAGAAACTTCCATGGTCTTGCCATCAGCATTGTTCAGCTGGGAAATCTGGGAATTTTCCTCTGTCCAGGAAAGGAGGGTGGTTTCCATTTCGCGGAGCTTTTCGCCAATCTGGGTGTTGATGTCCTCGCCTGAGGTGTAAAGGGTTTCGGAAACTACCGTGTCCATTGCGAAATCTGCGTTGGTGTATTTTTCCACGTCAGATGCATAAACAACTGTAGTTGTTTTTCCCAGTACTGTTGCAGAAATGACAGTGAGAAACAGGCTGCTGCAGAGAATTCCTGCCACACTTCTCTTTCTCAAATGCTTTCTCCCATTAAACATATCCAAGCAGGTAAGTGATTGACCTCTGGACTGCTTTTTATAATGTACCTTAATTAAATCGACTTCATTCTGAAATCTTACTTTACTTCTTTTTTTACTCATATCCTGTTCTTTCTGATTTTATTTTCTCTTATTTTCCAATAGCTTTCGCCCATCTTTTTCCAGCGCGTGTTCAAGAAAGAATCCTGCTTTGCAGGATTCTCCGCCTGCGGCGGGTCGCTATAAGCGACATCTACCTTTCCGCCGCAGTGCGATCCTGCCCGGCAGGGCTTTTTATGCTATAGGGAATTCCAACGGAATTTCCTATAGCATAAAAAAGGCTCTCATCTTTCGCCTTCGGAATCCCGATCCGGATATTCTTCTTCGGGCAGATTCCCTGGCAGGCGTGGCAGCAGATACATTCTCCGGAGAGAGAGGTATCACCGTCAATGTCCAGATGAGCAGGGCAGCGTTTTTTGCAGGCTCCGCATTTCGCCGGACAGGTGCTTCTGTCACGATTGAACAGTGCAGAAGGCGCTATAGGCATTATAGCAAAAATCGCGCCCATTGGGCAGAGGAACTGGCAGAAAAATCTTTCCTGGGTGCACATTCCGATCATGATCAGAAGCAGCAGCACAATCCCCACCTTGTAGGAGGCGCCAGGAAGTCTGCCAGCGGTGAGCATGGAAAACACATCCCAGGGGCTCATGCCCTGAAGCTTGCTGTACCAGCCGGTAAGGATAGATACAAGAAGCACCAGAAGCCAGATATATTTCACCTTCTGCAAAATACGAATGGCTTTTTCCGAATATCCGTGACGGCCTTTTTTATGAAAAACCTTCTGGCGGATAAACACAGTCAGCTCATACAATGCATCCCCAAGGGAACCAAATGCGCAGGCATATCCGCAGAAATGCCGTCCGAACAGGCAGGTTACCACCAGCAGCACGGCAGTCACATCCAAAAAGGAATTCCAGCTGATTGTCTGATGTGCTGCGATTGCCTGAAAAATGGACTTCACGCCTGCGAATGCCGTGGAAAAAAGTGCCGGAGCAAAAATGAAAAACAGAAGCTGGATGCCGGCGCGGATCAGCCGGATTTTTCTCTGTCTCTTTTTCATTGATTTTCCGCCTTTCCAAGTGCATCATTTACAGCGTTGATAATTCCAGTGGAACTGAAGGTTGCGCCGGAAATGGTGTCAACGTCTGTACTCTGGGAAGCCAGAATGGTGCTGATCACGCCTTGTCCCTGGGAAAGGTATGCAGAGTCTTCGCCTGGTGCACTTACCACCTGAATGTCTGTAATCGTATCATTTTCAAGTGTAACCTGAACCTGGATGTTGCCGCCAAAGCCCTGGCCGTCTCCTGTATAGGTTCCGTTTTTATAAACAAGCTCTTCACTGTCTTCATTAGAAGAAGTGTCCTCAGCCTCTGTCTCATCTGTATTTTCCTCATCTTTTTTCGCGTCCTCGGAAGCATCCCCGGAAGATGTTTCCTCCACCTGGGCTTTCTGATTCTTCGCTTCCTCTTCTGCCTTTTTCTTCGCCTCTTCCTGCGCTTTCGCAGCCTCTTCAAGGGCACTTAATATCTCATCCTGCTGTTTTTCCAAGGCCTCCACTCTGGTTGTCAGACTGGCGATCTGCTGGTCTTTTTCGGTATCACTGTCTTTTTTCTGCATGGAGTTGTAGCCAAGGACGGCGCCAACGATCAGAAGCAGACATAAAACTCTCATAATAAAACTCTGGTATTTCATGGATTATGCTCCTTTTGCCTGATTTAATGCATTTCGAAATGCCTGAATAATTCCCTGGGAAGAATATGTGCATCCAGATACTGTATCTACACTGTCTGCTGACTGCTTTCCCATAACCTGTCCAAGAATTCCTGCCCAGGCTGTATCTACATATTCTTCATCATCATAGGAAAAATAGGTTGCTCCCACAATCTGTCCTCCGGATATTGTTACGGTAACCTGTACACTGTCTGGTCCGTCATTACCTTCTCCAATGCCAGTGTAAGTTCCATCTGTATATGCACCAGCAGGCACAGGCGTGGGTTCTGGCGTAGCTGTGGGTTCCGGCGTTACAGAATTCTCTGGTGTATCCGTCGGTTCCGGTACAGAAGTTGGCTCTGGCGTTTCAGTAGGCTCTGGTACAGCTGTAGGCTCCGGTGCAGTCGTTGGTTCCGGAACAGAAGTCGGCTTTGGCGTATTTGTAGGTTCCGGCGTCTCGGTGGGATTCGGTGCCTCAGTGGGCTCTGGCGTTACTGAAGGCTGTACCTCTGTATTTTTTGCCTGCTCCAATGCTATTTTGGACGCATCCAGAATTCCCATAGAAGAAAATGTTGCACCACTTACAGTGTCAATTCCTTCTGTACTCTGCTTTTCCAGTATTTTAGGCTGTATGGATCTCCATGCCTTATTGAAAAAGCTTCTGGTATCTGAGTTTGTATTGGTTACTTCCGTAATTTTTCCGTCTTTAATTGTCAGTGTTATGTTAACCTTTCCGGAATATCCCATTGCAGACCCTGTATAGGTACCATCTTTCAAAAGCTTTACAACCGGCTGTTCATCTGACGGATTATCCGGAGTCTTGGTAGGCTGTGGAATCTCCGTTGGAATTGGTGTTACAGTTTCATCAGGTACAGTAGTCGGGGTTGGAGTTATATCTTCTTCCTTTGAGTCTGTAGTTCCTGATTGATCAGCCCTTGAAAGAGCCTGGGATAAAGCTCCGAGAATTCCATTTGAAGAAAATGTTGCCCCACTTACAGTATCAATTTCAGAAGTACTCTGTCTGGAAATCACATTGGACTTGATTGTTTTCCATGCTTTATTAAAAAATTCAGGTGTATCTGTATTTGTGTTGCTTATTTTTTTGATTTTTCCATTTTTTATTGTAACCTTTACCGTTACGGTTCCATCAAAGCCTTCTGCCTGTCCCTCATATACGCCATCTTTATAGCTGACAGAAGTATCTTTCTTCGGTTTCTTTGCAGGTTTTGGCGTTGGAGTTGGTGTGGCAGCCGGTGTGGCAGAATCACTGTTTCCTGCCTGTGAAAGGGCATTCTGTACTGCCTGGATAATTCCGTTTGAGGAGTAAGTTGCACCGCTGACTGCATCCACATTCGGGGACTGGCTTGATAAAACCTTACTTACAACGCCCTGTGCGGAGGCAAAATAAGAGCCTGTTTCTCCAGAGGCACTCAATATATCAACAGCTGTGATTTTCCCACCTGATACAGTTACCTGTACGGTAATCATTCCCCCAAAGCCAGTACCGCTGCCCTGGTAAGTTCCATCTTTATAGCCGCCTTCCGGAACTTCTGTAGTTGGTGTAGTGGTGGAGCCCTGACCTACCCCTGAAGATGCAGCCGTTTTTACTGGAAGGGTCTTTGAGCTTCCTTTTTTTATACCATTTTTTTTCTTTGAAATTTTGGAAGTTTTTTTCTTTGAAGAAGCTGATGATGTGTTTTTGCCTGTTTTCAGCAGACTCTCCTCTTCTGCCTCGTCATCTGCTGTCTCATAGGAATAGGCTGTTTTCAAAAGCGATTCCAGATCCTGGGATTTTACAACCTCTCTGGTTTCAGCAGTCACTTCTTTTCCACTGCTGCCAGCCAGAGCACCTGCTGCAGCCACAGCAGCAATAACCACTGCTGCCGGAGCAAGTTTCACCAGATTCTTTTTTTCAAAAGGATTCTTATCACTGTCTCGTTTTTTCATGCTGTCTCCTGTTAAAATATGTAGCAAAATAAGTTTCTTTTTACAAGCAAAAGCAGGGGCTGTTAAAAACGGCCCCCGTTCCTTTGCCTTGTTTTTGCACAAGTATTATTTGTTATCGTAAAAGCTTTGTAATCATTATTTTACTTTTACTTTGAATTTCTTAGATACTCCATTACTTGTAACAGTGATGGTTGCAGTACCTTTCTTCTTACCTTTTACAACACCTTTTGCAGTAACAGTCGCTACTTTCTTGTTGCTGGACTTATATGTTACTTTTCCGGATGGTGTTGCGGTTGCTTTGATTTTTACTGTTTTGCCTTTCTTGATTGTTGCAGAAGATTTTGCAAGCTTCAGAGAAGGTTTCTTAACCTGGATTACTACCTTCTTAGTGTAATTTCCAACCTTTACAGTAATGGTTGTCTTTCCCGCTTTTTTCGCTTTTACAACGCCTTTGGAGGAAACAGTCGCTACTTTCTTATTGCTGGATGTAAATTTAACTTTTCCAGTTACATCATTTTTTACAACAGTAATGGTTGTAGAGGTTTTTCCTTTGGTGTAAATTGTGGAAGCTTTTGCAGTTGCTGTAATTCCTTTGGCTGGTGCTACAGTCGGTGCTGGAGTTACAGTTGGCTGTGTAGGTGCTACAGTTGGCTGTGCAGGGGTCGGTGTTGCGGTCGGCTGCGCCGGGGCTGGTGTTGCAGTCGGCTGTGCCGGTGTTGCGGTTGGAGCCGGAGCTTTTACAAGCATGTTAAGAGCTTCTCTTAAATGTCCGATCTGCTCTTCTACGCCATAAGTTGTCTGATTCTTAATATTTGCAAGCATTTCCTCGCACTCTTCAAGCTCATTTGCAATGCTGTCTTTTGCAGCAGCCCAGCTCTCCGGAGTATAATCAGCCTCGTTCAGGGCTTTTGCTTCTGCGATAATGTTTTCCAGTGGTGTGGAATCTGCATCACCTGCAGGTTTTGCAATATTCTCAGCTGTTGCCTGGAATTTTACAACGTAATCCTGGTATCCAAGGGCATGAACAGTAAGGATCCAGTAACCAGTTCCGTCAGTTCCTTCCGGAAGCTTGCATCTTCCAGATTCTGTAAGACCAAGCTGGATACCCATCATTTTATGCATCCAGTTATCAGCTGCAAATTTTGTTCCATAGTTTGCAAGTCTGTTTGTATAAGTGGAATCATTTCCATAATATGCCCACTCAACAGACTGCATATGTGCACCAAGATCGCCATAGTTTCCAGTCAGGTCAACTCTCAGGAACTCACCATAAGAACCATTTCCAGGTTTTACAGTTGCTGTAATTCCGTCTGCCACTTTCAGCTCTGCATCTTTGATACCAGACTCAGTTCCGTTCTGTCTTGCTCCGATTACAAAGCTTCCGTCTTCAGCTTTTGTAACTTTTTTCAAACCATTTGTATTTGCAGTTACATTTGCAACGGCTTCATAGGATTTCAATTCTTTCTCGCCATAACCGCCGATCAGCTGTCCGCCATTTTTTACAATTGCATGGCTTTCTGCAAAAGCAGCAAGGTCAGCTCTCTTAATCTCAACCGGTACATATTTCAGGCCAGTTACGGTATATCCGGTTACATTGTTCCGGTTAAATACTTCTGATGTTCCATCGGCATAATGAACTGTTTTTCCGTCTGCGCTCCAATGGGAAACTGTTTTTCCATTAAGAACCGCGATTGCCTGGAAGCTTCCTCTGTGAAGGCCATGGTTTGCAGTTGCTCTTGTTACAGCATCAAATGCTCCAAGGTCTGACTCACCTCTTCTGTCTTTTTCTTCAGAAGAAGCGGTGGAGCCTGCATTGTATACATCCTCGGAAGACCAGTATTCAGCCCAGGTAAGACCTGCGTATACATATACGTTTTCGTTGTAAACAAATGTTACATCTGGGTATCCGGCAGCACTTACAACTACTGTATCTCCATCGTTTACAGCTGTTTTAGAATAATCAAGAGTTCCATCCTCCTGAACAATCTTCACAGCACCTTTTCCGCTTGCAGCATACTCTTGGTCACCAATTTTTACTTTTGAAACTGTTTTGGTAAATGCAACAAACTGCTCAGCGGTAATATCTGCCGCAGCAACCAGTTTTCCTTCATACTCATCATAAGAAGCCATTACAGTATCTGTTGTTGCTGTAAAAGTAGCGCTGACAGGAGCATATTTTCCATTTGCATCGGAAATTGTCAGAGTATGTGTTCCAGGTGTAAGATTTGTAACCTTTACTCCTGTCTCTGTTGTCGCTGCTTCCACATCATCAACTGCATATTTCTTTGAATAATCAGATGGAAGTGCTTCAGATAATTCAACTTTAACCTCTGCATCTGTTACCTTGATGTTGTCAACGGTTGCACTGACACCTGTTTTTACCGGAACATAAGTATCTGGAATATCAAAATTAATTTCCCCCTTATCCGTATAGTACGTTACGCTGGAAATAGTTTTTCCCATCATGGATTTGTAGTGGTCAGAGCTTATTGGGCAACCGTGAGATTCTGTTGTAAAGCCGGTGCTCCATGCAAGTTCTTTTCCTTTCCAGATATTCTCAAGATGACGGAGTGCATAAGTGGTTCCGTCTGTTGTATTGATGATTACACCATAAATCTTATCACCATTAGATGCATTTACTACTGCCTTTACTGCTGTCTCATCCAGCTCAAGCTGATAATCTCCATATTTGGAATTAAGCTTTAATTCAGCATTCACACTAACATTCTGTTCGGACATTCCCTGAACAGCGCCAAAAGAAATATTTTCGTTCTCATCTACGCTCATTTCCTTGTAATATGCAGGAGTTTCTGCCGGAACATAATAAGTATAGCTTGGCTGTTCAATAAGAGCCGCTGCACCAGTATATGTATTAGTACTTACCTGGCCTTTCATGTTCGTAGTAATCTCTATAGTAGTGCTGTCTGTAATCTGTTTAAAATTTTCCAAATCAGAAGCTTTATTCACTTTTACCGGAAAAGTAACACCTGCAAGTTCATTTCCTTCCGCGCTTGTATGATAAGCAGCATTTCCATTCATCACGCCGCTCATCTTTGTTTTTGCTTTCGTCGCGGATGTAAATGCATCTACTTTTACATCATTGTTTTTCAACTCAGATCTGTAAAAAGCTTCATAGGGAATGTTCATCAGTACGATCTGACCATCCTCCACTGTTTTCACAGCTCCCGCTTCATTGTTGGTTTCGCCCTCAGTGTCTGCTAAAAAAGCATCTTCTGTGTCTCCGGTTTCGCCGTCCTCAAATCCAGACTCCTCTTCTGCGGCTTCTCCAGACTCAAAACCATCCTCTGTGTCTGTAGCAAAATCTGCTGAATCGTCAGCCTCTGATGATTCGTCATAGTCGTCTGAAATCTCATCAGAACCATATGTAGTCTCCTCAGATACCTCAACAGCTACTTCTCCAGAAATAAAGTCCTCTGCCATAACTCCAACCGGTGAACTGGTCATCGCTACAGCTGCACTCATAATGATCGGAGCAATTTTTCTTAATAACTTTTTGTCAGCCATTCTCTTCCTCCTTGTTTAACTATTATTAGTGTTTTCTAACCTTTGTTTATTTTACAGAATTGTGTTAGAAATGTCTATCTATTTTTAGTTTAGACATTGCACTTTTTTTATCAACAAGAGGGGCTGTTTCGTATATCAACATGCTGATTCCGTCTCCATATTTTATATAAAAAATGCTTTCCTCTCTTTAGGCATAATGATATCGCTTACAGACATCATCCCCCCATTTGCAGCAAAAAAGAATCCAGGCACGGAAGTCTTCTTACTTCTATACCTGGATTCTCCTACATTGAAAATTAAGCAACTGCCATATTGACTTGTCTGATTTTTCATCTGCTGCTCCTACGTCAGTCGCCGTAGCTACCGCTACACAGCCCCGGCAGTTGGGATGCGCCATATGCACCATATTTTCTTTCTATGAGAAAAAGCTCTCAGCCACGCTCATCTCCGCAATATATCCGACAGTTCCTGTCATAAAAATAGTTCCGTCTTCTTTAATGTCGATCTGGATCATACCACCTGGCTGGTTTACATTGATTCTGTTTTCCATCAGACCTTTTCGGTAGGCTGCAATGGCTGCCGCACAGCTTCCTGTACCGGAAGCTTTTGTGTAACCGGAGCCACGCTCCCAGATCTCGATATCCAGATTTCCTTTATCAATCTGGCGGCAGATCTGCAGGTTCACTCTTTCCGGGAACTCATCTGCATTTTCCACATATGGCCCCAGCTCTCTTACTTTTTCCTGTGATACCTGATCCATGAAAATAATGCAGTGTGGATTTCCTACTGTGAGACAAGTTGCCTTGTATTCTTTCTTGTTAAATGTAAATGGCTCATCGATCACCTCACGCACCTCGCCAGTTACCGGAATCTCTCTGGAAAGGAAAGAGGCTTTGCCCATATTTACGCGGAACTCTGTCGCTCTGGCATTCAGACACTCTACTTCGATTGTTCCGGATAAAGTCTCAATGGCAAATTTTTTCTCTGTAACATACTCATTGTCCATAAGATATTTTGCAAAAATACAGACACCGTTTCCACTGATTGCAGCTTCACTTCCATCGGAATTAAAAATATGCATTCCCATTTTTCCATTAATGTCAACTGGTCCGTAAAGCACACCATCCGCTCCAAGTCCGAACCCCCGCTGGCAAAGAAGCGCAACTTTTTTACCCTGCAGCTGAAGCTGGTTTTTCTTCGCATCCAGTACCAGATAATCATTTCCAAAGCCCTGATATTTTGTCATGATAATGCTGTCTCTCATTGTTTTCAATTCCTTTCTGGCGAAACACCCGTGATCTTTTTTCTCAAATCACATCTTATATATCCAGTATAGCGTTTATTTTTCCCATGTACATAGAATAACTTGCGAAATATATTGCAAAAAATGCTGTTTTGGAGTTGTTGGAATTTCAAAGATAAGATACAATATTGCTAAAGATATTATGCCCAGAGCCTGTTTGAAAAATCATTCCCATAATCTGTACTCTCCACTTTGTGGGAAATGTTATTGTTCACTCCGTGACCAGTGACTGGGAACTTTCTCAATAGAATAACGTTTCTGTATAAAAATAACCACTGCATTTTTGTATCCGAAATACTCGTAAGAATAGGAGCTGCATTATATGAACTATTTCAATGAGCCTACTGAAAAAACCGGCTATCTGGAGCAGGATTTCCGGCTTTTTCACATCAAGGACCAGACCAAACGGGATTTTTCCTACCATTATCATGATTTTCACAAAGTGATCATCTTCCTTTCCGGAAAGGCTGCCTATCACATTGAAGGAAAGTCCTACTATCTGAAACCCTGGGACATTCTCCTCGTAAACCGTCACGCCATCCACAAACCGGAAATTGATTTTTCAGTTCCATACGAACGTTTTGTACTATGGATCCGCGACGACATCAAATCCACAGAACTGCTCCGCTGTTTTCAGAAGGCGATTGACCGGAGTTACAATCTGATCCGTCTGGACTCTGACACTCAGGAAAAATTAAAGCAGCTTCTCTACGAACTGGAAGCTGCCCTGAAAGACGAAAAATTTGGAAGCAAGCTTCTTGGCTCAGCTCTTTTTACCCAGTTCATGGTTTATGTAAACCGCATTTTTCTGGAAAAGCAGTACATTTACGACGCTCGCTCCTACAGCAGTGATTCCCAGATAGAAGAGCTTCTCCGTTATATTAACCACAACCTTACTGAAGATCTTTCCATTGAAACCCTTTCGCGGAAATACTACCTGAGCAAGTATCACATGATGCGGAAATTCAAGGAGGAAACCGGTTACACCATCCACAACTACATCATTAGCAAGCGCCTTCTTCTCGCCCGCACAAAAATTTCCGAAGGCACCCCCATCCTGAAGGCCGCCCAGTTAAGCGGCTTCTCCGACTATACCACCTTCTCCCGGGCCTATAAAAAACAATTTGGTACTGCGCCGAGCCAGATGCTATAAAGGACTGCTCCCGCAATTCTCATGTAACAATAAAAGAGCGAATTTCCAAGACCTCCCGCCTCTGGAAATTCGCTCTCTATAGTCACTCTGATTTAAACATTAGCAGTTTTTCTGCCGCAGCACTGTTTATACTTCTTACCGCTTCCGCAAGGACACGGATCATTCGGATATACCTTAATTTCTTTTCTCTGAACCGGCTTACGAACACTGGAATCATCCTTGTTAGTACCAGTAACCTTAGCCACCTGCTCACGCTCGATTTTCTGCTCCACATGAACATGATACAGCATTCTGACGGTGTCCTCCTGAATGGAAGTGATCATGCTGTTAAACATATCAAATGCAGCCATCTTGTACTCAACAACCGGATCTCTCTGTCCATAAGCAGTCAGACCGATACCCTGGCGGAGAATCTCCATGTCATCAATGTGATCCATCCACTTGCTGTCAATGCTCTTCAGAAGGATAACGCGCTCAAGCTCACGCAGCTGCTCTGGCTCCGGGAATTCGGACTCCTTCGCCTCGTAAAGCTTCACAGCCTCCTCCTTGATCAGATGCTTCATCTCATTCTTTTTCTTACCCTTAACCTTCTCAGCTGTAAGCGGCTCGATTGGGATGATCTGACGGAGAACACTGTTGAACTCATTCAGATCCCACTCTTCAGAATCTAC